>Ga0136653_10001330_pt1 | contig 13408 bp, 13 predicted proteins | sample LakKivw275mmetaG_FD_94866 | JGI IMG/M metagenome (GOLD analysis project Ga0136653, IMG submission 94866) | Anoxic lake water microbial communities from Lake Kivu, Rwanda to study Microbial Dark Matter (Phase II) - Lake Kivu water 275m metaG... | ecosystem: Environmental > Aquatic > Freshwater >... | reverse complement strand
TGGTCAGAGAGCGTTAGGTTGTCCTGGTGTACGTGCCTACGGACAAGGTCGCCGCCGAGAACTCCCGCAACATCCTCCAGACCATGGAGCGCCTGAACCGCGACCTCGGCACGACCTTCATCTTCGCCACCCACGACCCCAAGGTCATGCAGTACCTGCGCCGCAAGATCACCCTTGTCGACGGCCGCGTCGCCTCGGACGAAGCGCAGGACGGGGGCCGCCCATGACCCTCCTCAAGCTGGCCATCAAGAACCTCCTCGGCGCGGGCCTCCGCACCTGGCTCAACGTCTTCGTCCTGTCGCTCTCCTTCGTCCTCATCATCTTCAGCCAGGGCCTGCTCGAGGGCATGAACCAACAGGCCGAGGAGGCCATGCTCGCCGTCGAGGTCGGCGGCGGCCACTTCCAGCACCCCGTCTACGACCGCTACGACCCGCTCACCCTCACCGACGCCCACGGCCCCGTGCCCGCGCCGCTCTCGGCCCTGGCCGCGTCCGGCCGGGCCGCGCCCATCCTCGTCGTCCAGGGCACGATCTATCCCGAGGGCCGCCTGTTCACCATCCAGATCAAGGGCGTCGATCCCGGGCAGGCCGTGCTCGACATCCCGACCTCGTTCCTGGGCCAGGACACGCCCGGCGACGAGGTCCCCGCCCTCATCGGCGAGCGCATGGCCAAGCTCACCGGGCTCGCGACGGGCGACACGTTCACGATGCGGTGGCGCGACGCCCGGGGCACCTTCGACGCCCGCGACGCCGTGGTCGTCCAGGTCATGAAGACGTCGGTCCAGACCGTCGACAGCGGCCAGATCTGGGTCCCGCTCGACCGCCTCCGGGAGATGACCGCCATGCCGGGCGAGGCGACCTTTGTCGTCCTGGCCCAGGACGCCGTCCCTCCGCCCGAGGCCGCCGGCCTGGACGGCTGGGTGTTCCGCGATCCCGACTATTTCCTGGCCGACCTTCGGGCCATGGTCGAGTCGAAGTCGGCCGGAAGCTCCATCCTCTACGCCATCTTCCTGGCCCTGGCCATGCTGGCCATCTTCGACACCCAGGTCCTGTCGATCTTCCACCGCCGCCGCGAGATGGGGACGCTCATGGCCCTGGGCTTCACCCGGACCAAGCTCATCGGCCTGTTCACGCTCGAAGGCGCCTTCAACGGCGTCCTGGCCGCCCTCGTCGGCGCCCTCTACGGCATCCCGATCCTCAGCTGGATGGCCCGGACCGGCTGGGCCCTGCCCGGCGACACCGACAGCTACGGCTTCGCCATCGGCGAAAAGCTCTTCCCCTCGTACAGCCTGGCCCTGGTCGCCGGCACGACGCTCCTCGTCCTCGTAACGACGACCGTGGTCTCGTTCATCCCGACGCGCCGGATCGCCAAGCTCAAGCCGACCGACGCGCTGAGGGGGCGGATGACATGATCCGCTTCCTCCTCAAGGGGCTCCTGCGCGACCGTTCGCGGAGCCTCCTGCCGTTCCTCACGGTCATCCTCGGTTCGATGCTGACCGTCGTCGGCTTCAGCTGGATCAACGGGGCCATCTCGACCATCATCGAGGCGAGCGCGAACTTCTCGGCCGGGCACGTCAAGGTCATGACCCGGGCCTACGCCGCCGAGGCCGACCAGGCCCCGAACGACCTGGCGATGATGGGCGTCGGCCCTCTCGTCGAGGAGCTTCGCCGCGACCACCCCTCGCTCCTCTGGACGCCGCGGATCAAGTTCGGCGGGCTCATCGACATCCCCGACGAGAACGGCGAGACGCGGGCCCAGGGCCCGGCGGCCGGCCTGGGCGTCGACCTGCTCACGCCGGGAAGCCCCGAGCGCAAGCTGCTCAACCTCGACCAGGCGGTCGTGCGCGGGCGCCTGCCCGAGCGGCCCGGCGAGGTCCTCCTCAGCGACGGGTTCGCCGCCCGCCTCGGGGTCGGGCCGGGCTCGACGGCGACCCTCATCGGGGCGACGATGTACGGCGGCATGTCCGTCCACAACTTCACCGTCTCCGGCACGGTCCGCTTCGGCATCACGGCCATGGACCGGGGCGCGATCGTGGCCGACATCGCCGACGTCCAGGCGGCCCTCGACATGGAGGACGCGGCCGGCGAGGTGCTCGGCTTCGAGCGCGATTCGCTCTACCGCAAGAAGGAGGCCGCGGCCCTGGCCGACGCCTTCAACGCGGCCCACGCCGAGGACGAAGGCGAGTTCGCGCCGGAGATGGTCACCCTGCACGATCAGGGGGGCCTGGGCCAGACCCTCGACTTCGCCTCGTCGATCTACCTGCTCATGCTCATCCTGTTCATCCTGGTCATGTCGATCGTGCTCTGGAACGCGGGCCTCATGGGCAGCCTTCGGCGCTACGGCGAGTTCGGCATCCGCCTGGCGCTCGGCGAGGACCACGGCCGGCTCTACCGGTCGCTCATCGGCGAGGGGGCGATCGTGGGCCTGCTCGGATCGACGGCCGGCACGGCCCTTGGCCTGGCGGCGGCCTACTATCTCCAGAGGAAGGGCCTTTATATCGGCGGGATGATGAAGAACGCCTCAATGCTCATCACCGACGTCCTCCGGGCCCGGGTGACGCCGGCGAGCTACGTCATCGGGTTCATCCCGGGGCTCGCGGCGACCTTCCTCGGCAAGGCCGCTTCGGGCATCGGCGTCTACAAAAGGCAAACCTCGGTCCTGGCCAAGGAGTTCGAGTCATGACTAAGCGCATCGTGTTGATATTAATGGGCTTGGCCGTAATCGCGGGGATCGTTGCCGCGGGCGCGGTCCAGGCCCCCGACGGCGAGGCCATCCTGCGCCGGGCCGACGAGAACATGGGCTCCGACAACAAGGTGACGACGAGCACGATGACCATCCACGGCCGCCGCGGCTCGCGCAGCGTCAAGTCCAAGTCCTGGATCAGGGGCCGGACGGAATCGTTCACCGAGTACCTCGACCCGCCGCGGGAGCGGGGCACCAAGATGCTCAAGCTCGAGGACCAGCTCTGGACCTACACGCCGGCCTCGGACCGGACCATCCTCATCTCCGGGCACATGCTCCGCCAGTCGGTCATGGGCTCGGACCTCAGCTACGAGGACATGATGGAGGACCCGCGCCTGGCCAAGCTCTACGCGGCGACCGTCGCCGGCGAGGAGGCCACCGAGGGGCGTGAGTGCTGGGTCCTCGACCTCGTCTCGCGCGGCGAGGACATCGCCTATTTCAAGCGCAAGATCTGGGTCGACAAGGAGCGCTACGTCGTGCTGCGCGAGGAGCGCTTCGCCAAGAGCGGCAAGCTCCTCAAGACGACCGAGGTCAAGTCGGTCGACAGGCAGGGCGGGAGGTGGGTCCCCTCGCGCATCGTCTTCAAGGACGCCCTCAAGGAGGGCCAAGGCACGGAGTTCGTCCTGGAGTCGATCGAGTTCGACGCCGCGATCCCCGACCACGTCTTCACCAAGGCCTCCCTGCGCTGAAGATGGGGGACATGATACTCATTTCCCTATTTCTGGGCCTTCTCCCTCATACGTTTCCTTATGGGGGAAAAGAGGGACCGGTCCTCTTACGTGTCCCCTCTCTTTTCCGTGTGTTCCTGTCGCAGGTTTAGTATCCCCCAATTCGAAGGAGGATCGATGAATGACGCGACCGGCGGCAAGAAGCTCTCCCCGCGCTTTTTCGGGCTGACGACGCTCATCCTTCTGCTCGCCTCGCTTCTCGTGGGGCTCACGGCCATCGCCCTGAGATCGGCCCTCGTGGCGATCCTCTACGCCTTGATGATCGCCGGCGGGCTGCCCCTGATCGTCCACCTCTTCTGCGGCAAGTGCGTCTGCCGCGGCGAGGCCTGCCTGATGGTCTGGCCGGGGCGGCTGAGCCTGCGGCTGCCGTCGAGGAAGTCCGAGGACTACACGCGGTGGGACTTCGCGGGCATCCTGGGGACGCTCTTTGTCCTCGGGGCCTTCCCCGTCTACTGGCTCTTTCAGACGATACCGCTGCTCGTCGTTTTCTGCCTACTGCTTCTCGGCGCCCACGCGGCGATCATCCTGTCGGTCTGCCCGGACTGCGGGAACCACCGCTGCCCCGTCCACAAGCGTTTCCACCGAAAAGCCAACGCATAGATCGGGGATACCGCCCGAAATGGCGCCCTAAATGGGGGACATGATACCTATTTCCCTATTTTGACCTTCCAAGAAATAGGGAAATAGGTATCATGTCCCCCATCCTTTCCACCAGGCGACGACGGCGTCGGCGCTGCCGTACCAGCGGCGACCCCGCCTGAAGCCGTAGTGATGGACGCCGTCGAGGACGAGGTGCCGCGCGCCCTCGAGGAGCGCCGACTCGACCGGCACCGTGCCGTCGCCCCAAACCGCGCCGTCGCCGCCGATCATCCGGTAGCTCCGGTAGGCTGACCGCTCGCGCCGCGAGCCCCGGCGGTCGCCCCGGACGGCCCTCCCGGCCACCGCGAGATACTCGACCTCGGGCGCGAAGGCGGCCCCCGGGTAGAGCTTCTGGACGCGCGTCCGCATCGGCGAGGCTCGCTTGGCCTGATGGGGGCTGCCGAGCGTGATGAGCCCGCGGACGCGCCTCTTCCCGTCATAGACGCGCCCCCGGAAGGGCTCCGGGGCCAGGAAGAGCCGGGCCATGACCCCACCGGCGCTGTGCCCGACGAGGACGACCTTCTCCGCTCCTGTCGCCTCCAGGGCCCGATCGACCGTCCGGTCGATCTTGTCCAGGATCCGGGCCCAGCCCGCGGCGAGAACACTCGCCCCCCAGTCCGGGAGCGTCACCGGGACGACGCGCGCGTCGGCGACGCCGAGCGAGACGAGCGCCGTCCGCGCCTCCTCGAAGCGCGCCGGCGTCAGCAGGAAGCCCGGGACGATGACGACGGGCTCAGGCGGCATCCTCCGGCCCCTTCCCCCCGGGCGCGGGAGGCGCGACGGGCTTGGTCTTGATCAGCCCCAGCTTACGCCCCATCTTCAGCATCCCCCGGCCCATGCCCGAGAGCTCGATGACCGCGGCCGGGTCGTCCCACTTCTCCTCGCGCTTGATCCGCTCGTAGTTCCTGATCTCCGGCAGCATGGCGATGAGGAAGAAGATGTTGACGACGACCGTGTAGAGGACATAGGCCAGGTTGTGCGTCCTGAAGTAGACCCACGGGATGAGCAGCAGGACGCCGGACATGTAGGCCAGGAGCACGTCCCGCAGCACGACCAGGCTGAGGAGCATGCCGCCCATCGAGCAGACGAAGACCCCGACCCAGTCGATGACCAGGAAGCCCCCGTAGATGGCCGAGATCCCCCGGCCGCCCCTGAACCGGTGATAGACCGGCCAGATGTGCCCGGCGACGCCGGCCGCCGCCGCGACCAGGAAGTAGGGCTCCGCCGGCCAGATCTTGCGGAGGGCGACCGCCGGGATGACGATCTTGAGCATGTCCAGGACGTAGGTCAGGAAGCCCCATTTCGGCCCGACGTGGTAGGAGACCCACGAGGCGCTGACCGTGCCCAGGGTGAGCTTCTTGTCGCTGCCTTCGATCCCGACCTCGAACTTGTCGGTGATCTTCGTCGAGGGCGAGACGATCCGGGTGACGATCCGGGCCATCGAAACGGCGCCGACGAGATAGCCGCCGACGGCCGCGGCGATAGCGATGAGGGGGTCCATGCGCGCCTCCTTACGTTTTCTTGCCGCGGTGCAGGATCACGCGGCCGGCCGTCCCGTCGACCGTGATGTCCTCGCCCTCGCGGATGAGGCCGGTCGCGCCGCGGACGCTGACCACCGCGGGGATGCCGAACTCGCGGGCGATGATCGACGTGTGGGACAGCTGACCGCCCGTCTCGGCGACGATGGCGCCCGCCTCGGCCAGCACGGGCGTCCAGCCGATGTCCGTGAACGGGACGACGAGGACGTCCTCCCGGGTGAGATGATGTCCTTCGAGGGCCGGGTCGTGGACGATCCTGGCCCGGCCGCGCAGGACGCCGGCGCTGCCGCCGACCCCGTGGAGCACGTCCAGGCCGGGCTCAGGAGGCGGCGGTTCGCGGGGCGGCGCGTTCCAGCCGTCGGCCGAGATCGTCTCGGGCGGGTCGATCGCGGCGTCGGCGGCCATCTCGGCCTTGCGCCGGGCGACCTTGGCCGCGGGCGTGTCCGACCGATCCTTCGCGGCGGATCGGGTCGCGATGGCGTCACGAAGCTCGTCCGCGTAAAGGAAGAACACGTCCTCGGGACTCTCGAGCGCGCCCCGGCCGACGAGCTCCCGTCCGAGCGCGAGCGAGCAGCGCCTCATGAGATAGGAGTCCTCCGACATGAGCAGGCTGATCCGTTCCCGCCAGCCGATGAACCGGACGGTCGAGCGGTGCAGACTGTCGAACCTCCGGCGCCGCAGGGGACCGAGCCCCGCACGAACGAGGGCCAGGACCTCCTCGCGGTGGGCTTCCGCCTCGTCCGGCGAGGGCCCGGCGTCGGGGCGCAGGGCCAGACGGGCCACCGTCCGCCAGATGGAGCGCGGCTCCTCGATCCAGGGCACCTCGGAGAAATCGCTGCCGTTGGCGCTCAGGAAGCCGTAGCGGGCCATGAAGGCCTCGAACTCCGCGAGGAGGCCGCGCCCCGCTTCCGAGACGGCGAGCTCGGCGTCGGCGACAGGCACGGCGCCGGGCCCCCCTTCGGCGGCGAGCCGTTCGAGGATCGGGCGGTCGAGGGCCCGGGCCGTCGCGGCGAGCGCGCGCATCGCCTCGAAGGGGGCCAGTCCGCCGCTTCTCCCGTAGCCCTTGAGGACGTCGCCGAGCGTGGCGTCGGGGGCGCCCCGCCGGGCCATCCGCTTCAGGAAGCGGCTGCGGACGGCCATGTTCATGGCCACGGCGACGATCATCCACTGCGCTTCGGCGTGAAAGGCGTTCAGCCGGTCGAGGTCCGCGAGCAGACTTTCGGGGCTTTCGCCGGGCCAGCCCTTCTTCCGGAAAGCGTCGATCCTCCGGTCCTGCGTCGCGATGAAGGGCTCGACCTGGCGGGCCATGCGGAAGACGCGCCGGGCCAGCCGCAAGAGGCGGAAGAAGGCCGGCGCCATGCGGGGCCGCAGCGGGACCTTCTTTCGCTCCGCCTTCTCTTCGCGGTGCATCATGTCGAGGAAGTTGACCGGGAAGCCGAGCCGGGCGAAGGACTCGCCGACCAGGGTCATGTCGGTTTAGACGCGCGAATAATACCGGACGATGAGCCGGGTGTAGTCGAGGTCGGGGTCCTTCAGGAGGGCCTTGAAGGTCGGGGCCAGGACGTTCTTGACCATGGAGCGGTATTTCGTCGACCAGACGAGCGGCCGGACGAGGCCGGGCGCCATGTCGGAGACGAGCTTTCGCGAGTAGAGGCGGAGCCCGGCGAGCGAGGCGATCGGGCGGGCCTGGAGGACCCGGAAGCCGTCGGCGTCGCGGGACCATTCGACGTCCTGGGGCAAGCCGGCCCGGGCCGCGATGTCGCGTACGATCCCGGCCAAGGCGCGGACATCGGCTTCGCCGAGGAGCGGGGCCGCGGCGCCGGCGGGCGGCGAGGCGGTCAGCGCGCCGCGCGAGTCGATCCGGTAGCGGTCCGGGCTGACGCGTCCCCGGACGAGGTCCTCGCCGAGACCGGCGACGGCTTCGATGATGACGTCGTTCTGGCCGGAAACGGGATCGGCGCTGAAGGCGACGCCGGAGACGACGGCCCGGACCATCGGCTGGACGACGATGGCGAGGGAGAGGTGCCGATCGATGCCGGGCGTCCTCTGGCCGAGATACGTCCACAGCCGCTCATTGAAGGCCGAGGCCAGGACCTTTTTGACGGCCTCGAGGAGGGTGACGTCGCCTTCGACGCCGAGGACGGTGTCGAGCTGGCCGGCGAAGGAGGAGGCGGCGGCGTCCTCGCCGACGAGCGAGGAGCGGACGGCGACAGGGCCCGGGCCGAGGCGGCGCCGGGCGCGCAGGATGGCGCGCCAGAGACGGGAGGGGATCGGCCAATCGAGGCAGAGGCGGCGGGCGGCTTCGAGGTTCAAACCGTTGGCAGGTCCAGCGCCTACGAGCGCGGACCTGACATCCCGCGGGTCCGGCGTTGGAACCGCCGGGCCCTCGAGTTTAGTGAAGATCAGCCCATATCTCAGGGGCTCTCGGAAGGCCGCCGTAGTGATGACGAATCCGGGGGGAACGGGGAAGCCGGAGCGGGTCAGGCGGGCCAAGCCGGCGCCCTTGCCGCCCGTGACGGACGGATCGCACGCCCTCCGGCTCGAGAGAGAGAGAACGAGCGTCGCCATCCGAAACCCTTCCTTGTCCCGCCGTTAAGTAGAGTATTATCAATAGCAAAAGCCCGCCGAAAAGTCAATAGAAAGATGGGGGACATGATACTCATTTCCCTATTTTCGGCGATCCGGGAAAAGGGAAATGAGTATCATGTCCCCCATTTTATGGCAGGAACTGCTGGGCGTCGACGGCGATCGAGGATTCGAGGTAGTAGCCGACGGCCCGGGCCACCGTCCAGACGACGAAGCCCGTGACGAGGATGGCCAGCGCCACGATGGCGACCGCCTTGACGTTCGAGACCTTCTTGGCCAGCCCCTGCGGCGCGAGCACGTCCCACAACGATTTCCCGACGAATCCGATCATCAGGGTCAGGCCGAGGAAGAGCCTGTAGCTCGCGACCTTGCCCGCGTTCGCGTCCGCCTTGTCGATGCGGAAATAGGGCGAGACGAGCCAAACGGCGAAGAGGAGATAGAGGGCCGTAAGGCTTATGACCAGGGCTTTCTTGGGGTCGAGCTCGAATTTCATCGCCATCTCCTCCGCACTTCTTTAGACGGAATCAATCCGAATAACTTCCTCACGGACTATCATCGATTCTTCGAGGAGACCTAGCACGATTCTCCAGTTCAATCCCCCAAGCTTGCCCAAAATGGGGGCGAAGCTCACTGGCTCGTCAGATCTTCCAGGCTAACAACTTATCATAGAACGGGGTGACCTTGAGATCGAACCGTCTGTCGAAGGGGTCGGAGCCGCGGCGCTTCGTTTCGATGAGCCCGAAATAAGCGCAGAACCTTTCGAGGAACCTGACGTTGTAGCAATGACTGAAACTGGCGTACGCGTCCGACGCGCTGATCTCCGCTTCCGCGAGCACCGCCGGAAAGGCGCGCAGGAAATGGGGAGCCAGCTGGAAATCCTTCACGAACACCCTCGCCTGCTTGTGCAGCAAATAGAATGAGAAGAGATAGGCTTTCTGGATCATATCGAAGTCGGGGAACCCGTCCTGATACTTCCAGTTGAAGCGCCGGGTATAGGTCCAAAGGAGGTCCGCGTAGTCAGCCCCCGAGAAGCCCGACCCGCTGACTTCTCGTCCCTTCTTCGTGAGCCGAAAATGGCCTTTCAGCTTCCGGATCCAGCCTCCCATCGTCAGGATCAAGCGGAGCGAGTGCAGAGGCATCGAGTCGGTCTCGCTGCGGAACTTGATGTACTTCTTCCACTCGGAACGGTCGATATGTTCGAAGAGGCCCTTGGCGAACTCGCGAGGCAGATTCCCGGTTACAGTCATCCTTACGGCTTCGGCCTCGGCGAGGGCCTTCAGGAGATGCTCGGCGTCCCTGACGACCGGGATGCCCGCGAGATCGTCCCGGCCAAGAGAAGAATCAAGCCGGAGAAGGTCCTGGGTCCCTTCCAAGGGATGGTTGACCAGCCAATGGACCTGATCGGGAGAAAGGCCCAGAAGGTCCGCCTGGGGCGCCCGGTTGTAGCGATCGCAACATAGGTAGGCGAATTCGTTCATCGCTTCGACCGAGTCGAAGTGGCGGGCGCCGATCAGCTTCTCGATCTCCTCTCCGAATTCGCGGGCGGGTTGGGCGCGGCTCTTGTCAATATGAGCGGGAAGGCAACATTCGATGTAGGGACTACCCGATCCACAAGGACATTTCGCCTTTTCGTGTTCCTTCATGGCCGGAGTCCGGTTCCGCCAAGATGATATCTGAACTGGAGTTCAATATCCATCCCGGTCGGGGTGAGACGGTTTCCAGAGGGCCGTCATCCCGGAGGCCGAATTAGGGGACATGATACTCATTTCCCTATTTCCCCTCATCTATAAATAGGGAAATGAGTATCATGTCCCCCATTTTACAGCGAGCCGGCGGCGGCCGAGTGGAGCGTCATCTCGGACTCCGTCTTGGTCGGGTTCTCGACGGCGATGCCGCGCGCCGTCTGGGCGAAGCCGCCCGCGGCGTTGATCGTGTCCTGGGCGGCCTTGAGCCAGGCGTCGATGCCCGCGAAATCGGGGTGGTGCCGTTCGTTGTTGTCGACCGGGTAGAGGACGCGCTTGGCCGCCCAATAGTCGAGCGCGACCGGGTCCTGGCTGGCGACGATCGTATTGAGCCGGCGCGTGGCCGAGGCCGGGTAGCCGCTGAGGGCCGTGTGCGCGACCCAAATGGCGTCCATGATGTTGAGGACGGGCGTGTGGACCGAGGCCATCATCTTGCCGCAGGTCTCGCCGAGTCCGGCGTAATGACGGAAGCCCGACTGGCCGTCCGACATCGAGACGAGGCCGTACATGTGCTTGAGGGCCCCGGTGATCTCCGAGCCCCCCGTGTCGTGGTGCTTGAGGACGGGGACGTTGATGAGCTTGAGGTTCGACGCGTGGGAGGCGCCGTTCCAGACGCCCTCGCGGAGCTCGACCCGGCGCCCGCCGGCCGTCGTGAAGCAGGGATAGGAGATGTTCTCGAAGCGCCGGTAACCGTTGGACAGGTGGTCGTCCGCCCCGATGAAGTTGCCCCGAACGGGGTCGAGCAGGAAGGCCGACACCCGGGGATCGTTGAACAGCGTCCCGACCAGCCACAGGAACGAGTGGCTCTCGTCCTGAGCGTTGGCGTGGACCTCGGTGTTCCCGTTGTAGGAGCTCGAGGTGTCGCAGGCCAGGCTCCCCCGGCCCTGCCCGTTCTCGACGATGACGACCTCTCCCGTGAAGCCCTGCGGATGGTCGAGCACGCGCTGGACGAGTCCGCGGACGAGGTCGCTGTTGGTGCAGCCGCGGTACTTCCACTGGGCGTTGACCTTGATGAGGACGACGTCGTCGGGGGCGATGAGCCCGTTCGTCCCGTTCGGGGTGCCGGCGAGGGGGGTCCGGTAGAACTTGAGCCCGTTGCGGCCCATGAGCTCGATCAGCGTGTCGACGCCGGAGTGGCGGTTGCCGGAGGTGAAGGGATCGGCGGGGATCTGGTCGACCTTGAAGAGCGCGCTCTCCCCTTCGACGGGGGGAGGCGGCTCGGGCCCGTCGGGCGTCGTGACGCTCTCGCAGCCGGAGAATCGGAGCGCGGCGGCGCCGGCCACGGTCAGCTTGACGAAGTCGCGTCGCTTCATGCTCGCACCTTTCCCTTCAGAGATTTAGTCGGGCCTGAACTATTATAGCAGATATATTACAGACCTTTTATAATCAATAAGATAGGGCGTGACGAACGCGGATCATGGGAGGGGTCATTTGTGCCAAACTGGGGATCATCAAGGAGGAAAGAAAAATCAAAAAAGGGGGATCAGGAAAGAGGTGGCGCGAGCGGAAATAGGGAAATGAGTATCATGTCCCCCATTTTAGAGCCCGGAGTACTTGTCGAGGGTCTCGACGTACTTGAGCTCCTGGCGGCGAAGGATCTCGGCGAAGCGGGGGTCGCCCCGAAGGTTCTCGAGGAAATGGTCGCGCGTGTTGTTGAGGAAGGGGAAGCTGAAGAAATATTCGTAGACGTCGGCGAAGCCCTTCTCGATGCCCAGCTCGATCGCCGCGATGGCCTCGCTGGCCAGGCCCAGCTTCGCGTAGACGCGCGACTTGTACATCAATCCCCGGGCCCGCGTCTCGGCCCGCTCCGGCGCGATCGCCGCGAGCGCCGCGTCCCTCTCCCCTCTCGCCGCCTCGACCAGGGCCTTCGTCAGGGCGACGCTCAGCGAACCCGGCTCCATCGATCCGGCCGAGGCCAGCTCGGAGGCGGCGGCCTCGTAGCGCTTCATGAGGGTGAGCACGCGGGCCCGCAGGCAGCGCGGCCGCCAGTCGAGCGGCTCGAGCTTGACCATGCGGTCGTAGTCGGCCAGGGCCGATTCGTAGAAGCCCATGTGCTCGTAGGTCCAGCCGCGGAGAAGGTAGATGTCGGCCGTCGCGCCGCCGGCCCGGATGACCCGGGAATAGTAATCCGAGGCCTTCTCCAGCAGCCCGATGCTCCGCAGGAACGACCCGACGTCGAGCAGGACATGGAGGCTCGCCGGATCGATCTCCAGCGCCTTCTTGAAGTAGGCGTAGGCCCGGTCGTTGTCGCCCTCGATGAAATGGATCCAGCCGGCGCCGCAGTTGGTCTCGGCCCGCTCCGGGGCGATCGCGTAGGCCCGGCCGTAGTTCTCCTTCATCAGGCGGAGGGCCTCGGGATCGTGGTCCTCGTAGGCGAACCTGTGCTGGTAGGCGTCGCCGAGTCCGAGGAAGGCCAGGGCGCACCCGGGGTCGGCCTCGCGCGCCCGCTCCAGGTAATCGATCATCTTGGCGAGGTCGGCCGGATCGATCGACAGCGAGTACTTGCGCTCGATCGAGCGGGCCATCTCGTAGAAGCGCGTCGCCTGCAGCGTGCAGCCGACGAGCACCTCGTGCGCCACCGTCGTGGGAACGCCGAAGGCGTGGCGGACGCCGGACGCGACGCGGTCGACGATGTCCAGGACCTCGGCCTCGGTCCCGCGGACGTTGTCGGACCTGAGGGGGGCGGAGGGCGGCACGCCGGAGGAGTCGCCGAGCGAGGCGAGGTCGCGGAGCGCGTAGTCGACCTGGAGCTTCGAGCCGGGTTTCGAGATGTAGGCGGTGAGGAACCAGTCCGCGTCGATGCGCGAGGCGACGGCCGCGAGGTCGCCGGGCGTCAGCGGCTCTCCCGGCTCGAGCTCGATGCCGCGCACGGCCCCGACGACGGCGTCGAGGCTGAAGACCGTCAGGTGGTCGACGCTCCTCTGGAGGTCGCGGATGATGTGGCCGGGGAGGGACTCGCGGAGGTAGTCGAGGCCCGTGTCGCCCGTCCCGTTGACGAAGGGCATGACGGCGAGGGCGGGGCGGCTCGAGCCCGGCACGAAGGTCGGGCGGCCGTTGCCGTTCCGGCGCCAGGCGACGGCGCCGATGACGAGGACGGCGAGGAGGCCCACGAGGCCGGCGACAATGGGCCAGCGCCGGAGGAGATCGACGGGGCGGGCGGGAGGCTCGCGCTCGTGGAGCTTCTTCTCGAGCCAGCGGTCGACCTCGTCCTTGTAGGCGCGGACGCGGGCCTTGGGCGAGCCGTTGAGGCGGTGGACCGGGAGGCCGAGGTGCGTCTCCCAGCGGCGGCAGGTGCGGACGTTCCGGCCGAGGTAGGCGGAGATCTCCTTCCAGGAATCGAGGACTTCGCGCGCGCTCATTGCCGACCCCGAAAGGGTACTTAGTTAAATTGTTCATAAAAAAAGGGGTTTGTCAAGGGGCGCGGAGGCGGAGG
>Ga0136653_10001327_pt1 | contig 13414 bp, 13 predicted proteins | sample LakKivw275mmetaG_FD_94866 | JGI IMG/M metagenome (GOLD analysis project Ga0136653, IMG submission 94866) | Anoxic lake water microbial communities from Lake Kivu, Rwanda to study Microbial Dark Matter (Phase II) - Lake Kivu water 275m metaG... | ecosystem: Environmental > Aquatic > Freshwater >... | reverse complement strand
TCTCAACGCTTACCTCAAACAGATCCAGCAGGATTCCGCGTTCTATGATGCGGGCCGGGACCGTTGGAAAAAAGACATGAAAGGGATCGCCCGGCCCGATTACAATCCCGTCCTGGAAGTTCTCTCGGACCATCTGGCCGGCAGGAAGCCGGTCATCTTCCTCTGCCGTAATCAGAACGACATCCGCCGGGCGCTCGTCCTCGTCGCCGGGTCCAGGCTCGACGCCTTCATCTGCGACCTGGGCAACGAAGCCTCTGAGGTCATCCCCGAGTTGAAGAAGGCCAAGGCCCGAGTCCTGGTTACCGTGGCGTTCAAAGCCCCTCCTTCGAACCTCTACTCTCAAAAGGGAAAAGAGGAACGCGAGAAGGCCGAAAAAGAGGTTTATCCGAAGAATCCGGCCCGCCTCGCGGAAGCGGGCATCCCCTTCGCCTTTTCCTCGCTTGGAACGGACGATCCCAAGGCCTTCATGGAAGGAGTTTTGAAGGCCATCGACGCGGGGCTCCCTCAGGAAAAGGCCCTGGCGGCCTTGACCACGACGCCTGCGTCGTTCTTTGGCTTTGACCGGGCCCTGGGGTCCATCGAGCCGGGCAAGATCGCCAATATCGTGCTCGTAGAAGGCGACCTCCTGGTCAAAGAGGCCAAGGTCCGTTACGCATTCGCGGACGGAAAAAGGTCCGAGCTCAAGGAGGCCAAGGTCAAGGAAGGCGAAAAGCCCACCGTCAACGTGTCCGGAAAGTGGGAGCTAGAGGCTGAGGGCGTTCCCAAGCTGACCGTGGATTTTATCCAGGAAGAAACGGCTCTCTCCGGAAAGATGGTCACCCCGTTCGGGGTCTTCGAATTTACGGGCGGCTCGGTCGCGGCGAATCAGGTATATTTCGAGATGGCCATATCCGTCGGCGGTCAGGAGATCAGCCTTTACATCTCCGGAACAGTCGAGGGAGATACGATGCGCGGGACCATCGTCCAGGACACGGAAGGTTCCGTTGAATTCACGGCCAAACGGATTCCGGGGTAAGAGGATGATCATGAAAAAATATCTGAACACAGCGATCGCGTTATTTTGGGCTCTGGGACTCCTCCAGACCGGTTTCGCCGCCGACAAGCCCCTGCTCCTAAAAAACGGCAATATCATCACCGTAAGCGGCGAGACCATAGTGGGCGGCGACGTCCTGATAGAGGCCGGGAAAATCCTCCGGGTCGGAAAGAACCTCGACGCTCCTAGCGCGGAAACGATCGACCTCAAAGGCCAGTGGGTCATGCCCGGGATCATCGACTCGCATTCGCATATCGCCGTCGAAGGCGACGTCAACGAGATGGGCGACCTCATCACCTCCGAAGTCGACGTCCGGGAGGTCCTCAACTCCCGGGATATGATGATCTTTTACGCCCTGACCGGAGGCGTGACGACCGTCCACACCATGCATGGCTCGGCGAATCCCATTGCCGGCAGGGGGATCGTCCTCAAGCTCAGATGGGGAAAGAGCGCCGACGAACTCATCTTCGAGGGCGCTCCTCTCACCAGCAAGTGGGCTCTCGGCGAGAACCCCAAGCAGAGCAACTTGAGCGGCCCCGGAAAAGCCCGCTATCCGAAATCAAGAATGGGGGTGGAGGCCTCCATCCGGCTCACGTTCGAGCAGGCCAAGGATTATGTAAGGCGTTGGCAGGACTATGAAAAGAAACTCAAGGCGAGCCGGGCAAGCAAGGGAAAGGTCCCCGCTCCCCTGCCCCCGAAAAAAGATTACCGCTTGGAGGGTGTGGCGGACATTCTGAGCGGCAAGCTCTGGGTTCGCTGCCACGCCTATCAATCCGAAGAAATGCTGTCCATCATGCGGCTCTGCAAGGAATACGGCGTCAAGCTCGTCTGCTTCGAGCATGGACTGGAAGGCTTCCGGATCACCAACGAACTTGTCCAAAACGGCGTCGGAATCTCGACCTTCGCCGATTTCTGGGCCTACAAATGGGAAGCCTTCAATACGATGCCGCACGGCGCCGCCCTGGCCGCCAAGAGGGGTGTGCTTGTCGCCCTCAACTCCGACGACCCCGAGCGGATGCGCCATCTCTTCAACGACGCGGCCAAGACGATCCGTTTCGGCGGGCTCTCGGAGGCGGAGGCCCTTAAGACTTTAACCATCAACCCGGCTAAGATCCTGGGGATCGACAAGAAGGTCGGGACCATCGAGCCCGGCAAGGACGCCGACCTGGCCGTTTTCAGCCGCCACCCTCTCGATCCCTATACCGTTTGTCAGATGACGATCGTCGACGGCACCGTCTATTTTGACCGGGCCAAGTATTTAGAGGAAAGGAAAAAAGCCGAAGAAGAAAAAAAGAAAGAAGCCGAGGCCAAGGCCCCCAAGGAAAAGAAGACCGGGGCGGAGGTTTGACCATGAAAAAGCAAATTCTATTCATTTTGATTGTTCTGGCCGTATCGGTCGCCGGGCTCCCGGGTCAAGAAGCGGAATTCTCCTATCTCATCAGAAATGCCACGATCGTCCCGGTCATCGGTGAAATGATCCCCAAAGGGAGCCTTCTCATCGAGAAGGGAAAGATCAAGGCCTTGGGGGCGGACCTCCAGGCGCCGGCCGGAGCCCGGGTCATCGAGGGCGAAGGGTTGTTCGTCTACCCTGGATTCATCGACGCCTTCACCCATTTCGGCCTGAGCGAGATCGGAGCTATATCCAGCACGGTGGACCTCCGGGAGATGGGCAAAGAGAATCCGGAACTCAGGGTCGCCTGGGCTATCAATCCCTTCTCGGTCCATTTCGGCACCGGCCGTATCAACGGCACGACCACGGCCCTCGTGGCTCCCTCCGGGGGGACGTTCCCGGGGATTGCGGCCCTGGTCAAGATGGACGGCTGGTCCCTGCCCGAGATGGCCGTCAATGAGACCGCGGCGTCTCTCATCAATTTCCCCATGACGCCTCGCCCCCCCAAGGAGGGCTTGACCGTCCAGAAAGAGTCCGGGGACGACGTGACCTCCAAGATCGTGGACAAGATCAAAGAATACCTCGATGAAGCACGGCGTTATCTTCAGCTTAAAAAACTGGCCGCGGAGAATCCTTCCGTCCCGGCGCCCGCGGTGAATCCCAAGTACGAAGCCCTGGCCCCAGTCCTTGATGGGACGCTCCCCGTGATCGTCTCGGTCGAAAAGGCCAAGGACATTGAGCTGGCCATAAAGTTCGTCAAGGAGCAGAGGCTCAAAGCCATATTCAGAGGCTGCGCCCAGGGGTTCAAAGTCGCCGATAAAATCAAACAGTCCGGCATCCCGGTCATCATCGACAGTCTGTACCAAGGACCCTCGGAGCCCGAGGACGGATACGACGCGCCTTATCGCAACGTCGTGGAGCTCGTCAAAGCGGGCGTCACGATTTGCTTCTCGTCTGGAGACGATCCGGCCTTGGGCAAGGACCTGACCTACCATGCGGCCAAGGCCGTGGCTTTTGGACTCGATAGGGACGAAGCCGTCCGGGCTTTGACCATCAATCCGGCCAGAATCTTCGGAGTCCAAAACCGGTTGGGCAGTCTCGAACCCGGCAAGGACGCGGACCTGTTCCTGGCCGCCGGCGACCCACTGGACGCCCGGACGGAATTCCGGCAGATCTTCATCGACGGACGTCCCATCGACATGTCCAACTGGTGGGAAAAACAATACGAAAAGTGGAAGAACAGGCCGACGAAATAGGAGCATAAATATCGCCGGCCGAAACAGGTTTTATGATTGGCTCTCGTCCATTTGCTGTGGGCTGGCGGCTTGGACGGGATAGCTCTTGATGGTCGTGATGTTAAGAGGAGGGCATGAGGAAGGGCCTTGCTCCCGGCTCCGATCCAGATCGCTCGAGACTCGCGCCCTTCTCGGCTCCTCGGGCCCAAGACTCGAGGCAGATCTAATGACCTTAAGGAAACCCATCCTCCGAGCCTCGGTCCCTCGGAGGCCAAAGGCTGCCCTCGTCGGACGTTCATCTCAAGCTGATCTCCGCATGGTCGCTGCATCCCTTCCCCATGCCCTCTAAGCGGTCGGCCCAGTCCGTGTGAAATGAAAAATGGTCGATTGATTTACCAGGCGGATTCTGCTATTTTGGACTACTCGTTAAGACCCTCAAGGAGGTTATGATGCCGAAGACATTATTATTCGCAATTGCCGCCTGCGGCCTGATCGCCGTCACAGCCCTGGCGCTTGAGGCTGCCAATCCGCAGGTCCTCATGAAGACGAGCAAGGGCGACATCACCATCGAGCTTTTCCAGGACAAGGCGCCCATATCGGTTAAAAACTTTCTCGCTTACACGGATGAGAAATTTTACGACGGGACGATCTTCCACCGAGTCATCAAGGGATTCATGATCCAGGGCGGAGGATTGACGGTCGACATGCACGAAAAGTCTTCCAAGCCGCCCATCAAAAACGAAGCCGCGAACGGACTCAAGAACAAGCGGGGCACTCTCGCCATGGCCAGGACCCCGGAGGTCGACAGCGCGACTTGTCAGTTCTTCATCAACCTCGTCGACAACGCCTTTCTAAACCACGAGTCCAATGATCCCGAAAGATTCGGTTACACGGTGTTCGGGAAGGTCATCGCGGGTATGGACGTCGTGGACGCCATCGCCGGCGTCCCGACAGGAACAAGGGGCGGACACCAGGATGTTCCCCGCGAGGCCATCACGATCCTCTCCGTAACCCGGTTGGAAAGCAAATAATCGAAAAACGGCACCCAGGGCCGGACCCCGATCGCCCGAGATCACATGTCCGATACCATCTTCGCCATCCTTCATCTTTTAGTCCTTCTGGGGGTTCTGGCCTACTCTATAGCATCCATCTCCCGGGGGAACGTCGCCCGGGGCGGCCTCATCCTGGTTCTCTTGGCCGTTTATTACTTCCTGGTCCTTCACAAGGCCGTCCGGAAAGAGATCGCCCGCAAGAGAAAAAAATAGCGCCTTTACATTTCCCCCCGGGGGGTCTATGATCTTCATCCGTAACGACATCAGGAAGCCTGGCATGAAGATCGCTAGGGAAGGTTTCCTCTTCATCGCGCCTTCGCTGGCCATTGCGGTTCTTTTCCTCTCTGTGGGGTGGTGGCCATTGGGCGTTATTTTTCTTTTTCTAGCGGCCGCATTCGTTTTCTTTTTCCGTGATCCAGCCAGGAGGATCCCGGAAGACGATCGCCTTATCCTTTCGCCCGCCGACGGGAAGGTCCTCAGGGTCGACACCCTCCCATCCCATCCCGATATCCCGGGGCCGGTCACCCGCGTCTCCATATTCCTCTCCTTGTTTGATGTTCATCTCACGAGGGCGCCGCTCGCGGGCAAGGTCCGCCGCATCGACTATCATCCCGGGAAGTTTTCCCCGGCCTATAGGGATGAAGCCAGCGAGCTCAACGAGTCCAACTCCCTGCTCATCCAGGGGGAGAAGTTCGCGATTTCCCTGAAGCAGATCGTGGGAGTCGCCGCCCGCCGGATCAAATGCTTCGTCCGGGCCGAGGAGAGCGTCGCCCGCGGGCAGAAAATCGGTCTCATGTATTTCGGTTCCCGGGTCGAGGTCTGCCTCCCTCCCGGGACAATCCTCAAGACCGGAGCCGGCCAAAAGGTCAAAGCCGGCGAGAGCGTCATCGCCGAGGTCGAACCATGAAAGTCAAAAAAAGATACGGGGAAATGTTCCTCCTGCCCAGCCTGTTCTCTCTCACCAATCTTTTCTTCGGCTTCCTGAGCATCCATATGAGCCTCCACGGACGTTTCCGCTGGGCTGCGTTCTGGATCATCGTGGCGGCGGTCATGGACGGAGTTGACGGCATCGTCGCCCGCGCCACCAAGGCCCAGTCAGATTTTGGGATCGAGCTGGACTCCTTAGTAGACTCCGCTTCGTTCGGGGTCGCCGCTTCGCTTCTGATCTACCTCTGGGGAATGGGGAGCGCGGGAACGCCCGGACTCTTTTTCAGCTTCGTTTTCCTATCGGCTGGGGTCCTGCGCCTAGCCCGCTACAACGTCCGGACCAGAACTTCCCCTGACCGAAGGTTCTACCAGGGGCTGACCGTGCCTTCGGCCGCGGTCTTCATCGCCTCCCTGCCCTTTTTCCATCCGGCCGCTTTAGAGTCAAAGGAATGGGCTTTTTCGTTCGCCCTGCTCACCCTCTTCGTTTCCTTCTGCATGATCAGCACATTCCCCTACAGGAATTTCACGAATGCTCTTTTCAACCGGAGGATCGACATCCGGACGGCCTTGTTCCTAGCCATTGTCGTCTGCGGGCTCATCTTTTATACGAAAATCTTCCTGCTGGCCTTCCTGTCCTTAAACGTTCTCTCCGGACCCGCCGTCGCGGCTGCGCGCGCCCTCAAAAAGAGCGCCCGCAGGAAGCGCCGGCCTAAGGAGGTTCCGTTCTGAACGGACGAGCAGCCGCAACCTTTTTCGCCCGCCGGCCGTTGTTATTCCCGTTAGCAGGTTCTTGACCTCATGGAGAGAATAGACTTCAGGCATGCCGGCGGACGGGGCAAGAGGTCTCAAAAGATTCTCCTGATCATCCTCGCCTTTGTCGCAGCGATCGTCGCTCTTTACCTTTTTATCATCATGCGGCCAGCGGCGGCGCCGGAAGCTGAGCAAACCTCGGCCGCCCTCGCGCCGGCCGTCATCAGCCCTGCCCCGGCTTCGCAAGAACACAAGGAGACGATCTCCAGAGGAAGCTCGCTGGCAGAGATCCTACCCAAGTATGGGTTCTTGCCAAAGGAAATCCATGAGCTTAGAGAGCAGGTCAAGCCTGTTTACAATCTGGGAAAAATCCAGGCCGGCCGCGAGATCCGCCTTCTGATGACCCCCGGGGGGGGATGGACTTCGCTCGAGTACGACATCGACGAGAACAAGTTCCTTATAGTCCGGAACGAATCGGGCCGGTTCCGGGCAGAGATCAAGGAATATCCCTTCGAGATTCGGACGGCCTTCCTCTGGGCCCCAATAGAGGACAGCCCCATCGCGGCCGTCAACAAGGCCGGCGAAGAGGACTTCCTGGCCCTCGAGCTTTCCGATATTTTCAGCTCCGACATCGACTTTTACACCGACCTCCGGGTCGGCGACGCATTTAGGCTCGTCTACGAAAAAAAATTTCTGAATGGCCGCTCCTTTGGTTATGGGAAAATCCTGGCAGCCGAGTTCACGAACCAGGGAAAGACCTATCTGGCTTTCCGCTTCACCTACCCGGATACCCAAAAGTCCGATTACTTTGATCCTGACGGAAAGTCCCTACGCAAGGAGTTCCTCAAGTCACCCATGAAGTTCGCCAGGATCTCGTCCCGCTTCAGCGCCAGCCGCCTGCACCCCATCCGAAAAATTTATAGGGCCCATTACGGCGTCGACTACGCGGCGCCGCTCGGCTCCCCGGTTCAAGCCACGGCCGACGGCACCGTGACCCAGGCCGCCTGGAACGGTGCGGCCGGCCGGATGATCAAGATCCGGCACAAAAACGCCTACGAGACCATGTACCTCCATCTCAGCGGGTTCGCAACCGGGATCAGGATGGGCGCAAAGGTTGACGCCAAGCAGGTCATCGGCTATGTCGGCTCATCGGGTGAGTCTACGGGGCCCCACCTGGATTATCGAATCCTTTACCACGGGAAATATGTCAACCCGCTGAGCTGGAAGTTCCAGCCGGCCGAGCCTCTCAGAAAGGAATTTATGGAAGCTTACAGGATCGAAGTTGAAAAATTAGGGCTCGCCCTCGACGCCCCGAGGCATTACCTCGAAGCCTGCCTCCCGGTCAATTCTTTTTAACCCCGCCGCCTTCCTTGCCTCCGGAAGAAGCGGCATGGCTAGCATGGTCGCTGTGGGAGGCTCTGGAAGAAGAGGAGGAATCGTTTCCACCCCCCGAGACCCCCGAAAAATTCCCGAGCTGGGAAGAGGAAATCCCGTGGGAGGTCAGCCTGGCGCCGAAACGCTCGATGTCACTTGATGAGATGTTGAGCTTCGGGCAGCGGACTTCGTTAGTCAGGCTTGAGTAGGTGATCCGGACGCCGAGAGAACGAGCGATCCGGACGTCCGGATTCCAATCCCGAAACCGTTCGACGGGTCCGAAGCTCATCGATCTCAGGGCGTTCAACGAACGGTCAAGGGCGCGCCCGTCAATTGTCCGCAGCATGGGATCCGGAGTTCGAGCGGAACCGGCTTCCGGTCTCCGGAGGCCGGACTCAGCGGGTTTATTGGATCTTAAGGCCCTCACGGCCTCGCGAGAAGGCTCCCTCATCATGTCCCGCGCTGCGGTATCGGGGGACCCAGACTTCGGGGTTGCGGCTTTCATGACCTTGTCCCGCTCCGCAACCCTGTCCTGGACGCGCCGTACGTTCAGCCCGGCCCTATCGATAAAGACGAGCTCGGAGGGAATGTGGTTCAGGGATTCAAGGACCCTGGGATCCTTTAGTTCCAGCTTGGCGACCAGGTTCTTGAAGGTTCCCTTAATCTCTTTGGGCATAGGCAGGTAATTTGACCCGCCCTTTTTCAATTGGTCCTTTCTGATCTTGGTCAGGACCTCCTCGGAACGCCGGGAGGACTTGGGAGGCCAGTTGTAGTTCCAATAATCTCCCTCGGAATAAAAACCATATGCGCCCCAAGGGCCCAAAAACGAATCCATGTAATACCAGTCCCAAAGGCTCCAAGGACGCCAGCAGTAGTAGCCGTTTATAAAGTCCCAATCAACCCAGGCCGGAGCGAACATCGAGCCGGGAAACCAAACCCAGCCCAACTTCTTATCCCAGTGCCAAACCCCCAGATGGTAAGGCACCCAGCCCCATGGCTCGTCCGGCACCCAGAACATTTGGTTCTGGTAGACTGTCCAATGCCCAAAGAAGTACGGCTTCCAGTCCCCCCAGGGGTAATTTCTATCATTGTAGAAGGGGCGCCAGACATAGCCGTAAATGGCATCCCATATCCATTCACCGTACTTGTTCCCGTAGTTCTGGGCGAAATAGAAAACGGCCTTGGGAAGTTTTTGGAGAGGTGCGGGAAGGATGGCTTTCCCTTTGTGAAGATCCATGAAACTGGCATTGACCTCATCGTTCCATTTCTCGAACTCCATGCCCTCGATGTAGTCGGCGATTTCAAATTGATGGTCCTTGAGGACCAGAAGCCGCTCGAGCTTATTGACGTCCTTTTCCCGGGTATGATCGGTATCCGGGCCGAATATGGCCGAGGCCTTTCCGTAACGCACCTGAATATCGGTCGACCCGTCCTCCAGGACCTTGATCATGGCCACGCTATTATGTTTCATCTTTATCGCCGCGTTCGCAGTCAAGACCTGGAACAATTCCCGAGAGTCGTATTCCTTGTACATGATATAGACCCGGCCTCTGATCAGGGCCAGGTTCGAGATGCCCTTCTTTTGGCTTAAGATCCGGGCGAAAATGGTCTCGATCTTGAAGTCGGTCGAGATATCAAGCCGAACGATCGTTCCGGTGTCGAACTGGATCTCGCACCTTGTCCTGTCCGTCGTCTGGACGATATCGCCGGGCCCCAGGGGCGCGTTCAGGACGGCCGGCTCCGGCGCCGCAAACCCTTGCCGCAGGATTGTTGGCCCCCCGCCGTCCGGTCCGGTTTCTGTGAAGCTGATGTGCGCGAAATAGAAGTCCTTGGGACCGCCCACGACCTGAGATTGGTCGGAGGCGGACAAAGAAACGGCGATAACAAAGACCCCCCATAGAAGCAGCAATCCTAAGCTTTTAAGCTTCATGGCTGACTCCTTCCCTTCCAGAATTGTTCCCAACCCATTATATAGCATATTCCGTGCCAAGTTCTATCTGGAGAAATGCCTCTTCCAAGGCAGCAAGCTTGTCATCTCCTGAGGACAAGTGTCTTCCCAGGGGAACCTCATTAAAGGTTGAGAAACGCGCGGATTTAGGCTAAGCTTCCAGGAGGAAAGAAGAAATCAATGGCCGAGCACAGGAATCCGGTCCCGACGGTCGACATTATCATCGAGATGGAAAACGAGGGACGCGGCGAAGGCATCATCCTTATCGAGAGGAAGAATCCTCCCTATGGCTGGGCCCTCCCTGGAGGCTTCGTCGATTACGGCGAATCGCTGGAGGAGGCGGCCGTCCGGGAAGCCAAAGAAGAGACGTCCCTCACAATCGAGCTCGTCCGCCAGTTCCACACATATTCAGACCCGAGGCGGGACCCCCGGGGGCACACGATCTCAACGGTCTTCATCGCTCGGGCCACGGGAGAGCCCCTGGCCCAGGATGACGCCCGCGCGATCGGCATTTTTACTAAAGATGAAATCCTGTTCCCCCTGGCCTTCGACCACAGGAGGATCCTGGACGACTATTTCGCCTCAAAAAAGGAAACCCGCCATGGCCCCTGAATCGGAAAAGCCGCTCCGGGAGCTCATAAGCGTTTGGGGACAGACCGAAGCCGACGTCATCAAGACTCTCCTCGAAAGCCATGGAATCAGATCCGTTTCGAGAGGGCGCATCCTCCAATCCATTTACCCGTTCTCCGTGAACGGGCTGGGAGAGATCAAAATCCTCGTCTTGGAAGAGGATTACGAAGCCGCAAAATCGATCCTCGCTGAGTTTCCGAAACCCGCCGACGTCGAGGAGTCCGAGAAAGGCGAAAAAGAGCCCTAGTCGCTAGCCCGTCCCACCCCTTTTTTTCTCATTTATTTTGCTTGACATTTGTAATTTTGTCCCCTATATTTGATAAAAACGGGATGAAATGGGACGAAATGGGATAGTTCGCCATGGCTGATTCTCTCAACGGAAGCTACACGGCCCGACTCGACGCCAGCGGCCGCGTCAAGATCCCCCAGATATTTAGAGAGACGATCGAAGCGGTCTACGGCAAGGAACTCTTCGTCACGTCCCTTAGTGATGAGTTCATTCAGATCTATCCCCTTCCCGTGTGGGAGGAGATGATCGGCATCGCCACCGAGGGCGCCCTTCACCTCCGCCCGGACGTCCGGAAGTTCATGCTGCGCGTCAATAGGAAAGGTTCGACGCACGAGATCGATCCCAAGGGTCGCATCTTGATAAGCCAGGTCTTGAGGGAGAAGGCTGGGCTCAAGGACGAGGTCGAGGTCATCGGCCTCTCCAACCATCTCGAGGTCTGGAACAAGGATAGCTTGGATGGGACTCTCGACGAGAAACCCCTGACAGACGCGGACTTCGAGAACATCGCCCAGCTGGTCCCTCGAAGGAAACGGGAATGATCGCCCATGGACACATTCCCGTCCTGCTCGAAGAAACTCTAGAGTTCCTGGACGCAGGAAGGGCGGGAACGTATGTTGACGGGACGTTCGGTCTGGGGGGCCATTCCATAGAGATCCTGAGAAGAAATCCCAAAGCGTCGATCATAGGCTTTGACCGGGACGAGGCCTCGCTCCAAAAGGCCCGGAAACACTTGGCCGAGTTCGCAGACCGGATCCGGCTCTATCACGCCGACTTCAGGGACCTCCCTGAGGACGAGATCGATTTTAGGTCCGTCCGGGGGCTTCTCCTCGACCTGGGGATCTCTTCCTTTCAGCTCGATTCCCCGGAACGCGGTTTCAGTTTCAACGCGAATGGTCCTCTCGACATGCGCTTGGACCGGAGAACCAAAACGACCGCGGCCAGAATCCTGGAAAAATATTCCGAGTCCAAGCTCGATGAGATGTTCCGCCGATATGGGGAGCTCGCTCATACGAGGAGACTCGCCCGCGAGATCGTCAGCCGGCGAAAGCTCCGGCCTTTCTCAACCACTGAGGAACTCCGCCGCCTCGTCGAAGAAATCTACCGGTGGCGGCCGCAAAAAGGCAAGGTCCACCCCGCCGCCAAAGCCTTTCAAGCCTTAAGGATCGAGACGAACGGCGAGCTGGAAGGCCTTGCCGAGTTCCTGGAAAGAATGGCCGACCTAGTCAATCCCGGGACCCGGTTCGTCGTCATTTCTTTCCACTCCCTGGAGGACAGGATCATCAAGCGTACGTTCGCGGCGATGTCAGCCTCCGAACAGAGCGCCCCCAGGATGAAAACGGTGACCAGAAAGCCCATCACGGCCTCCGAAGCAGAGCTCCGAACGAATCCAAGGGCGCATTCGGCCAAGCTGCGAGCAGCGGAAAGGATTTGAATGGTCAACAGGAAATACAACCCCAGAGAGATCGCCCTGGGCGCGGCGTTCCTTCTGCTCCTCCTCGTCATCGTCACCTTGTACATCTTATACCAGGCCGAGGCCGTTCAGCTGGGTTATAAGATCGCCAGCCTCGAGGACCGGGTCGCGAAGCTCAAGGAAGAGATCAAAAAGCTCGAGACGAAGAAGGCGGCCCTGCTTTCCCTCCGCCGGGTCGAGGGGATTGCCCGGCAGGACCTTGGCCTAACCGATCCCAAGCCGGGGCAGGTCCTTTATGAGGGCATCGACACCCCGAGGGAGAAGAAGGGATTATGAGGGGCCTGTTTACGAACGGGATGAGGCCGAGGGCCGTGGCCCTGGCCTTAGGCCTGGCGGTCTGGTTTGTCGCAGCCTTCGTCCGGCTGGTTGACCTCCAGATTCTCAACCACGGCCGTCTCAAAGCTGAAGTTCTAGGACAGAGCCAGACGGACATGGAAGTCCTTCCCAAAAGGGGGACGATCTTCGACCGCAATGGAAAGATTCTGGCCCGCAGCCTCCCCGCCCAGTCCGTGTTTTTTTCTCCCCTCAAAAGCGAGCCCGCCGCCAAGCAGATGGAACAGGTCATGCGACTCAAGGACCTCGTCCACCTTTCGGAAAAAGAACTCTCCCGCATCCAGATAAGGCTCCAGAAAAAGGAGTCGTTTATCTGGATCAAAAGGAAAATCGATCCCGAAATGGCCAGCCTGGTCATGGGCCTCAACATCAAGGGGATCTTTCTCCAGGAAGAGAACAAAAGGTCCTACCCTCTGGGAACCCTTGCAGCCCATGTCCTGGGCGGGGTCGGAATCGACGATAACGGGCTGGCGGGTGTGGAGCTCCAATACAATCCGCTCCTCGAAGGCGAGAAGGGCCGGCGGCTTATCCTGAGGGACGCCCGGAGGAGGTCCTATCAATTCGAAACCCTCAAGGAAGCTGTCCCCGGAAACGATTTATATCTGACAATAGACGAAACCATCCAGTACATCGCCGAAACCGAGCTTGAAAAGGCGATCGCCTCGACCGGGGCCGAATGGGGGACCGTCATCATCGCCGACCCAAAAACCGGCGAGATCCTGGCCATCGCTAACCGGCCTGTTTACGATCCGAACGATTATCCTCCTTCCGTTACTGGCGAAGGCGTGAACCGGGCCATCCAGCATACGTTCGAGCCCGGATCGACGTTCAAGATCATCACGGCCGCGGCCGCCAGGGAGTTGGGCAGAGTCGGGCTCGGCGAAATTTACGACTGCCGCGAGGGTTCCATCTCCGTCGGAGGAAGCCTCGTTGCGGACCACAAACGCATGGGCATCCTGTCCTTCCCCGGGGTGTTCATCGA
>Ga0136653_10001323_pt1 | contig 13444 bp, 7 predicted proteins | sample LakKivw275mmetaG_FD_94866 | JGI IMG/M metagenome (GOLD analysis project Ga0136653, IMG submission 94866) | Anoxic lake water microbial communities from Lake Kivu, Rwanda to study Microbial Dark Matter (Phase II) - Lake Kivu water 275m metaG... | ecosystem: Environmental > Aquatic > Freshwater >... | reverse complement strand
GCCGCGCGGCCATCCACAATGCCGCCACGCCACCGCGCCTGTTCCAATCCGAGGATCGTGTTGCGAAACTTCAACAACGAATCCATCTCCGCCAATCGTTTCTGGTCGCGCGCAATCTGGGCGAGCGACGACTCGATATCATCCCGCAACAGCAAATAATCCACGCGCCCCGACGCATCGAGCTTGTCGAAGTCAATCGCTGCGAGCCGGCCCTGCCAGTCCCTGTAAAGTTTCTCCAGTCGCTGCCACCGGACCTCCGACCACGGCAGATCGTAGAAACTTCCGACGCCGCGCTCGTCCGCCTCAAAGCTCCGGATGTGTTCCGGCATCGAGAACGTCTTCGCCGATGCCGGCTGACGGCCCGTGAAGTTGGTTTGCGGCGCGGCTGCGACACACCCGACGAACGCCATCGCAATGGCGAAAACGATTAATTGTTTCATCGGCGGGGAGTCTAATCTACTTTTTGCGCCGGGTCGATCGGTTTGCCTTCCCAGAGCCAAATGCCGTCCTTCTGCTCCAGAATCCGATGGGCGCTGCCGGGAACAGGCGGCGTGTTCACTTTCGGCAACCAATGGGCGAGATCTCGAATCACGCCGGCATACTTCGTGTCCTTGGCGAGATTCGTCCACTCGTTCGGGTCGGTCTGCATGTCGTAGAGTTCTTCCGAGCCGTCGGCGTAGCGGATGTAACGCCAGCGCTCGGTGCGGATGCCGTGATTGCCGATGTTATGCGTGGTGATCGCCGGCCACGAACGCAGCGCGTTGGCGTTCTTGAGTTGCGGCACGAGGCTGTGGCCTTCGAGGTCAGGTCGCGCGGGGAAAGCGGCGAGTTCCAACAGCGTGGGGAAAATGTCGAGCAGTTCGGCAGGACGCTTGCACTTCGCGCCCTTGACGATGCCCGGCCCGGCGAAGATGAGCGGCTCGCGCGTCGAACGATCCCAAAGCGTGTTCTTGCCCGTGATGAGCTTCTCGCCAAGATGCCAGCCGTTGTCGGCCCAGAGCACGACGATGGTGTTGTCGGCCCGACCGGTGGCGTCAAGCGCGTCGAGCACGCGGCCGAGTTGGCTGTCCATGAACGCCGTGGTGGCGAGGTAGGCGCGCACAAGCGGACGCCATTCGTTCAACGCCTTCAGCGTCTTCAAGCGCGGTTCGGGCAGAATCCAGTGCAAGTACCACGAGAACGGCGGCGTGTCGTCGCGGTCATTGTCGAGCACCGGCGGCAGGATGACCTTGTCCTCCGGGAAAAGGTCGAACCACTTCTCCGAGGCGAAGCACGGCACGTGCGGCAAACGGAATCCGCACGCGACAAAAAACGGTTTGTCCTTCGGCGCGGTCTGCAGGGCCTCGACGGCGGCGCTGGCAATTTTGTAATCGGCGTTGTCCTCGTCCTTTTCAGGAAACACGCCCCAGTCCATCGCCGGGTGGCGCGGCTCAGGTAGTTTCGCAAACGGCTTCGGCGGCTTCGGCATGCCGGGCGCGGGACCCCAAGTGTTGAACTCGGTGGCGCGGTCTTTCGGTTTGATCGAACCGTCGTGATAAACCTTGCCGCAGGTGAACGTCGTGTAGCCCGCGCGGGTGAACGTCTGCGGCAGCGTGACGTGGTTCTTGAGCGACTCGACATCGCGAATGCCGGGCACGAGGCCGTAGATGCCGGTGGTCGAGGGACGCAGGCCGGTGAGCAGGCTGGCACGCGACGGGTTGCAGAGCGGCGATTGACAGTGTGCGTTGACGAACAACGTGCCGCGCGCAGCGAGCCGGTCCATGTTCGGCGTGCGCGCCTGCGGATGACCGCCAAGGCAACCGACCCAGTCGTTGAGGTCGTCAATCGCGATGAAGAGCACATTCGGCTGCGGCTTGGCAGCGTGAACGCTGACCGCAAACGCCAGAACGACGAGCAATCGAAGAGTGGTTTTCATTTGTTCAACACCGCCTGCGCGTGGCGCGCGTAATGTCCGTGTAGGTCCTGTGCATACTGGCGGAGAATCTTTTCGCCGACACCGTTGCTGTCGCCGCAACGATACAACGCCCGAGCCGTGTAGAGTTCCTTCAACTGCTCGTTGCGACGGGTGTTGTCGGTCGTGTTCAGCACGACTTTCTCCAGCGCCACCGTGATGTTGACTTGCGCGTGTCCGGAGACCCCCTCTTTCTGGAGCAACGCCGCGAGAGGTTTCGCCGAGCGCTTGTCGCCGAGCGCTTCCAACGCTAGTGACACGGCGCGGAAGTGCGAGAACTCATTCGACACTGTCAGCGAATTCACCTTCTCAATAATCGGCGCGAGTGCGCGTTTGTCCTTCGTCCGGCCGAGCGCGATGATCTGGCTGTCGAGCGGGCTGACGCACATGCCGAATTGCCCCATGCCTTTGTAGTTCCAACCTTTATCCCACTCCTTCGTCGCCGCGACCGCCTTCGCCAAAGTTTCCGCGCCGGTCGCATCGCCCATCATGCCGAGCACGTGCGCGTACGTGAGTCGCGTCTTGTCGTCGCCCGCTTTCGCGTATGCCTCGCGCAACATCAGCTGCGCCATGTCGAATTGCGCCAGCACAACTTCAAGTCCCTTGAAATCTTGCGCCACCGCATTGACCGCCTCGGCTACCTTCTCCCGCGGCAACGGGAAGTTGTCTTTCTCGGTCAACACGCTGTCCGGCAGAATCTCGACCTTCACGAGATGACGTTGGAGCGCTTTGATGTCCAACTCGCGCGTCCCGCAACCTTTTCTCGCGATCATCGCCGCTGCCACGCCGGCGGCGTAGCCTTGGTTCTGGATGTCGGGCTGCATTCGGATGACGGGAATCGCGTCGCGGTGCGCGCTGACGCCGAGGCCGGTTACGATCACGCCGTCAATTCCCTTCGGCAACAAACAGCGCCACGGCACATGCACGTCAATGCTTACCTTGTCCGGCGGACGCAGCATGAACATCGGATGCACGATGTAGCCGTGCGAATCGAAATTGCTCCGCGCGATCACGACCGTGTCGGGATGCGTTCGGCCGAGCATCATGTCCATCGGCGACAGCGTCGCGTCGCCGACGATCTGCCGGCGTTCGCGGCTGTCAACAAGCTGGCCGAGGTCGTATGCCTTCTGGAATTTTTCTCTCGCCGTCACCAACGCGCGCCAGATGTCGAACACGTCGGTGTCGTCCACGAACGTGTAATCGGTGTTGATGTGGCGCTGTGCCAATTCTTTCGGCGGCAGGCCAGTGCCTTGCACCGCCATGTCGCCCGCGCCGGTGTAACGGCACGCCGCGCCGGCGCTGGCGGCGATATCGGCGTTGCCGGTCGAATCAACGACGGCTTTTGCCAGCACAACGCCACGGCCTTGCGGCGTCAACACGACCACGCCGATGACCTTGCCGTTCTCGACGAGCGCGCCCGCGCCAAACGTGCCATACCAAACGTCCACGCCGGCTTTGCGAAGCTCGCGGCGATACCATTCGCTCTTGTGTTCGGGGTTCCAATTCTTGTCGTTGTTTTCCGGGCCGCCGAGTTCGACGACGCCCTTGTCAATCTCCCGCGTGAACCCGACGCGGTTGCCGTGGTAATACGACGCGATGAACCCGGTTGTGCCGATGCCGCCGAGGCCGTGCAAATACTCCAGCAACAACGTCCGCGCGCCCTGCCGGCCTGCGCCGATGCCGGCGGGCGCGCCGCCAGTGCCGCCGCCGACAACGACCACATCGTATTCGCCGAACACCGGCAAGCCGTGCGCTTCCACCGGAACATTTCCGGAACTTGGCCGGTAGTTGCCGTACGCGCCCGCGTCGCGGGCTTCGCCGGCAACGCCGTGTTCCGGTTTCAAGCCGGCCACCTTGATGCCGGAAAGTTTCGACGTTTGTTTGGCGAGCGCCGCGGCGGCTTCGCCAACGCGCGCGCCGACGGCCATCGCGGTGACGGGGCGGGAAAGCTCTTTGACGGCGCAACCGTTCAACACGAAGATGCGTTCGACGCCGGCAGGCTGGAGACAGTCGAGCGGAAGTTTGTCGGCGCCGGGCCACGCGCCGGTGAACGATTGCTTGGCGCGAAGCGAATCGGGCGGGACTTGGAAAAGCGCTTCGGAGCCGTCAATGGCTTCCTTCGTCCACGTCAGGTCGCGCGCGACTTGGTCGGCGTTGGCGAACGAACCAAAGCTGCCATCGCGCATCGTGAGTGCGAGTTCGTACTCGTGGATCGGATACTCTTTGCCTTTGCGGTCCGTTACGGTCAACGGTTTGGCGCGCGGAACAATGTCCTTGCAAGCCGGGCCGCCGACAACGATGCGCCGGAACTTTTGCGTCTCGGCCGGATAATCGCTGAATTTCGCGCCGGCAAGGCGGGCGACAGCACCGCGGTCGGTGGCGTCAATAATGACTTTCGCCGGGATGGCCTGTCGGCCGGAACGATTCGCGATGACGACGCCGGCCGGTTTGCCGTCGGCGTCGCGCAGAAGATCGGCGAGATAGCTCGCGTAGAGGAACGTGACGTTGGCTTTGAGCAACGCCTGGTCGAGCGTGCGTTTGACCTGCATCGGGGTGACGAGGCGCGGCTGGTCCGCAGTGGGCGGAGGTGGCGTATCGCCTTCAACGACGATTTCGCCGAGCAGAAGGCGCGTGCTCTCGGCGGTTTTCTCGACGGTGATGGTGAGTCGTCGGGCGGTGGCCTTGAAGGGCGCGGAAAGCGGAATCGCGTTGTCGCCCTGAGCTTGGCCGAGAAACTCGTTGGTGATGACAGCTGTCTGTTTGCCGTCGGTAACGGTGACCTTGGCGACTTCAAAATCGCCGGGACGCTGAAAGGCCATGACGGAAACCTTGGCGATGCTTTGCGGCTTGCCGAGATCAAGCGTGAGCGTCACGCTGTCGCCGAACTCGACGCTGTTGCGGGAGGCGTTCTGCCATTTGCCGTCGCTGAGCAGGCTTGGCGGCTTGGTGTCCTTGTGCCGGGTGGTTGGCGGCTGGTTGGCGGCATACTTGAACGGGAACCCTGTCCCGATGCCACTGGCGATGGGCATCGGCTTGAACACTTCCTTGGCGAGATCGGTGGCCGGCGTCTCGCCCGGTTCGAGCCAGAGCCGGTAGGTCGCGCAAATGTCTTCGCCGAGATATGGCCGGGGCGCGACGAGGAACACACTCGCGCCGTTCTTGGCCGCGGCCAGCGCGGCCTCGACGCCGCCCGACGCGCCGCCGACAACGACAACGTCAACTTGTTTAAGTTCCGGAATTGTTCCGGCTGGTTCGATGGCTTCCTTGGCGAAGGCAGCAAGCGCGATGGAAACGAGGAGAACGCCGAGTGTTGGTTTCATGGTTGCACGATTGGACGACAAACACCCCACAAAGTTCAAGCCGGAAATCTGGGTTCACGGCGAAGTTGAGCTATAGCGTGGCAGCGAGGAAGATTGGGTTTACTTGTTCAACACCGCTTGGGCGTGGCGGGCGTAGTGGCCGTGCAGGTCCTGCGCGTATTGGCGGAGAATCTTTTCGCCGACGCCACTGCTGTCGCCGCAGCGATACAACGCCCGCGCGGTGTACAGTTCCTTCAATTGCTCGTTCCGACGGGTGGTGTCGGTGCCACTGGGCACAACTTTGTCCAGCGCCGCCGAGATGTTGGTCTGCGCGTGGCCGGAGACGCCTTCCTTGCGAAGCAAATTCGCCAGCGGTTTCACCGCGCGCTTGTCGCCGAGCGCTTCCAACGCCAATGACACGGCGCGGAAATGTGAGAATTGGTTCGTCGCCGTCAGTTGGCTCATTTTTTCGATGATCGGCGCAAGCGCGCATTTGTCCTTTGTCCGACCCAGCGCGATGATCTGGCTGTCGAGCACGCTGACGCACTTGCCGAACTGGCCCATGCCTCTGTAGTTCCAGCCGTCGTCCCACTCCTTCGTCGCCGTGACAGCTTTCGCCAACGTCTCTGCGCCCGTGGCGTCGCCCATCATGCCGAGGATGTGCGCGTAGCGGAGTTGCATTTCGCCGGTGGCATTGGCGAACGCTTCGCGCAACATCGGCTGCGCCATCTCGAATTGCGCCAGCACGACTTCAAGCCCCTTGAAATCCTGCGCCACCGCCTTCACCGCCTTGGCCACCTTCTCCTTCGGCAACGGGAAGTTGTCGGTTTCCGTCAATATGCTCTCCGGCAAAATCTCCACCTTCACGAGATGACGCTGGAGCGCCTTGATGTCCAACTCGCGCGTCCCGCAACCTTTCTTCGCAATCATCGCCGCGGCCACGCCGGCGGCGTAACCTTGGTTCTGGATGTCGGCCTCCACCCGGATCACCGGTAACGCATCGCGGTGCGAGCTGACGCCGAGGCCGGTCACGATCACGCCGTCAATTCCCTGCGGCAACAGGCAACGCCACGGCTCACGCACCTCGATGTCCGTCTTGTCCGGCGGCCGCAGCAGAAACATCGGATGCACAATGTAGCCGTGCGAATCAAAATTGCTCTTTGCGATCACCACCGTGTCCGGATACGTGCGGCCGATCATCATGTCCATCGGCGAGATGGTCGCGTCGCCGACGATTTGCCGGCGCTCGCGGCTGTCCACGAGCTGGCCGAGGTCGTAGGCCTTCTGGAATTTCTCGCGGCCCGTCACCAGCGCGCGCCAGATGTCGAAGACGTCGGTGTCGTCCACGAACGTGTAATCGGTGTTGGTGTAACGCTGGCCGAGTTCTTTCGGCGGCAGTCCGGTTCCCTGCATCGCCATGTCGTCCGCGCCGGTGTAACGGCACGTCGCGCCGGCGCTCGCCGCGATGTCGGCGTTGCCGGTCGCGTCAATGACACACTTGGCCAGCACCACGCCGCGGCCTTGCGGCGTCAGCACGACGACGCCGGTGACGCGGCCATTTTCAACGAGCGCGCCCGCGCCGAACGTGCCATACCAAACGTCCACACCGGCTTTGCGAAGCTCGCGACGATACCATTCGCTTTTGTGTTCCGGGTCCCACGATCTCGTGGTGTTGGACGGGCCGCCGAGGTCGGCGACGCCCTTGTCAATCTCCGCTGTGAACCCGACGCGGTTGCCGTGATAATACGTCGAGATGTAACCAACGGTGCCGACGCCGCCGAGGCCGTGCAAATATTCCACCAGCAACGTCCGCGCGCCTTGTCGGCCGGCGCCGATGCCGGCGGGCGCGCCGCCGGTGCCTCCGCCGACCACGATCACGTCGTACTCGCCGAGCACCGGCAGGCCGTGCGACTCCACCGGAACATTTCCGGAACTTGGACGGTAGTTGCCGTGCGCCCCGGCATCGCGCGTTTCGCCCTCGACGCCGTGTTCCGGTTTGCCGCCCTTACCCTCGGCGTCTCGCTGCGCTCGGCTTGTTCCGGTAACCTTGACGCCCGAAAGTTTCGGCGTTTGTTTTGCGAGCACGGCGGCGGCTTCGCCGACTCTGGCACCAACCGCCATCGCGTTCACGGGACGCGCCAGCGGCGCGGCGGCGCAACCGTTCAACACGAAGATGCGCTCGACGCCGGCGGGTTCGAGACAGTCGAGCGGAAATTTTTCCGCGCCGGGCCACTCACCGGTGAACGATTGCTTGGCGCGGAGCGAATCGGGCGGGACTTGGAAAAGCGTTTCGGAGCCGTCCACGGCTTCCTTCGTCCATGTCAGGTCGCGCGCGACTTGTTCGGCGGCGGCGAAGGAAGCGAAGCTGCCGTCGCGCATCGTGATCGCGAGTTCGTACTCGTGAACCGGATAGGCTTTGCTTTTGCGGTCGGTGACGGCGAGCGGCGTGGCGTGTTTGAGTTCGTCCTTGCAGGCCGGGCCGCCGACAACGATGCGGCGAAATTTTTGTGTTTCCGCCGGATAATCGCTGAATTTCGCGCCGGCGAGGCGGGCGACGGCGCCGCGCTCGGTGGCGTCAATGATGACCTTTGCCGGGATAGCTTGGCGGCCGGAACGATTTGCGATGACGACGCCGGCCGGTTTGCCGTCGGCGTCGCGAAGAAGGTCGGCGAGGTAACTGGTGTAGAGGAAGGTGACGTTGGCTTTGAGCAGCGCCTGGTCAAGCGTGTGTTTGACCTGCATCGGCGTGACGAGACGCGGCTGGTCGGACGGTTTTGCCGGCGGCGCGTCGCCGGCGACGATGATTTCGCCGAGCACGATTCGCTGGCTGTCGGTGGCTTGCGTGACGGTGACGGTGAGCCGGCGGGCGGTGGCGTTCAACGGCACGATGATGGGAAACGCGCCCTCTTCGTAGGTCTGGCCCGGCGCGTCATTGGTGACGACGGCGGTTTGTTGGCCGTCGGTGACGGTGATCTGCGCGACTTGAAAATCACCGGGCCGCTGGAACGCAAGCACAGCGATTTGGGCGATGCGCTGTGGTTTGCCGAGGTCGAGCGTGAACATCACGTCGTTGTCGAACTGGACGCTTTGCCGGATGGGATCCTGCCATTTGCCGTCAGTGAGCATGCTCGGCGGCGAGGTGTCTTTGTGTTTGGCGGAGGACGGAATGTTGGCGAAGTATTTGAACGGCAGCCCCGCTCCGATGCCGGCGACGGCGGGCATCGGCTTGAAAACTTCCTTCGCAAGATCGGTCGTCGGCGTCTCGCCCGGTTCGAGCCAGAGCCGGTACGTCGCGCAAATGTCTTCGCCGAGATACGGTCGCGGCGCGACGAGGAATACGCTCGCGCCGTTTTTCGCGGCGGCCAGCGCGGCTTCAACGCCGCCCGACGCGCCACCGACAACGACGACATCAACCTGTTTGAGTTCCGGAATTGTTCCGGCTGGCTCGATGGCTTCCTTGGCCAACGCAGTGACCGCGATGGCAAGGACCAGGGCGACCGTTTTCACGATGCGATGATTTTTTCGAGGCGCTGATTGAGGTCGGCGAGCGGGAGTTTGCCGCTGCCTTCGATGGTCAGCCAGCCGGTGTAACCAGCTTTGGCGAGTCCGGCACGGACGGCAGGCCAGTTGACACTGCCGTCGAGCGGGTCAACGAACTTGCCGTTGCCGCCGGGATCGTCGTTGAGCTTGTAGTCCTTGACGTGGCACTTGGCGATGAGCGGGCCGAGCGCGGCAATCCATTGCTCGGACGGCGCGTATTTGACGTGGTTGCCAATGTCATAATACGCTTGGAGCCAGCGGCTCTTGAAGCTGCGGACGAAGTTCGCGAAGATGGCGGGCTGGACCCAGAGGTTGTTCCAGACGTTCTCGTGCGCGATGACGACGCGGTGTTTCTCGGCGACGGGAATCAACTTCTCGAATGCCGCGCGCGAGGCGTCAATGGCTTCGTTGTGCGCCTTGATGTAGTCGGCGTAGTCGCCGGGGCCGACGCTCTTGATGCGGTTGGTCTTTTCGTCGAACTCGATCTTGAACTCGCGCGGCTTCGGCATCGCCATGCCGCCGATCTTGCACGGGACGAGCAGCAGCGCGTCAGCGCCGTAAATCTGCGACGTGCGGAGCGCGGTCTCAACGGTAGCGATGTCTTCGGCGAGGAATTTCGGGTCGTTGAACCTCGTCCAGCCGCGCAGGACGCTGTGGATGCGCATCTTGAGGCTGTCGGCGACTTTGCGCGCAGCTTGGGCTTTGTCGGGTTCGACATTCCACGTGTTACACTCGATGCCGTCGAAGCCGGCTTCTTTGAGAGGCGCAAGCGTTTTCTCGTCGGGCAACCCGCGAATGAGCGCCTTGCGGAGTTTCGGTTTGCCGGCGGCGAGCGTGGCGCGGGCGCCGAGCGCGAGCGCGGCGCTGGCGGCGATGAATTGGCGGCGTGTAATCTGGTTCATCCGTTGAGTTTCCATCCGGGGCGATATTGATTTTCTTTGCTGATATACTGGTCGGCTTCGGGACAGTTGGTGGCCTTGAGGTTGGCGGCATCCCATTCGAGTTTCTTCTTGCAACGGTAGGCGACGAGGCTAAGGAGGTTGTGCTCGATGAGCGCGCCGGAGTAGTCGAAGTTGCAAAGCGTCGGGCTGCCGGTCTTGCAGCCTTGGATCCATTCCTCGTGGTGGCCCGGCGACGGCGGGATGAGGTCTCCCGGTTTCGGGGACTTGTAGTGCGTCATGTCGCCGGTGGTGGGCATGACCAGCCGGTACTGATAGTCGGCGAGTAGATAACCTTTGTCGCCTTTGAACAGGAGTCCCTTGAACAGTTCCTCACGGTCGAAGATCTTGGAGGGCATGCCCGGTTTCTTGCCGCCATCGTACCAATAGACCTTGACGGGACCGCGCCAGTTGTTGGCCGGATGTTCCCACTCGGCGGTGAGCCATTGCGGACAGGTGTCGGTGTTGATGGCCGAGCCTTCGGCTTTGCAGGTCGTTGGGAAACGAAGGTCGTATGCCCAGAACGCCATGTCCATCATGTGGCTGCCCATATCGCCGACCTGACCGCTGCCGAAATCCCAGAACCGGTTCCACTTCAGGCAGCCGCTGATATACCCTGAATTGTACGCGTGCGATGGCATCGGGCCGCACCACAAATCCCAGTGCAGATTCTCCGGTGGCGCGCCTTCGTCAGAAAAATAACTGCCCCCCTCCGGCGTGCGACTGCACCAGACGCGGACGTCCTGCGGCGTGCCGATGGCGCCGCCCTTCACGAGCTCGACGACGCGGCGGAAATTGTCGGTTGCGTGCATCTGCGTGCCCATCTGCGTGGCGAGTTTGCCTTTGTTCTTCAAGTAGGTCTCGCGAACAAGGCGGGCTTCCGCCACGCAGTTGGCGAGCGGCTTCTCGCAATAGACGTGCTTGCCGCGGTTCATCGCCCAGACGTTGACGAACGCGTGCGTGTGATCGGTCGTGGCACAGACGACGGCATCAATGTCTTTTTGATCGAGGCACTTTCGCCAGTCCACATAGGTCTTCGCTGAGGGATATTTGTCCGCAACCGACTTGAGTTTTTTCTCGTCCACGTCGCAGAGCGCGACGATGTTCTCGGTGGCGACGCCCTTGAGGTCGGCGGCGCCGCGGCCGGTGCAACCGATGAGGGCGATGTTAAGCTTGTTGTTGGGCGACTGCGCGCCGCGGGCGAGGCCGAAGGGGAGAACGAGCAGACCCGCGCCTGTTCCGATGCCCGCTTTCAGGAAACTGCGACGACTGACGTGAGGATATTTCATCATGGTGATATGACTCCTTTGGTTTTCTGGCAACGTTCTTTGGACGATACCCGGCGGCTTTTGTTCGCTCAAGTTCATTTTTTGTCGGCAAGCGTCAGCGCTTTTGCTATACAAAACCGCGTGAGCAGCCAAATTAAATCTCTGCCGAAGGTGATACAGTTTCCGCCATCGTCGTTTGAAGGCGATTGGTGGAAAGACCAAATCATTTGCGGCGATGCGAAAGCGGTTCTGCACAAGATGTCCGATGAGTCTGTCCACCTCGCCATCACCTCACCTCCGTACAACGTTGGCCTTGCCTACGATTCACACAACGACAAGATGCCGTACAGGAAGTATCTGGCGTGGTTGATGCCGTTCTGGAGCGAACTGTTTCGCGTGCTCGTCCCCGGCGGACGGTTTGCGCTGAACATCGCACCGACCAGTATCAAGGACTTCCGCCCAATCCACTACGATATGGCTCGGCGACTAATTCACCTTGGTTTCATCATGCGCACCGAAATCCTCTGGTATAAACAAACGATGCGACGACGCACCGCGTGGGGATCGTTTCGCAGCCCCAGCAATCCCCACATTATCCCAAGCTGGGAATATGTCCTCGTGTTCTCGAAAGGCATGTGGAACTTGCCGGGCAACAAAGCAGATGCGGATATTAGTAGCGAAGATTTCATTAAGTATTCTGACGGCTTTTGGCAGATTCCACCCGAAACACGTGGTCGGCAGCCTTTTCTCGACAGCCTCTATCCTCCCCGTCGAGGACGGAAAGCACCGGAAGCAAAAGAGGGACATCCCGCACCTTTCCCGGAAGAATTGATCAAACGACTAATCAAGTTCTACAGCTACAAGAACAATGTTGTGCTCGATCCGTTTGGCGGCATAGGCACCGTGGCAGCTGTCGCCGCAAGAACTGAACGGCATTACGTTCATATTGACCTTTCACAGAAGTACTGCTCTGTCGCGGCAGAACGTGTTGCTGCTGAATTAAAGCAAATGCGCCTCGATGAAATACCGGTCATCGAGGGTGGGGGCACACCGGCTCCAGTAATGGTCGCCGAGAGCAAAACGAAGTACACAACCCGCAAGACAGCCAAACGGAAATGACAAACAACCGTTGTGCTTTGGCCTGCCACAGATGAATCCCGCCGATTGTTACGAACAAATCAAGGCTGATCTAGCCGACTTCGGCAAGAATGCTGTCGCCGATGTGGGAAAGATTATGACGCTGGTTCAGACTTTGGATTTGCCTGAAAAAGAAGTAATGCCAACTGCCCAACACATCTACATAACCCACTATCAGAAGGTGAATCAGGCTGACGCAAATCAAGCACGCCAGAGTTGGGTGACTGCCAGCGGCAACAACTTTGAAGCCTTTATGCGCAACTTCATCAACCATCGCCTTAATGGAGAAGGCATTCTTGCGGTGAAGGGTGATCGGCTGAAGACAAGCCCGAAGGCAATGCATATAGTTCAATTCCTGACGCTGAAAGCGAACCGCCGTTGTACACAAACGACGACCGGTGTTTGGCCAGACTCCGACATCGTTGTTTTGACGAAAGACAAACCCGGAAATCTGAAGGCATTTGCCCTCCTGAATTGCAAGACAAGCGATCATAGCCGGAATGACGCTGTACTCTTCTGGGCGCTTGCACTCAGGGACAACAACATCAGGTACTGTCTCCTCACACAAGACCTCGATAGACGATTTGATAAAGGTGACGATGATAGCCGGGTGAGTGGGCTACGGAAGAAGGCTGAGGCTTTTCTGGACCGCGTGTATTCCACCAGTCCCACGACTAAGGAATGCTCGCAAGTGAAACGGCTCGATTTCAAGACGCCCAATGGGGCAGATGCTCTCCTGACAGATTTACGTCGATGGCGACAAGATGTGGTACCGGATTACTCGTCAGCTAAACTGCAAGAAGATGTGCTCTCGAACTAATTGACACACAGCAACCGGAGTCACTTTGCTGGCTTGGAACTGCCAAACAGGTACATCTGCGGCGGTGACTCTTTGACCTTCGATTTCCGCTTTGTCTTTGCGAGTTTCGGTTTACCTTCGGCGGAAAGCTCGGCTTCTTCGAGGTTGTTGAGAACCTCCTTGGCGCGTTGGATGATTTCCTTCGGCAACCCGGCAAGGCGTGCGACTTGGATGCCGTAGCTTTTGTCGGTGCCGCCGGGGAGAATCTTGTGGAGGAAGACGACTTGGTCGTGCCATTCGCGGACGGCGACGTTGAAGTTCTTGAGGCGCGGGAGCGTGGCGGAGAGTTCGGTTAACTCGTGGTAGTGCGTGGCGAAAAGTGTCTTGGCGCCGACTTGGTTATGCAGGTATTCGGCGACCGACCATGCGATGCTGAGGCCGTCGAACGTGCTGGTGCCGCGACCAATTTCGTCGAGGATGATAAGACTACGCGGTGTGGCGTTGTTGAGGAT
>Ga0136653_10001322_pt1 | contig 13445 bp, 10 predicted proteins | sample LakKivw275mmetaG_FD_94866 | JGI IMG/M metagenome (GOLD analysis project Ga0136653, IMG submission 94866) | Anoxic lake water microbial communities from Lake Kivu, Rwanda to study Microbial Dark Matter (Phase II) - Lake Kivu water 275m metaG... | ecosystem: Environmental > Aquatic > Freshwater >... | reverse complement strand
GAATACATGGTCGGAGGCCAGTGGGTCGCCCATCCCGGCGGCGTCATCGATTATGAGGTGAACATCATCGATCATCAGGACCCGATCACGGCTGGACTCTCGGACTTTAACATGCACTCCGAGCAGTACTACATGCAGGTGGATCCGATGAACAAGGTCTTGGCTACGACGACCTTCTCCGGCCGCTATGACCCTTGGATTAAGGGCGTCGTGATGCCCGTCGTTTGGACGAAGTCGTTCGGCAAGGGACGCATCTTCTACACATCGCTTGGTCACGTTGCCGCCGACTTCAACGTGCCCCAAGCCCGGGAGATCGTCAAGCGCGGCATGCTCTGGGCGGCTCGGACCCTGGAAGAAAAGGAACGGCCCTAAGAAAGGAATTAAAAGGGCAGGCGAAACGTGTCTCTCGAAACGACCGGAGGCGAAGTTCATCTAAAACTCCAGTTGACATCGCAAAGGACTCTGTGGCTGCTCGCCTCCGCGGCGGCGTTTTGGGGGGCTGCGGTCCTGATCTGGACTCAAAAGGGATTAGATAAAGCGGTCCAGATCGCTCAAAATCAGCTTCGCGAAGTCCCTTTTCTCACCCGCACGGCCGGGGCGCTATCCACCTATGGGATGGCCTTTTGCATCCTGGTTTACCTTATTTTCCTGGCAATGTCTTTTAAATTCGACGGCCTGAAGGATATCCGGATAATCATTCCCCTGGTCATCCTTTCCTTTGCCCTTGCCGGAATAGCGGGCGACGTCTCAAAAGGGGCCTTCGGCCGGCCTCGGCCTTTCGTCCGATATGCAACGGAGATCACTCCGGTCATCCGGCCCGTCTCCGCCTCGATGCCGTCCGGACATACGACCAAGGCCTTTGCTTTGACCCTGCCGTTCATCGTTTTCGCCTCCGGTAAAAAGAAATCGCGGACGCCGGTCAAGGTTTTTTTCTTATTCTTAGCCTCCGGGATCGCCTATTCCCGGATCGTTCTGGGCGTCCATGACCTGAGCGACATCCTGGCCGGGATCGGCACGGCCCTGCTCTTCCTGCCCATCGCCGCCGCGGCGGCGAACGCCATCTACAAGGAAAGGCGCCTGACCGAGGCCCGCCTGGAGAGACTCGCCGCAGCCTGCGGCCTGGTCATGCTGGGCTTGATTTATTACCTCATCCACTATTCCTGAAGCCCTCTGATCAACGAATCCCCATCTCCTCCAGGAGGAAGTCCGCGCCTCCGAATTTTTGGGCGACCCAGAGGACATAACGAATGTCGACCGCGATGGATCGGCTGTAATCCGCGCTCCAGGCATAATCGTTGATCGTCGCCTCGTAGGTTCGGTCGAAGTTGACGCCCACGAGCTCCCCCCGGGCATTGAGGACGGGGCTTCCGGAGTTGCCCCCCGTCGTGTCCGCGTCGTAGAGCATGCAGACGGGCACGTCCTTAAGGACCGGGTGTTTAAAGCGGCCAAAGTCGCGGGCCCTGGAAAGCTCGGCGATCCGAGGAGGCGTGTTGAACGGAGGCTCGCCCGTTGTTTTCTCCAGGACCCCGGTCAGGGTCGTGAACGGTTCGAAATAGACCGCGTCGGCCGGTTTATAGCCCTTGATCCGGCCGAACGTTAAGCGAAGAGTGTTGTTGGCGTCAGGGATGAAAGCTTTTCCCAGGTAAAGCTCTTTGATTTCGCCCAGACGGGCAAGAAGGGTGTCCAAAGCCCCTTTCCGGGCTTTCTGCGTTTCCCTAAGCCCCTGGTAAGCGGGAAATAGGGCCACGGCCAGCGAGACGAATGGATCGTTCACCGCCTTAATCTCCATGGGCGTTTTTCCGAGAAGGTCGTTTAAGGTCTGATCGTTGTTCAGTTTGGACTCCGCGTAAGATTTGGCGATAAACGCGTCCACTGCCGCTTCGGACGAGTCGATTTTGAATAGGTCATCGATGGCCTTGATGCGCTCCGAATCCTTCAGCCGCAGAGAGCGAAGGAGGAGTTCCTTGAAGATAGCCTTGTCCACGGACTCATGATAGTTCCGAAGGGTTCGCGACAGCCGTTCCTTCGTTTGGGCCCAATTGCGGACCATGTAGGCGGGCTCGCGTTCAAGGTCCGGCTTGCGGAGCTCGACGGAGGCCTCGTAGGCCACCCAGGCAAGGTTGAAGATGGAGACGCTCGAACGCAGGTTCTCGAGGATGGTTTCATAGCCGGCCCGGGCCTGCATCTCCCCGTAAACCTTATCGATTCCCTTAAGGACGTCCGCGTACCGAGGGGCGAGTTTCGGGTCCGCCTCGATGAATGCCTGAAGGGCCCTCTCCTCGGCACGCTTTTTTTCCACCAGCCCGAGCTTCTTCATGCCTTTCAGTTTCCCTCGGTAGTTTTTCATGGCGTTGGCCAGCCCTTTAATCCGCGAGGCCAGCTTGAGGGCGGCACCGCTGTCCGCGGCGCCTGCTTTCTCCATGAGATCGATCTGCCAGGCATACCAATCGGCCGCGTTGGGCATCCGGGATTCCTCTTCATAGGCCATGTAGCTGGCCGTGCTGTGCCGGTAGGTGCGGCCGGGATACCCGAGGAGGAACACGAAATCGCCTTCGGCGATGCCGCCGGCATCGATCTTCAGGAACCGCTTCGGCTTAAACGGGACGTTCTGCAATGAATAATCGGTAGGAGACCCGTCGGGGGCCGTGTAAGCCCTCAGGAACGAAAAGTCACCCGTGTGGCGCGGCCACATCCAGTTATCGGTTTCGCCGCCGAACTCGCCAATGGACCGGGGAGGGATATAAACGAGCCGGATGTCCTTGAGATACGTGTAGATGAAGAGGACATAGGTCCGGCCGATGAACATTTCAGAAATTTCGGCCCTCTTGCCCGGGTTTCTTTTTTCTGTTTCGGCCACCATCTCCTTGATTTTTCTCTCGATGGACTTGGTCCGGTCTGCCAGGGACATGTCCGGCCGCACCGCTCCCAGGACCTCTTTGGAGACATCCCGGAAGGATTCGGTGATGCGGGCCGTCATCCCCTTGGCCTGGATCTCTTCGGCCTTCGTCCGGGCCAGGAATCCGTTCATCAAGTAGTCTTTCTCCTTTGTGCTGGCCGCCTGAACCGCACCGAAAGCAACGTGGTGGTTGGTCGCGAAGAGTCCTTCGGGTGAGACGAACGAGCCGGTCGCCCCCACGCTGACGATGGCGTAGATAAGGCTTGGTCTGTCCGAGGCGTAAATCTCCTCGGGTTCAATCTCCAGGCCCTTGGATCGGAGGTCGAGTCGTACAAGATCGCTGATGGGATACATGCCCTCATCGGCCGGGAGACCGAGCAAAATGGGGACCATGAGCAAGAAGGGAAGGGCTGAAACAAGGATCCGCTTTTTCATTTTTCTCCCCCTTTATTACCAGCAAAATATCTAATCTACCGGCCCCCCGTCCACCCACCCTTAAAGGTCTCGAGGTAGCCTTAGGGTAGGGGTCGGTGGATCTCAGGAGCCCGGATATGCTTGGCTACGACGGCTGTCGTTTGGCCAACCGCCAGCTGCTCAAAGAGAAAAGCAAACTGCTTCTCGAGGCTTGCCCCGATGGCCGTCAAGGCATCTTCAGGCAACGTCCAGAATTGTTTTTTAAACGGTCCGACGGCCTTCTTGCGGGTTTTGTAGAGGAACTGAGCTTCCGTGTCCTTGGGCTTGCGCTCTCCCGCCGCATTGACCTTGACCCATTCGGACATTTCCCGGCGGAGCGCTTCGGGAGTAGCTTCGTGGTCCATGACGAGAGACTGAAAGGCCGTGGCCAGGTGGACCTCGCAGGCGCCGGCCTCGACGAACTTATGGAAAGCAGAGTCGGGCAGCGTGCTCGCCCCATGTTGGACGGCTCCGCCCATGCCGTACTTGCTGCGGGCCTCCTCGCTCAAATCCCTGAGGACGTCGAAATCGATGGCCACCTGGGCCAGCGTCCCGTCGGGCAGAACGACTCCGCCGTGGCTCGTTCCCGTCTGGACGCTGATCTTGCTGATGCCGGTCATCGGGCCCTTCAGGGCGTTATAGCCTTTCATGAAGGCCTGGAGGTCTGCGGGCGAGCTGTTCTTCTGGCCGACTTCCCCGATCTCGCCGCCCACGGAGATGGTGACGCCCTTGGGCTCATGGGCGCGGATGAAGCGGGTTAGCTCAGCACAGAGCTCGAAGTTAAGCTTCTGTTGCTCGTCCAACGACGGCTTGCTCACGTCGACGAGAGTCGATGTGTCAATATCGATGTTGCAGAAGCCGGCCGAGATGGACTCGACGATGAGGTCACGGATGGCCTTGAGCTCGGCCTCCGGGTCAGCGGCATATTTCTTGGCGGAGGCTTGGAAGTGGTCTCCCTGAATGAAAACCGGCCCCCGAAAGCCCTCCCGGACTGCCGCGGCCAGGACGGCAGCCGTGTATTCGGCCGGGCGCTGGTCGGTGTAGCCTATCTCGGACCTGGCAATCTCGAAGATGAGAGCGCCGACGTCGGTTTTCCTGGCGGCCCGGAAGACGGCCCGGGCGGAATCGTAGGCCAGCATACGCAGGTTTATGGCCGGAACCGTGAAAGCCCCGGGGATTTGGCCGCGGCCGCGGGCCGCGTAAAGCTCGTGGATGGAGGCCGGCCGAACGCCCAGGGATTGGGATATCTCCCAAATGAGCCAGCGGGCGGCGGCCTTTCCATCGGCCTCGCCGAAAATGGCCTCGCGGACGAGACCGTCCATTTGGGACGAGAGCCGTTCTTTATTCCTGATGGTCACCCGGTCGTTACGTCTTTCGACAGATCCCGTGAGCGATCCTGCCAGGCGGTCGAGTGCATTCAGAGACATTTTGACATCTCCTTCATGATGGTCGGTCCCTTATGTGAGCCCTAGTATACCAAAAGACGACCATCAATAACATCGACGGTTCTTCAGATCGACAATTCCGAAACCGAGATGATCCGGAGCTATATCCATATCCCGGACCCCGGCCTCATCTCAAAGGACAAATACGGATACCCGACGGTCCGCGCGATCCAGGAGCTGAAATACAACGGGGAAAAAACCCCGGAAACGAAGACGTTTTTCGTTTCCCGCGAGGCTTGACTTCAGCGGAGAGGGAGCATAATCTTCGAGTGTGAGCGGCGGTTCCGCCTTAAGACTCAGAAAGAAACGGCCCTGGGTGGTCGTGACAAGCGATATCGTTTCACTCCTCCTGTTCTTTTTTCTGTTCGGTAGTTTGGATGCCGACCAAATTCAATTCCATTTTCCTGTTCGAATAACGACCGAAACGACCGCGAACAAGTCTCGGGAAATCCAGCATTTCCGGCTGATGATCAACGGCGTGGGCAGAGAGATCTTAGGGGTCAAAAGAAAGCAAACGTCCCTCGCTCTCAAACCCGACCTGGGACGGGAATTCATCCTCTCTTTCAGGTTAGTAAAATACGGATCGGCGATCGAAAAGGAGTTGGCCACCCTAATTACAGAAATCCTGGACACCTCTGATTCTCTTTATCTTCTGACTCCCATCCGGCTGTGCCGCCTGGAAGTCTCGGCCAATAAGGGAAGCCTTCTCCGCCAGATCCGGGAGCTCCTAGAAAACGATTGCCGAGTCTTCATGAAAGAACGGATGACAGCCGAAGCCAAACTGAGGGGGCTTCTGGAAAGGCTGGATAGCGTCCTAGGTGATGATCCCCAAGACGTTGGTGCCTATAAAGAGACGAGCCTGTTCCTGAATGTTTTCCCGGAGGAATTCATGAGCCACCAAATTCGTTTCCTCCTGCCTGACCCGAAAAGATACGAGCAAGTTCTGGGTCGATTCGGGTTCGGTGAAGGCGAAAGATGGTGGATTGATTTTGAACAGCATCAAGATGCCGGCTTGTATCAGAAAATTCAGGCGATCATCAAAAAAATGGATCTCTATATCTCGTTGCTCAGCATCGGCCACCAGAATCTTGCTCTCGTCTTGTCAGCAGGCCTGACCAGGCTGGAAAATACCCTGTCTCTCGGCGATTCTTTTCCTTCCGCAGAACTCATCGGGGTTTTTTCCGCCTATGGAGTGAATTACGGCTTCGTCTCCATGAAAAACGACGCCTTCCAGGAATCGAACTTCGCCGAGGCGCCTTTCCTAAACCTGGAAGCCCTCTATAGCAAGGTGGCCACAGCCAGTGGCGGCGTCGCCGTCTATGCCGGAGTGGACGAAACGGGTGTAACAGAGATCGCCAAGCACGTAGACGAATATTACGAGCTTGCCTTCGGTTGGGACGACCGCATCGAAGATATCCGTATTCAGGTTCTCCTCAATGGACAGACGAACGGCCTTCGCTACGCCGGTTTTTTGACCAAGGACCAAGTCAACTCACGCGTTCAGTTCTATTCCCGGGAGAAAATCAGGATAGATGATGTCTCTGTGTCGGCGGGACGGTTGAGCTTTATCGTCGATCGTTTCGAGAGGAAAAAAGAAAAAGACTGCGGACTGCTCAGAATCCGGGTGCGTCTGCAAAACGATAGGAGTCAAGGCGTTTACGATGAAGAGAATACGCTGCGCGCGACGAAGGAGAGGGTCGTTGTTTCTTTTCCTTTTCCAGAAGAATTAAAGGGAGCTTTCCAGCTTTCGATCACGGCTTGTGACATCGTGGCCAATCGGCTGGCCATAGAGCAAAGGCAGATCGATTTGAAGTGACTCCATCTCCTGGCTAAAAATAAAAAATATGTTCGGAACACTCAGATCCGGTCAGGGATTGCTTCTTGTATGTTTCACATTCCTGATTCTTAATCCCGGCAAAGGCGAGACCCCTGATTTGGAAAAATCGTTTTGGCAGGCAGATTTTGCCTCTGTGATCGCGCATCTTGAAGAGCGGGACGGAGAGGCCCTATCTGTCAAAGAAAAGCTTCTCTGGATCGAATGCCTGGCCCGGATCGGACGGGGTGACCTGGCCGAGGAGAAGTTGCGCGGACTTGCCTCCGGTCTCCTTCCCTCGAGTCCGCTTCTTGCCGCCAAAGCAAATGTCTATCTCGCCCAGGGCCGTTGGGAGCAAGCCAAAAGGTCCGTCACCGAAGCGTTGGCTTTGGAACCCGTCTCGGAAAAGGCAGTTCTGGCCCGGGTGATCCTATCGCTTTTCTTGAGGGATTTTGCCGATGCGGAGCGATGGTATAAAAGCTTGCTGGGGATGGTCCCGGAATCCCGGGAATCCTTTCTGATCTATCTCCTCGGGCTTGAAGTTTATTCGGCCTGCTGGGATCCCCAGGCCCTCAGGCAGTTATACGAACAACGGGCGTCGCAGTGGGAGGACCGCAATAAGACATACGCGGATAACCTGAAAAGAAACGCCCGCCTATGGCAAGATGCTCTAAAGATACCTCTGTTCAGCGCGGCCGGCCCCCAAGCAGAGTGCGTCGTTTCCTTCGCCCGGAACCTTAAAGACTTCCGCTCCAATGTCATCCTGGTTAAGGTTAAAGGATCAAAATATCAAGTCCTTTTAGACACCGGGAACCGGGCAGGCTGGACGATCCATCACTTTGAACTGCTCAGGCAATTGAAATCTCAACAAGGAGGCCGAATATTCTCCGAGATGGGGACACACGCCGGCCTGTTGGAAGGTTCTTCTGTTTTCACGAGGAATCTGGAGAGCGAGGGTCTCAGCTTGACAGGACTAACCGGCTTGTATATCCCCAAGCCGCAGCCGGATTTCTACGATGCTAACCTGAACCCTTCTTTTATCCGGAACCGCATCGTCACCCTGGATTATGTCAAAAAGCAGCTGCGGCTGAGCCGGCCGGGGATTTTACGGCAAAACCCTGCCATGACAGCGGCTGAGAATGGCGGAAGGATCCCGTGGCTCGGCCATAGATACGTTTATGTTCCAGTGAAAGTAGGAAGTCGGCAGAGACTGGCCCTGATAGAAACCGGAGCCAAGGATATTTCCTTGAGACTGGATTTCGCCCGGAAACTCGGATTGCCGCTCACCGCTCAAACCAGGTACCTCGCGAACGGCGAGGCGGTTTCCTACCATAAAACACCTTTTAAAGTCGCACTTGGACCATTTATCTTCGAAAGAGAAGGGGCCGAAGTCTGGCCATTTCAGCAGTTTATGGATCCCCTTTCCGGATTGACACCCGACGTTGTGATAGGACCGGAAGCTCTGACCGGGTCGTTTCTTCTAACCCTTGATCCCTTCGAGAACAAGGTGCTCCTTAGGAGACACGAATCTCCCGCTCCTTCCTGTTCAAATGAGAAATCCAATCGGACTTGAAACGCGGGGCCTGATTCTATAGCATCAAGAAGTCACCTAGTACAGACAACTGCTTAAGGAAGGAGGTCCGGTGAATCGCAAGTTCATGATTTACTCTCTATCGCTGGCAGCCCTGGCCGTCCTGGGGTTCGTCATCCAACCCGCGCTCTGTTCTCCCCCGAAAGAGGCTGCGGCCGGAAAGGTGGTTTGGGCGGGAGTCCGTTCGTCCCAATACGGGATCAAGCCATTCCCCTCCCCCGAGGGGTGGCTGAAGGCGATGGCGGCAATCTCCGGCTATTTCGAAGGGTCGTCCCCCTGCGCGATCTGGCTCGTCAGCCAGATGGCGAAGGAGCGCCGGAATACCCACCTGTTTTTCCCCGGCGACGGGAAAGAATACCCGCACATCGAATTCCATGCCAACGACCTCCATGAGCCCTATCTCGCCGCGTTCGACAAGGCCGGGATCAAGGTCTTCCTCCAGGTCGAGCCCGCCGATGCGGATATGGGAACCCTCATCGACCTCGTCCTCGGCCGATACAAACACCATCCTTGCGTCATCGGCTTCGGTGTAGACGTTGAATGGAACAAAGTTGCCGACAGGCCCGGAACCGGGACCGAGGTGGATGACGCCACGGCCCAAAAATGGGAAGCCTTGGTGAAATCCCACAATCCCGATTACAGGCTTTTCCTCAAGCACTGGGATATCAAGTGGATGCCGGCTGCCTACCGAGGCGACATCGTCTTCGTGGACGACAGCCAGATCTTCAAAAGCCTCGACGAGATGGTCCGCGAATTTACGGCTGGCTGGGCCCCGGCATTTTACCCGAATACGGTCGTTTTTCAAATTGGCTACCGGTCTGATAAGCCCTGGTGGGAGACTTTGAACAACCCGCCCAAGACGATCGGCGAAGCCATCCGAAAGGGTGTCAAGCAGGACCTGGGGATCATCTGGGTCGATTTCTCGCTGAGAGACGTCGTCCCCGTCAATTGACCACGGACATGAAGAAATCAGCTCTCGCTCTCGTCCTTATTTTTCTCGGCGGCCTTGTCCTCCAGGCGTCGGGGATGGAAATTTCGAAAAGCCCCCTGGTCGGGATTAAAATCTACGAATATATGGGGAATTTCCCCAAGCTATTCGATGAGTGGCGCTCCCTGGGCATCAATACGGCCTTTGTCGGTGCGGGCCTGGGCGCCGATCCGGAATTCAAGGCCCTGGCCAAAAAGAACGGAATCACGACCTTTCTCATCTTCCCCGTCTTCTTCGACGCCGCGGCGCTCGATAAGGACCCCGGGCTCTTCTCGGTGGCGTCCGACGGCAGAAGGGCCGAGGATGACTGGGTCAAGTTCGTCTGTCCAACGCGGGAGGAATTCAGGAGTCGCAAGATCGAAGAGGCCAAGCGCCTCGTCCGGGAGGTCGATCCTGATGTCCTCAGCCTGGATTTCATGCGCTTTTTCGTTTTCTGGGAAAAAGTCTACCCGGACCGAGTGCCTGAGACTCTGCCGAATAGTTGCTTTGACACGAGTTGCCTGGAAGCATTCCAGCAAGAGATGGACGTCCATCTCCCTGCGAACCTCTCCGACGCCGGAACGGACGCCAAGGCGAAGTGGGTTCTCACGAACCACGCCCCGGAATGGAGGGAGTGGAAGTGCCGGACGATCGCCGGGATGGTCAAACTCCTAACAGCGGCGGCCAGGGAGGCTAAGCCTTCGATTAAAATCAACATCCACACGGTCCCCTGGCGGAAGGAAGATTTCCAAGGGGGGATCGAGACGATTGTCGGCCAAGAGGTGGTCCGGCTTGCGCCCCTCGTGGATTACATCTCGCCGATGTGCTACCACCACATGGTCCGGAGGCCGCCCGCTTGGATCCACTCCGTTGTTCAAGACATCCATGACCGGAGCCTCGCGAGCGTTCTCCCGAGCATCCAGGTGGATAAGGCTTATATCGAAGATCCTTACACGCTTGACGAGTTCAAGGAAGCCGTAACTGAAGCTTTGAAAACCCCATCCCTTGGTGTGATTTTCTGGTCCTGGGATGCCCTGAATAAGGCGCCCGAACGAAAAGAGGCCTTTAAAGCTATCCTTAAGGCTCCCGGGTCCTAAGCGGCTTCCTTCCTTGAGATCATGAAGGTCCCATAAGCATTCCCCGAACGCGCTTGAGTTCGGCCTCAGCGCCATTGACGAGAAGGGACAGGGCCTCCTTGAGGGGCCGGACGCGGTCAATAAGGCCGACGCTCTGGCCGGCCATCGATGAGCCGGATTCGATGTCCCCGTCCTTGACGGCCTTTCTCAGGGCCCCGACCCAGAACTGTTCGACCTTGAACTGGGCCTCCTCATGCGAGATCTCTCTCCTTTTCCTTTTGCCTATGAGGTCAACCTGCAATTCGAGAAAGCGTTCAAGCCCTTTGTTTCTGAGGGCCCGGACCGCGACAACCTTGAGCTCGGACCCGACTTGCGGAGTCGCGACGGCGTCCCGGGCCTGGGCTTTCATAAAGGCTTCCTTGAATCTCGGATGGACATCGCACTCCTCGGTCAGAACGAAGTACGTCCCCAGTTGGACGCCCGCCGCTCCCATGAGAAGAAGGTGGGCAATATAAGCGCCGGTGGCGATTCCCCCCGCAACAAAGACGGGAACCTCATGGACCCTGAGGAGGACCTGCTGGAGGAGGATGCCTAAGGAGACGTGTCCGATATGACCTCCTGCCTCGCTCCCTTCCAGGATCAACGCATCAACGCCCGATCGGATCAAATGTTTGGCCAGCGCCTCGGTCGGGGCGAAAGCCATGACCCTAGCGCCGCGCTCCTTGGCCCTTTGGATCTCCGATTTTCGTGGGAAGCTCCCGCCAAAGACGATGAAGGGGACTCGGTTTTGGAGGGCGACGTCCAGTTGTTTTTTATAATTAGGAGCGATCGTGATGAGGTTTATGGCGAAGGGCTTGTCCGTAAGATCCCGGGTGCGGGCGATCTCGACTCCAAGGAGTTCAGGCTCCATGTTTCCCCCGGCCAGACAGCCGAAAGCCCCGGCGTTCGAGACTGCGGCGACAAACGGGCCATCGGAGATCCAGGTCATGGCCCCGGCGATGATCGGGACCTCAGAGCCGAGGAAGTCTCTGCCCTTCTGCCAAAGCCGGTCCAGGATCGGCATAGCCGTCCTCAGCCCTTGCAGCGTTTCCTCCGCCCAAAAATGCCGCCGCTCAAGAAGAGGCCCGCCCCTAAAACGAAGCCAAAATTATACCAGGAACCGCTGTTGTGGATTTCATAAAAGCGCACGTTCTTCGTGAAAAGGGAAATAATGAACGTGACCGGGGAGATCAAACCATGCCACAGCCCGAGGAAAAAACCGGCGACATGACCCTTGGGGCCCGGGGTCTTCTCAGCGTTGTTGGGACCGGGGGCGCAGCTCGTGCTGAAAAGGATGAGGACAAAAACAGCCAAAACCGCTAAAAATATGGTTCTTTTCATCTTTCCTCCTTTTTCATTTTTTTTATGATCTTGCGAACGGCGAAGAGCTCTTTGAGCAAAGGAAAGGCTTGGGAGGCCGGTCGGACCCGCGTATCCGGATCGCAGGTCCAGGTCACCGGGAACTCTTCGACCACAAGCTCCTTTTGCAGGGCCTTCAAAATAACTTCGAGTTCGAAAAGAAAGCCGGCGGCCTCGAGCCCCGAATAAAGCTCCCGGGCCAGATCGCCCCTGTAGACCTTGAAACCGCACTGCGAATCCGTAATCCGGCGCGGCAGCCCGGCCACGAGGAACGCAGACTGACGGAAAAGCCAGGCCAGGACACGGCGCTTGACCGGGCGGTCCCGGCAGATGACCGTTCCCTTGAGCCGTCGCGAAGCCATGGCCACGTCCACGCTTCCCCGCCAGATTCGCTCGAGGGAAGGAAGGGCATCTCGATACGGAATGCATGTCCCGCTGTCCGCATAGAGGACGCAGTTCCCCGAGCTTCTGAGCACACCCGTCTGCACCGCCGAGCCCTTCCCCTTGTTGGTCTCATGCCTGATCACGGTGAGTTTGACGGAGGGCGAAACCTTCGCACTCCGAGCCGCGTCATAGGTCCCATCGAGACTCCCGTCATCGACGACGATGACTTCGCCGGAAATCTTGTGCTCCTCAAAAAAAACGGACGCGGCTCTCACGTCGGCCCCGATCTTGCTCGCCTCGTTGAAAGCCGGTATGACGATGGACAAATCCGTCATTTTCCCGCCTTTTCCGTCATGTATCGCTCCCAGAGATCGTTACGGACACGAAGGGCCAGGATGACTTCGGGACGGAGACCGTAGTATTCCAAATGAAATCCCTCCCCCAGACGTCCCCTAAGCTTCTCTTCCTGGTCCATCGACGAAATGACGAGATGAGCGGCACTCGGACTCTCCGCTTGGTCCGCCTCCTGCCAGTAGCCTACATTAGCGAAGCTTCTGAGATACCAAGGCAGGGGCCAGGTCTCGTAGGGACCGGCGACGACCTCGACGAGCATTGCCCTGTGATCGGGATCGACTGCGGCAAGGTCCTCGACGCGCTTGATGAGCCTCATAAAATCCAGGCTCGTCTGGGCATAGACATACGGGTTTCGGGGGTCCGCGAAATCCTTAAAATTCGCCCGATAACTTTGGAGGCCGAGTTGAATAACCAAAGCCGCGATCACAATCAGGAAGGCCGCCCTGAAAGCGTTGGGCCTGAACAGGCGAAGAAGGCGGGCAGTCCCGGTTCCCGCAAGCAGGATCATCCCGAAATAAAACGGGAGCAGGTTCCACGGCGTCTTATAGGGGATAAGCGAGTAGACCGCGGTCAAAAAGACCGTGTAAAAGAGAATAAACCGCGGAAATGATGGCCCCGGCTCATCATGCCTTCTCTTCCCGAGCGCGGCAATCCCCCCGATCAAGGAAAGAAAAAGGATAATACCCTCGCTCCACCAGGGCGCTGACGCTCCGAACCTGGAGAAGGCCAGCAGGCTCAAGTAGTAATACCAGGGATATCTGTGCCAACCGGCCTCTGCGCCTCGCAGGAAATAAACCTTAAAAGAGAGAATGGAATCCAGGACGCCTTTTGGATGGCTGAGGAATGATGAGAAGAGAAGCCCCGCGATGGCTAAAGCTGATGCGAGCGCCAGGAGGATATGCCAGACGCGGAACCTGCCGCGCCCCCGGGGGGTATCCCCCCCCTTCCTGCCAAACATGAGCGTAATAATGAGGCTCCCGGCAACCGCTCCGAACGCCATGACCGACGTCTCTTTCGTGGCGTACATCATCCCGGCACACAGGCCGACCGCCGCCGCCCATCCCCACG
>Ga0136653_10001321_pt1 | contig 13450 bp, 11 predicted proteins | sample LakKivw275mmetaG_FD_94866 | JGI IMG/M metagenome (GOLD analysis project Ga0136653, IMG submission 94866) | Anoxic lake water microbial communities from Lake Kivu, Rwanda to study Microbial Dark Matter (Phase II) - Lake Kivu water 275m metaG... | ecosystem: Environmental > Aquatic > Freshwater >... | reverse complement strand
TCCTGGTCAGTTGCAGTAGGTCTGATGTTCATAATGCTTTCTCTCCTTGTCTTGTCGTTTGGCAAGGCAAAAACAATTTCCAGTCTTCCTGGATTCTGTACTACAGTCATTTAACACCTCCAAGTGTTATATTTTTGAGTGGAGTTAGCGCTGTACTCCCTCATATATAAATATGCAGAGGGGGGAGAAAGATTTTGCAAAGAAAGCAAGTGTTAATGCGTAAAAAAGTTTTTTTAACGATTTTTTAGGTGTTTTAGCGAGAAAGAAAAAATTTGGTAGTTAGCGGCTACTGATACTGAATAGTTCAATTCTAAGCTTATGGAAAATCTTATCTTTCACAACACTAAGAGGGCTAATTAGTGATTAGATAACTTGTCACCCATTGATTCTGTGCCAAAGCATTATCATGAGTCTCAAATGTATGTAACTCATACAATAATTTGACACCGGTAAATTACCTGTTAAAATATTATCCGGAGTCTCAAATGTATGTAACGCGTATAAAAACTTGACTTTTATTAAAAATGCTCTATATTTTTAATAGTAAAACTCCGACCTGTATCTGTCCCTCCGGGAAGAGCAGGCGATAGGGTTTATCGGGTAACTGGTAAGCCTGCCGTTTGCAAAGGAGCTTATGCCCCTTCATGGGGAAAATTGTATAGGAGGTGATAAATGTTAGGTGGTTACATGGGAAAGATTCTCAGGGTGAATCTTTCTACAGGAAAGGTCAGTGAAGAGCCGATTAATGAGCAACTTGCAAAGAATTTTATTGGTGCAAGAGGCTATGCGGCGAAGATTATCTTTGATGAAGTTGATCCAAAGGCAGATCCACTTGGTCCGGAAAACAAACTGATTTTTGCAACAGGTCCCTTAACTCTTACTCCTTCGCCAACTGGAGGAAGGTATGATGTTGTAACAAAAAGCCCGTTGAACAATGTTATTGCAGCTTCAAATTCGGGTGGTTTCTGGGGGACAGAACTAAAGAAAGCAGGATACGACATGATTATTGTGGAAGGTAAGGCTCCAAAGCCTGTTTACCTATGGATTACCGAAGATAAGGTGGAGATAAAAGACGCAGCTCGTCTTATTGGGAAAGACACTTCTGAGACGACCGATAAAATCATAGAGGGACTTGGTGGAGACAAACAGATTAAAGTTGCATGCATCGGCCCAGCTGGAGAGAATCTTGTAAAATTTGCGTGTGTCATCAACGACAAGGCGCGTGCCGCTGGAAGAACAGGCGTTGGTGCAGTCATGGGCTCTAAAAACCTCAAGGCAATTGCAGTAAGAGGGCACAAGAGAGCACCAATTGCAAACAAAGATAAACTTAAAGAAGTTTTAAAAGTTACGATGAATAAAATTAAAACGAATGGTGTCACTTCTCAAGGTTTGCCGAAATACGGGACAATGGTTTTAAACCATATTATTGATGAACACGGTTTGTATCCTACAAAAAACTTTCAAACAGGTGTATTCGAAGGCGTAGATAAAGTTTCAGGAGAAAAGCTTGCAGAAACTTATCTCGTGAAAAATAAAGCTTGCTATGGTTGCCCAATTGGGTGCGGGAGAGTGACGAAACTTCCAGATGTTGAAGAGGGAGAAGGTCCAGAATATGAAACGAGTTGGGCATTCAGCGCAGATTGTGACATTGACGACCTTGCTGCCGTGACAAAAGCAAACTATATCTGTAATAAAATGGGGCTTGATACCATATCAACAGGAACGACAATTGCTTGTGCAATGGAATTGTACGAAAAAGGATATCTTAAGAAAGAGGAATTCGAAGGAGAGCCCAAACTTAAATTCGGCAATACAGAAGCACTTCTATATTATTCAGAAACAATTGCTCTAAGAAAGGGTTTGGGAGATAAACTTGCTGAAGGCTCTTATGAATTTGCAAAGGCACATGGGCATCCAGAACTTTCTATGAGTGTAAAGAAACAGGACCTTCCTGCATATGATCCAAGAGGAGCTCAGGGACATGCGCTTGAATATGCAACATCCAACAGAGGTGGATGTCATGTAAGAGGATACTTGATTTCTCCTGAAATCCTTGGTTCCCCTGAAAAACTTGATCCATTTGCAACAGAAGGTAAAGCACAATGGGTAAAAACATTCCAGGATTTAACTGCAGTGGTTGATTCGGAAGGGCTCTGTTTGTTCACTACATTCCCCTTACGGGCGGAGGATTATGCAAACCTTCTTTCAGCTGTGACAGGTTTTGAATACAACGCAGAAGAGGTATTGAAGGCTGGCGAAAGGATCTGGAACCTCGAAAAGTTGTGGAACCTTAAAGTTGGACTCACAAAAGCCGATGATACATTACCACCGAGATTCCTCAAAGATCCTATGCCAGACGGAGCTGCAAAAGGGCAAGTTGTTCATCTTGATGTAACGCTTCCTGAATACTATAAGGTAAGGGGTTGGAACGAGAATGGTATTCCTACTGAAACAAAACTAAAAGAACTTAATTTGGGATAATCTGAGTTTTTTGGATAGAGGGGGGAGGCAATGCTCCCCCTATTTTTATAAGGAGAAAAGTGAAAGAAATTGAGCTTAATTATGAAGATTACTCCTTAGTTATACAAAGGAAAAATGACCTTAAAAAGGTTTACATTGAAATAACTAACAAATGCAACCTAAACTGTAAAATGTGCTTCAGGAAGTTCTGGAAAGATACCTTAGGAGAAATGAGCCTTAAGCAATTCCAATGGATATTTGATTCTCTTGAAGAATTTCCATCACTTGAAACAGTTTATCTTGAGGGAATAGGCGAACCAACAATACATCCAGATTTTATAAAGATCGTAAAGATTGTAAAAGAGAGAGGATACAGGTTGGAATTCGGGACAAATGGCACTCAACTTGCTAAATATGCAGATAGTTTAATCAACTATGGAGTTGATAAAATTATGGTCTCAATTGATGCACCAGAACCTGCCATATACAGAGACATAAGAGGCACAGACTTTGTAGGTATTGAAGATAATACTTTGGCGATTCAAAAAAGAAAGAAAGAGCTTGGGCGTAATCTTCCAGAAATAGGAATAGAAGTTGTTGTAATGAAAAGTAATGTAAATCTACTTTTTGGTATTCTACAACTTGCAAATAAACTTGATATAAACCATATTCTATTTTCAAATGTAATGCCGTTTAGCGAGTCTCTAACAAAGGAAATAGTTTACGATGGTTCAATTGACTATGAAAAACTTGTGGATGCTTTAAATACAGTCATTGGAAAATACAAAGTTCGCCTTGAATTTCCAAAGTTTAACCTTCAAACCGAACGCATTTGCCAATTCATAGAGAGCAAATCAACTGTGATAAGATGGGATGGAGAAGTTGCTCCTTGTTACAGGTTTTTGCATAGCTACACTGAGTTCATTTGTGGAAGGAAAAAGGAAGTTATTGCTCATTCGTTTGGTAATGTTTTTAAGGAAAAACTTTCCGATATATGGACAAGCAAGGACTATGAAGTATTTAGATACATTGTAAAAAATGCCATTTATCCATCCTGTACAGATTGTTCACTAAGGAATGTATGCGATTTTACCAAAGATACAGAATTTGACTGTTGGGGGAATAATCCTTCCTGCGCTGATTGCCTTTGGGCAAGAGGCATAGTACAGTGTCCATAACTTAACCACCACCTACAGGTGGAAATATTGTGATTCTGTCACCATCTTTAAGGGGTGTATCTCCTCCCTGAAGGAAGGCAATGTTTCTACCATTTACGAGGTAAATGTAATCATCTTTGAGGGAAAAATCTTCATTTACGATTTCCTTCTTTAGCTCGGGATATTTTTCCACAAGTTTTTTAACCGCATCCATTACATCTTTTGCTTCAACTGTTATTGTGTCAATGCCAAGGATTTCTTGGAGCGTTGCGTATAATTTTACCTCTACCTTTGCCATATCAAATAAATTATATACTGTTAGCGAGTTTATGCAAAAGTTATGGTTTCATTTGGAGAGCGTATAAAAAACAAATAAGTATTACCTAATTAAAATTATATATGAAATAAATTTTTACAGTGATTGTATCCTAATTAAGGGGGAGTTACACAGTTATGGAATTCGCGCCTTATTACATTTATTATTTCTTGACAGAAGGCTGTTTTTATTCATATCCTGAAATTTTGACTTAAAAATTTTTATCTTCTAAAAGTTCAATTAAATATTTGATTAGCTGAATGAAAGTTCACCAGTTTGGCGGGAGAGAAACTCCAACTCCACAGAATCATTCCAACTGGTTCATAGCAGAGAAAAATAAATCTATTTTGTTTTTAATCTTTCCTACTTGCGAAAGAGAACGCCCCTCATCTCCACCATCATTGCACCTATTAAACGAGATATTTCAGGAATTATCGGAACTTTTGGGCTATAAATGATAAAAATGCCATTAAATGTTTATTTTTCATAAGTGAGAATATTAAAAATACTAACCTTTTCAACATAGTATTTTCATTTATTTATTTGCATTTATGAAAATTTACATTATAGCTTGAATTATAATGGGAGTGTATGAATACGCTTAAAATATGTAACAAAAAACTTTGCAATATATATTACTGGAAGTAATAAATGAGCATCTTAAAATAAAATCAAATAATAGGGCTACATTAGTAGCCCTGAAACAAATTACTTAAAGAAGCATAGCTTATTATTATTCTATTATCCAGAAGTGACCTGATTCATCATAGTACTGACCTGTATTTATTCCATCAGTCCAGGTAGGGATTCCGCCAATTTGCAGGCACAGGTAAGTCAGTTCATATTAGAATTGGAGAGACTTTTATTGCATCAGGGATTACAAGAAGGGCATTTCTAAATATTAAAAAGGAGCACTTGAGTGATCCCAAAACAAGAAATAAAAGTCTATCTTAATCTATTGCACAGAATTAGTCAAATTCATATAGAAAACATACTTTTAAATACTCTTTTTTGGCCGGCCACGAGATCTCTTTACTATACTCGACGAAGGCCCAGTTAGTCTGTTCTTTAATCTAAAGTAGAAAGTTAATATTTTTTCTAGATAGTAATCAACAGTCTCGGTCGCGCTTTTAGCATCATTTACCATAGTTTCCTTTCCAATCATTAATGCACCATAAAATGTTTTCTCATCTGACTCTTTCAAATTTTTATAATCAGGGTTAAGCGTATTAGTCTGAATTTGTCTTGAAATATATCTGCTATGTTTAGATGAACCTTCCTCAAAAGGTGTTTCTACATAGTTTGTTCCGCGACCTTCTTTTTCTACTCCAGTAATAGTCCCTCTTGACGGTCCAGATTCAGCAACCCGAATGCGGGCTTCTGTTTTTAAACTCCCTGTTATAGCTGTTAATATTGCAGGAGAGATAGTTTTTGATTTACCCTCAAAAGAAACATGAGCGGTAACAACGCCTTCCTTGTCAGCTTCGAATGCTTTAAGGAGCAGATTATGTATTTTTAATTCAACTGAAGAATCGTCAATGCTAAGTTGTACCTCACTGTTATCTGGAACTATCTTGGGCACAAAAGCTTTTAATGGAAGAGTTCCTGTTTTCCCTGGTTCAAGCCTGATTGAAGAAGGCACAAAATCAAACCCATTAGGTGGACGTTTTGGTTCAGGAGATTTTCGTCCCAATCCTTCCAATAACTCTAAGTCTTTGAATTCCTCTGTATTTAATATGTCTCTTGCTAATTCGATGGCCTTTCTCTGAATTTCAGTTAATTTTTTCTCTGCTTCTACCTGTTTAAGATTCTCGACCTCTGTCTCAATTGATTGATAAAGTCGGCTAAGTTCATCAAGCAAGCTTCCCCAATCCTCATTTTCCTCAAAACCTGTTCTAGCCGGGAGAGGTTTTAGAAAATCAGCATCTATAAATCCTTTTACATCCCCACTTGCATAAACACTTTCCTCTAATCCATAAGCAGATAAAGTTTTTATGTCATCAACAATAGTAACGCCCATATGTCGAATACTAACCGTCCCCTTTCCAGATGGGTCAAAATATAATTCCAAGGAAAACTTCTTAGTTTGATCTCTTGCGAGAGGCCAATTTTCATAAATTTCCCCTATTCTAGGAAGATCTATCTTAAGCGGTTTTACAGTATAAGAACTTCCCTTAGAGCGAATAATAATTTCAAGTGATTTATCTTTTAGGTATGGATTAAATTTTTCAGCAAACAGTTTTTGAAGTTTTTCTGAGGAGAGAGGGCCTCTTGGTTTCGTAGGATCGAATAATAGTTCAGAAATAATGATCTTGATTCCAGGGCTTGATAAACTTTCTCTTTTTATGGCAGTTTCAAATTCTGCGTCATCAGAACCTTCTCGAAGGATAACCTTTACAGTTTCAGTCCCTTTGTCTTTCTTAGAAAAGAATACACATTTCTTACCAATTTGAAAAAAACTAAACATACCAATTCCAAGTTGACCTATCTGCTTAATGTCAAGGGCTTTTTTTCCAGAATCACCTACTCGTTGAAGTGCTTGTTCGAACTCATTTTTAGACATTCCATAAGGATATTCAATTGTGACCTTATCCTTCTCCAGAGTAAAGGTTAACTGACAAAACGAGAGACCTTTACCGGTGCTTTTTGCTTTAAGGTGTTCATCTATGGCATTACTCACATGTTCCTTTATAGCATCAGCAGGGCTTCTATATAGGCTTCCTAGCAGTTTAAGGACAGTTGCGAGACTTCCAAACTTAATCCGAACGTTCTTCATTTGCTTTCTCCCTTATTTTTAAAAAAATTGAACCTGTTAGTAGTTAAAGTGAGCCATCTTATAAATTTACTTTCTTCACCCAGCATGGTAAGAAGACTTGAAATGTATCCAATATCATCAAGATCCAATTTTTCCCTAAAGATATCGCGGGCTTCTTTTGAACTATCTCGAAACCACCTGAGTTCTTCTTCCAAAAATAGTAAAAAATATTTCACTTTTTCTGTTCTTCGTTGTGCTTCCTGAACTACAAAGTCTAAAGTGGGAACCTCAAAACCAATGGTTTTTGCAATCTTTTCTAATACAAGTGTTGGAGGCATTGCTTCTTTCTCGAAATGCTGATTAAGACTCTGAACATCCCAACCAATCTCATTCGCCAACTCATTGACTGTGGAGTAGCGATGTTGTGTTTTCCACCACCCCAGAATTTTAAGCCAAAGATCATTCCAGTAACTTGAAGTTTCCTTTTGGTATTCAAGGAACTTCTCCATCCTTTTGATATATTCTGGTGATGGATTTCTTTTTACTCTGCCTTTCTGAAACCAATTTTTGAAGGTCATATAAGGAATATTTAATTTTTGTGCCATTTCTCTTTTAGAAAGATTTTTCTTCTGAGAAAAATCATCTATCTCAATTAACAATTGCTCAACAGATTTTTTGTTCATCTCGCCCTCCTCATTTTACCCATTAGAATCTTACCACAATAATGTTTTTAGTAAAATAAACTCATAAAGCAAAGAAAATAATATCAGCAGATTGCAGAATTTTCATAACAAAGTCAAGGAATTTATTAGCTCTCAATTGACCCAGCACTATCCCTTTAGTTCTAAGGTACAAACAAGAGACTTCCACCGAGTAACTTCAATTTTATTTTATGATAAATTACAGAAATGCAAAATTAATTTCCTCTCATATGAGAAAATTAAGAGATTAGTGATATTCAATTAATATTTCCGTGGAACTCTGTTAAATACATTTACGAAAACAGGCCTGTCTGGATGGAATCACTGCTGGTCCCTATACAATGAGCAAGATGCTTTTGTATGATCAGTTTGCCACACCTTACAATATTTACAGCCTGCACATCTATCTCCTAACTTCATAGTAGGCATATTCTCACCTCCTGTTTCATATAATAGAATTTTACGAAAAACTTTCCATTTTTCATCTATTTGTACGCGTTACGTGCATTTGCAACTTTCTCTTTTTATTGCTTTTATCTTTATCGTATAGTAGAGTATTATATGGAGTATATATTACAAGAGAGTATAATAATGTGTATTTCAGTTTCACTGGCTTTTAATTCTGCCTGTTTTGGTTTTATTTCCGTTCTGTGTTAACTTCATTTTCCCGCCCAGCATTTTTTATGCCTCAATTAAGCAATATGCATATATTACTTAATAGGTTTTGGAAGTCTTCCAGAAGGCTTTTCAATTCAATTCGGAAGTCTTTGCCTATGGGGGAGGATGCAGAAAAAGGGGGGCAGGGTGCCAGACCTAAATATACATCATCCTTCCCCCCATACAATAGAATTTAATTGGCTTTATTGGTTACGACCAAAGATTTTGAAAAATTATGGGAGGTTTTATGCCTGAAAAAGGTGGAAGAAACTATTCAAACACTTATAGTGAACAGCTTTTCTTTATTACAACCAGCTGGTATAAGATAAGAACCTGAAAGAAGTCTCAAAGAGGTTTACGCCCCCATATAGCTAATCAAGAAATGGTTGACCGAGGATAAGTGGGTGGAAAAACTACATATTTTGCACGGAAAGGATCCAAATTCTGCAAACTTTGGGCAAGGTAAGGGAAAAACCTAGGCAGCCTTGAAAGTTTATTTATTTTATATATTAACAGAACGTCAAATTTCTTAAGCTTTGCATCTGATAGTGACTCCTGAAAAGCAGGGCTTGTCTGAGCTGCCACCTGAAAAGCCTCCATCCTCATAAATTTTAAATAACTCCCATTCGTGAGCCTTGACATATTCAATGAGCCTCTCTTTCTGTATCTCGAGGCTTTCTCCGTTAACTGCCTGTCCGGGAGTGCTAACTCTTATGTAGATGGCGGCTTTCATAATTTTCACTGAACCATGAATTACTTTTCTTGCTAATCTTATAACTCATAATTAGATAAATCCTCCCTTATTTGTACTTTTATAAATACACTATATTTCGTCTATTTCCTTGCCTGCTATAGCTGACCCTATTAAAACCAATATTGTTGCTACTATTCCTCCACCATAGCCAATTATTAATGGAAACTAGTTTCCCTGTGCGATAAGTGCATACCAGGGAGCTGCAGTAAATGTTATAGGAAATAGTACAAAAGCAATAAGAAAACCCAAAGTACCAGCCATTTGATAGACTATTGCTAAATCAATAATAAAGCTCCATAAACCAAAAATCGCAAATATAATATAGCCCAAAACTTTTAAAATGCTTCCTAAAACATTTCTCATAAATTCCCTCCTTCTTTCAGCACATATCTAAAAGTAAAAAGAGATATTAACAAAAGAATAGCAGTACCAATGTCGAAAAATCCCCAAACGTATTTTGTTAGATAAATTGGAAATAATGGATTAAACAAAATCGCAACAGCTATAAAGACCCATAACCATAATGTCTTTTCTGATTGTGCTGCAATAAATACACCCCAGATAGCAACTGCAGTTACTGCGATTCTTAGAAATGTATAGTATCCATACGGAAGAGGAAAACGAGATGCAATTAATAAGATTGCTGCAGCAATTCTGGCGATAGTGAAGTTATATGAAAAGAATTTTTTCACTAGTCCTCCTTTTATTTAACTATCTTCTTTAAAACTTGGCCTGTTCAAGAGTTGAAACTCCCCATATTTATCTGGAAATTTTGACTTATGCTTTACTATATTCATTCAAGTTAAATATTATTGATTTCTTTGACCTGTATGTTTTTCCAGCTCCATCTGTGATAATTGCAACGAGTTTAATTTTCCCAGAATATCCATTTTGAATGAGGTTTTTAGCTAATTTAATATTTATATAAACTACAGAAAAACAATCACTTCCTGTACTTAGTTCATAAGGAAGGAATTGATACGGCCTACTTAGATAATTAATGGGAAAATTAAAATTATCAGTGGATAGCTCAATATTATTGATTGTGACGTTTACATTGCCAACATTTATAATATTAATTCTTATTTCAGGTTCGGAGCGTCCCGAATAATCAACCCTGTCTAAATAAATTGAAAGGCGGCGCTGAGTTGCTTTTCTTTTAAGCACGAAAATAACAATTGTTATTATACTTGGAACAGCCCAAGGAGTAGTCCAAATTAGAATTCTTTTTACCAAGCTCAAATCGATTATCATATTTATTCCTATTTACTCCTCTTCCCTAAACTCTAATTCAGTTGCCTCAGGTTTTATCATTTTCATCGATTTATAAGCTGGGATTATATGAGTAACAGGCAATTTAAGAGGTAGAGGATCTTTAAACAGATCCTTAACAGAGATAATCTGAATAACTGGTATGTCCATATTTCTTAATTTAAAATACCCAGCGCTAACAGCTTCCTTTATCATACCAGGTGTAGGATCCACTAGAGTAATGAGGATTCCGAAATCAGCCCCTTTCGTTTTCATCGTACCCTCAAGATCCCTCACCATAGATGGGTTTGCTGTCTTAGTACCCTTAACAGAAATAATTGCCCTTCCGAAATTTCCTTTTTTCGTTATATCAATGAAGTTTATGATACCATCAACACCCTCATCTCCAGTTTTTCTTTCGCTTGGAATTCCCCCGGGAATTTTAGATATTGCCCAGTATTGAAATTGAAAAGGATCACTCTCAGCTAATTTAACTGCTCCATATTCATCAGCAGGACTGCCTTCAATTATAAAATCTTTTCCTTCTTTTAATTTTGATTTTTGAAGCCTTTTCTTGATAATATCAATTGCCAAATAAGTGATATCTATTCCAGTCCATTTTCTATTAAGTCTCTGGGCAACAGCAACTGTTGTACCGCAGCCACAAAAAGGATCCAAAACTAAATCACCTTCATTCGAGCTTGCTTTTATGATTCGTTCCAGTAATGCTTCAGGTTTTTGAGTTGGGTAACCTAATCGCTCCTGTGAATTCTGGTTAATTATTTCTATATACCAATAATCTGGCGAAGTCATCCCCTCTCTCTCATTAAGATAAACTCTTACAGTTAGTTCAGGATGAGTTTTCTCCCATTCTGGAGATACATCTTTTTGAGATGCAATTGGGCTTCCCTTTATTCCTCTTCCACAAAGGCGGTATAATCTTCCATTTTCATCTGCAAGTCGATATTTACTCTTTGTAACTTCTGATAAGGGGTCTAAGACTTCCTTATAATTAAAGAAAGTATTTTCTGCTTTCCCATAATAAAGAATAGTATCATGTTTTTTGTTCCATGACCTTTTTGCAGTACTTCTCTCGGTACTCGACCAGAGCATCCGTGGGGTTCTTGGTGTAGTTGGATTTGTGCGGAGGCGTATACGTCAATCCGGGTATTTCCACACCGCTGCTGTCTTTACGGCTGATGCAGCGATAAGCCGATGTCACTTGCCGCCCTTCACGAGTTGTGTATTGTATGTTGACTGGTTTGCCACAAGTGCCGCAAAATATCATACCCCTGAAAGGATACTCTTCGCAGGGAGAGGGCCTTCCACTGCTATGACGCATTCGGATGCTTTGAGCGACCGACCACATTTCTTTATCAATAATCACCGGCAAGCATTTGTTCCATGCAAAAGCCGGAAGCTTCAATCTTGCGAAACATATCTGGAGAAAAGAGATGTGGATTAAATTATTTTAGACGACAAACCCTAATTTATCACCGCTGAATTTCAAGTGTATTTATATCAATAATATTGTCCGCTGATATTCGATGATAATACCAATTGTTATCGAGCGCACTATATACTAGATCCCATTTTAACGAATATGTCAGTACTTTTCGTGTCCCGTTCGGCTGATACACAACAAATTTATATCCGTCTTCTGGCCTTATCCTCAAATTACTTCCTCCGGGCTTGAAGTATATGTGCGATATGGGAGACTGCCAATCACTTGGAACCAAACCTATATCCGTATATGAATATTCACCCCAGTTCCTGCCATATCCGCCTTTTGCAGCAAAATTTTGTTTAATGATATTAATCATGGCTGTTGATATTTCTTTAAAGGAGCTACCTAACGGGGATAGCGGTATCATGGTATCGCCATCGTACATTGCCCATAGCTGGCCTTCTATCAGCCAGACAAAACTTGCATTGTTAAGCTGTGGTTTAACAACAGAACCCAGAAAACCTTTGTCAACCAGTTCTTCCATCCTTTGTTGGTCTGTGGTAAATTCCTCAAAAATATCTTCACCGAATTTCTCATGGGTTACACAATATACCGTGGTGGTGGCGTTCAAGGTTTTTAGCGTAGTCTGGTCAGCGGCGATTTGCGCACGTTTTACCAAACCGGTAACCCGTGGCAGTGCAATAGCGGCAAGAATACTAATAATCGCTATTACTATTAATAGCTCAGTTATTGTAAATCCATTTTTGCTATGCGGCTTACTCATAAGCTATAAACTCCTTTTTACGAAACTGGTATGTCAATAGTTAATCGGACAGAAAATTTAGTGTCTTCGGATAATAAATTAATTTGTTTCATAAGTATATTATATCATATTTGGGCAAATTTTTGAATGGGTTTTTCCTTTGCAATAACCACATTATTGCTAAACAAAGAATTATTGATAAACTTTAGGTTTCTTACATGTAGAATATTATAAAAATTATATTTTTCAACTTATAAACGGCCTTTCCTTTATGTTCCAGGATTTATTTTTCACCTTTCGTTCGCCTTTATTTAGATTTCCTGCCGAAAATCCGTTGAAATTGTTCTCACACAGTTTAAAAGAAAGATGTAACAAATTTATGCCCTTATTTCAAAAGCAATATATTCAACCAAAAGCTTTTTCTGTTACTGCACTTCTGACTATTATTAACAATCACAACCAACATTATCTCTAGTAACTCATATGATTTTGAAAATGTTAGATAACTGAATTAAAATATGGATTTCTTTGATCAACCGCTTGGTCGATAAGTATTTGTCAAATTTGATATCTGAACAAGCAAGGCGTATAAACGTATATGTGGCAATTGTGTTGAAAATCTACTAGTGCAACGCGTTGCACTACTCTAGATTTATTTTTTCAAAAGAAAAAAAGATTTTCAAGCAACATCCTTAAATTGGTTAAGGAATAGTAGGCAAGTTCTGATGATAACTCTTGTCCCTTTTCTCATTTTGGCCTGGTTGGTAATTTTTGCTCGCTCTGTGAGAGGTTATATAGGAAAGAAACACTTCTTAGGTAGTGTTTTCTCAAACTCCTCCCTATGCCGCATTGATTGACACAAAGGTAAAAGTTTTGAATGTTTCGCTTTTAGCTAGACCCTTTAAAAGCTCGAAAGAAGAAAAAGAATCCAATTTTTTAAATCTCATCTTCTATAATACCCCATAGACTTGCAACTGAGGGTAAGAAGGTATAAAAACTAATAAAAATTCAACTGCTAATAAAGCCATCTTTTTAAAAACTCAAAAAAGCACACCGCTAAAAATTATTTAAAATCATCTCCTGAATATGAAGCTTCCTTAAATATCTTTTTTAGATAGAAACTTCTTTAAATTCATGCTTCCTGCTTTTACTTCTCTTCTAACTTCTTCAAAGATTAGAAGATAAAGAC
>Ga0136653_10001320_pt1 | contig 13451 bp, 14 predicted proteins | sample LakKivw275mmetaG_FD_94866 | JGI IMG/M metagenome (GOLD analysis project Ga0136653, IMG submission 94866) | Anoxic lake water microbial communities from Lake Kivu, Rwanda to study Microbial Dark Matter (Phase II) - Lake Kivu water 275m metaG... | ecosystem: Environmental > Aquatic > Freshwater >... | reverse complement strand
GGGCGCTGCCTCGCTCGCTGCCTACATCAGAGACGTCCTCCGGGAGCCCGTCGTCATGCTTTTTGATGTCATGAAGGATAAGGATATTCGCCGGATCGCGGACATCCTCTTTCCCCTGGCCCGGAAGGTCATCCTAACCCAGGTTCCCATGCCCCGGGCGGCATCCCCGGAAGACATGCTCTCTTTCTCGCGGAATCATTCTGGAAAGATCGTCCTCCAGCCGAACGTTGGTAAGGCTTTCAGGCAGGCTCTAACCGAAGCCGGCGTCCGTACCCCCGTGATTGTCGCCGGGTCGTTATTCCTTGTGGGCGAGGTCAAAAAGGTCCTGAAGAGGTGGCTCGTCCGGCCCCGGGATGTTGCTTTTTTGACCTAAAGATGTTAGAGTTTTTTCTACTTTTCCGGATAGGGAAATGACATGCTGTCGATCGACATCACGTTTGCGGTCATCTTCCTTCTTGTCTGGATCTTCGTTCTGATTCTATCCAAGATCTTCTTCAAACCTGTGGGCCGGATCATCGCCGAGCGCGGCTTACGCTCCGAGAAGGACAAGGAGGCAGCTCGGAAAGCCCTCGACGCCTGCGCGCAAGGCTTGCGCAAGATCGAAGAGGACTTGAAAGAGGCCAGGGCCGCTTCCGATAGGATCCGGGAAGCCCTGGAAACGGAAGCACTTAGGGAACGATCGCGGCTTCTCTCCGACCTTCAGGCCGAGTCCCGGAGACAGGTGGAAAAGGCCAGGGAGGAGATCGACGGCGAGATCGGCCGGCTCAAATCCGAACTTGCGGGCGAGGCCGAGCGGCTGGCCGGCGAGATCGAGCAGAAGGTCCTGAATTGATGTTCCGAAAGAACGGCGCCTTGCTGGTTTTTACGCTCTTGCCGCTTTTTCTTTTCCTGAGCCCTGGAGAAGCGGAAAAGACGGCCGGGATGGCGGATTTTGCCGGCAAAGTTGTCAACTTCCTGGTCCTTTTCGGGGGGCTGGGATTTGCTCTGTACAAGCCCGTGAAGGCCTTCCTCCAGAACAGTACCACGGAGATCAGGCGGTCCCTGGAGGAGGCTGAGTCCTCTCGAAAGGATGCCGAAGGTCGGTATGAGGCGACGACGCGCCGGCTGGAAGGGTTATCCGGAGAAATCGAGGTGATGAAGGCCGAGGCGGAAGCCCAGGGGAACAAGGAGAAAGAGAGGATCGCGAAGCAGGCCGAAGAGGAAGCGTCGAGGGTTATGCGGCTTGTCCGGCAGGAGATCGACGCCTATACCCAAGCCGGGATCCGGGAGGTCCGAGCATTTGTGGCTGAAACAGCGACATCCCTCGCCAGGGAGAGGATCCAGAAGACTCTGGTCCCTGAAGACCACTCCCTCCTGGTTGATAAGTCCATTGAGAGGCTGTCCAAGCTGAATGAAAAATCAACTGCTGGCTAAGAGATACAGCCGGGGGCTGGTAGGCGCCCTGAAAGACGAGGCGGAATTCCGCCGGGTCCAGGGAGAGATCGAAAGCTTTTCGAGCTTGATCGAGTCCCGGGAGGACCTCCGCAGCGCCCTGTCCAATCCCTTGCTTAACGCCAGCAAAAGGGTCGCAATCGTCCGGGAAATCCTCAGCCGGATGGGCTGTCTTGAAAAGACGACCAGGTTCCTCTCCCTGGTCGCGCGTCACGGCCGCCTGGAGATTCTTCCCGAAATTGTGGCCGGCGCGCCCGCGGCTTGGAACGAAAAGCAAGGAGTGCTGACTTTTGAGGTCTCCTCGGTCGTCCCGCTGACGGAGGGGCAGAAGAACAGGCTTATGGCCGAACTCGAGCGGTTGGAAAGAAGAGCCGTAAGCTTGGCCTTCCAGGTCGATCCGGCGATCATCGGCGGCCTCTCCCTCCGGAAAGGAAACATTGTCTATGACGTCTCGGTCGAAGGCGACCTTATGAAACTCAAGGAAAAGATCCAGGAAGGACCAAGATGACCATGGAAATCAGGGCCGACGATATCACAAGGATCATCCAGCAGCAGATCGAGGGCTATGAGACGGAAGTGGACATCCGCGAGGTCGGGACGGTGACCTCGGTCGGCGACGGCATCGCTCGGCTCTACGGTTTGGACCGGGTCATGTACAACGAGCTCCTGGAGTTTCCTCATGGAGTTTTCGGGATTGCCCTAAACCTGGAGGAGGAGAGCGTCGGGGTCGTGCTCCTCGGCGAAAGCTTCATGATCAAGGAAGGCGATTTGGTCAAGAGGACTCACCGCATTATGGCTGTGCCGGCCGGGCCCGCTCTCGTCGGCCGGGTGGTCAATCCCTTGGGCCAACCCCTCGACGGCAAGGGGCCCGTCAAAGCGGAGACCTATATGGCCATAGAACGCCTGGCGCCAGGAGTCGTGGATCGGCTGCCCGTGCGGGAGCCCCTGCAGACGGGGATCAAGGCCATAGACTCCATGATTCCCATCGGCCGCGGCCAGCGCGAGCTCATCATTGGCGACCGCCAGACGGGGAAGACGATCATCTCCACCGACACGATCCTCAACCAGAAGGACTCCGGGGTCATCTGCATCTACGTCGCCATCGGCCAAAAGAATTCCACCGTCGCCCAGCTTATCAAGACCCTGGAGGACCGCGGGGCCATGGAATATTCCATCGTGGTTTCGTCCACGGCCAGCGATCCTTCGCCGCTCCAGTATCTCGCGCCTTACGCCGGCTGCGCCATGGGCGAGTTCTTCCGGGACAACGGGCGGCATGCCCTGGTCGTCTACGACGACCTCTCCAAGCACGCCGCTGCGTACCGCGAAATTTCTCTCCTCCTGCGCCGTCCGCCCGGCCGCGAGGCTTATCCCGGGGACGTTTTCTTCCTCCACTCCCGGCTCCTGGAGCGGGCGGCCAAACTCAACGACGAACACGGCGGAGGCACGCTCACCGCCCTGCCCATCATTGAGACTCAGGCGGGCGACGTCTCGGGCTACATCCCGACGAACGTCATCTCGATCACGGACGGTCAGATCTACCTGGAACCGGAACTCTTCAACGTCGGCGTCCGTCCGGCCATCAACGTCGGCATCTCCGTCTCCCGCGTCGGCGGCAACGCCCAAGTCAAGGCCATGCGGCAAGTGGCCGGCAAACTCAAGCTGGACCTGACCCAGTACCGGGAGCTACAGACGTTCGCCCAGTTCGGGACCGAGCTGGATAAGACGAGCCAGGCCCAGCTCGACAGGGGCGAGCGTCTGACCGAGCTCCTCAAGCAGGACCAATTTTCGCCGTTGCCGGTGGAAAAGCAGGTCCTCGTCATCTATGCCGGGAATAGGGGGTTTATGGACGAGTTCCCCCATGAGCAGGTCAAAGCCTACGAGAAGAGGCTCTTCGAGTTCGTCGAGGCGAAACATCCGGACATCCTGGTCCGAATCGCCGAGAAGAAACAGATCGACTCTTCCCTGGACGAGAATATCGGCGCGGCCCTCGCCGAGTTCAACGCGGAGTTCAAGAAGGGATCCGGTTGACGATGGCGACACTCATCGACCTCCGGAGGCGCATCCGTAGCGTCCGGAACAGCCAGCAGATTACCCAGGCGATGAAGACCGTCTCCATGGCCAAATACAAGAAAGCCCAGCGCCTGCTCTTCGAAGCAAGGCCATACTGGCATATTTTTCCCGAGATTGCGGCCCGCGTAGCCTCCTGGGCCGGCGAAGATGCGCATCCCCTGCTCATCAAGCGGCGGGAGAAGAAAATCGAAGCCGTGATCATGACTTCCGATAAAGGGCTGGCCGGGGCCTTCAATTCGAACCTCCTCGCTCGGGCGCAGGCCTTTATCCGGGAGAGGTCGGAGGCCTCCAACGTCGGGCTCGTTCTTATAGGCAAGAAGGCCGTGAACTTCTTCAAAAGGTCCGGGCTGAGGGTGGATAGGTCCTTCACAAAGAAAGTCGACAAGCTCGACCGGGAGGAGATCAGGGACCTCGCGGAGTTCCTGATGAGGCTTTACGTCCTCAACAGGATCGACGGAGCTTATATCATCTACAACGAGTTCAGGTCCATCCTTTCGCCGCGCATCATGGCCGTCCATCTTCTTCCGGTAGGATTCGAAAAAGCCGTTTCGGCCGCTCCGGACGTCCTTCCCGACTGGGAGCCGGAGCTTCGGGTCCTGATCCATGCGATTCTGCCCCTCTACGTAGAAAGCCAAATTCATCACGCCCTCTTCGAATCGCAGGCGGCCGAGCAGGCCGCCCGGATGATGGCCATGGATAACGCGACCAAGAATGCAGAGCAGCTGATCTCGGATCTTGTCCTGGTTCTCAATAAGATCCGGCAGGCGTCCATAACCAAGGAGCTTCTGGAGATCATGACGGCCGTAGAGGCCCTGGCCAAGTAAGGTAAGATGTTGACGAGCGGCGATATGCTCCGGGTTTTGACGCGGGGAGCCGCTCGTCGGGGGATCCAAGGGGGTATGCTCCCTTGGTCGCAGGGCGTGGGTTCATGCCCCGCCCGAGAAAGGGAGGCAGGGAGCGAAGCGAACGTTGGAAGGGGGAAACGCGAAGCGGGTTCCCCCTCCAAGGTGACTGGAGATTGACATGGAGAACAGAGACGCGAATATCGGCAAAGTCGTCCAGGTCATCGGACCGGTCGTGGACGTCTTGTTCAAGGAGTGCGAGCTGCCTCAGATTTACACGGCTATCCGGATCACCAATGAAGGCTTCGACCAGCCCGCCCCCATCAACATCGTGGTTGAGGTCGAACAGCACATCGGGGAGAACAAGGTCCGGTGCGTGGCCATGCATCCGACAGAGGGCTTGGCCAGAGGGATGAAAGCAGTGAACTTAGGGACGCCGATCGAGGTGCCGGTGGGCGAGGGGACGCTCGGCCGCATCGTCAACGTCATCGGCGAGCCGGTGGACCACCTGGGGCCCGTCGTGACCGAGAAGAAATACCCCATTCATCGCGTTCCGCCGCCGCTCGACGACCAGAGTACAAAGCTCGAGATATTCGAGACCGGAATCAAAGTCATCGACCTCATCCAGCCGTTCCTCAAGGGCGGCAAGATCGGGCTCTTCGGCGGAGCGGGCGTCGGCAAGACGGTCATCATCCAGGAGCTCATCCATAACGTGGCCTTGAAGCACGGCGGGGTGTCGGTCTTTGCCGGAGTCGGGGAGCGGACCCGCGAGGGCAATGACCTCTGGCTCGAAATGAAAGGCACGGGGGTCCTTAACAAGACCGCCCTGGTCTACGGCCAGATGACCGAACCGCCGGGCGCGAGGCTCAGGGTCGGACTGACCGCCCTATCCATGGCCGAATTCTTCCGTGACGAAAGGGGACAGGACATCCTGCTCTTCATCGACAATATCTTCCGCTTCGTCCAGGCCGGCTCCGAGGTCTCGGCCCTGTTGGGCCGCATGCCCTCGGCCGTCGGGTATCAGCCGAATCTGGCCACCGAGTTGGGCGAACTCGAGGAACGCATCACCTCGACCAAGAAGGGATCGATCACCTCGGTCCAGGCCATCTATGTCCCGGCCGACGACTTCACCGATCCCGCTCCGGCGACGACCTTCTCCCATCTGGATGCCACGACCAACCTGGATCGCGGCCTGACTGCCATGGGCATCTACCCGGCCGTCGACCCCCTGAATTCGTTCTCGCGCATCCTCGATCCCCGGATCGTCGGCGAAGAGCATAACCGGGTTGCCCGAAGGGTCAAGGAGATTCTCCAACGATACAAAGACCTCCGGGACATCATTGCCATCATGGGCATCGAGGAGCTGAGCGAGGAGGATAAGCTCATCGTGGCCCGGGCCCGAAAAATCCAGAGGTTCTTGTCGCAGCCCTTCCACGTGGCCGAGGCTTTCACAGGCAGGCCCGGCATCTACGTCCCGATCGAGGAGACGGTCCGCAGCTTCAAGGAGGTCTGTGAAGGGCTCCACGACGACAAACCCGAGCAGGCCTTTTACATGGTCGGCTCGATCGACGATGTCATCAAGCAGGCCGGAGTGCTTCAGTCCCAATGAACGATCGGGCCCCCTCCACCTTCCGCCTTAGGGTCGTCACGCCCAGAAGGCTCCTCTGCGAGGTCGATGCCGAGTCGGTTTCCATCCCGACGCCGGAGGGCTATATCGGCATCCTGCCGGGACACCGGCCCCTCTTCGCGGCGGTGGGCAAGGGCATGCTGACCTACCGGGCCGAAGGATCAGAGGATGGCCACCGGATCGCGGGCGGCTTTGTCCAGGTCCGGCCCGATGAAGTCGTCGTGATGACCGAGGTGAGCGAGGATGAATCCGAAGGGCCCATTGAAGGACAAGGATGAGACCCTGGACCTCTTCTATCACGGGCGGGTCCGGGTCCTCCAGAAGAGGAAGGGGTACAGATTCTCGGTGGATGCCCCGCTCTTGGCGGACTTCATAAGGACCGAGGCCTCCGACGAGATCCTCGAGCTCGGGGCAGGGAGCGGGGTCATCTCCCTTCTTTTAAGCATCAAGCCCTTTCGGCATATTACGGCCGTGGAGGTTCAGGCGGACCTCGCCGACTTGGCCCGGAGGAATGTCGCCCTAAACGGGCTCGAGGACAGGGTTCGGATCGTCGAGGCCGACTTCCGGTCCTTTGATCCCGGCCGAAGGTTCGATGTCGTCTTTTCCAATCCGCCGTATATCCGGGGGGGTGGGGGGCAGCTCAGCCGGTCCGAGGAGAAGAGCGTCGCGAAACATGAGATTAAATGCGACATTCATGATATAATGCGCAAGACTCGGACGTCCCTCAAGGAAGACGGACGGGCCTACTTCATCTACCCGGAAAAGCGAAGGAAGGACTTCGTCGAGGCCGTGAACGCGCAGGACCTAAAACTCAAGACCATCCGGCCCGTTTGTCCCCGTGAGGACGAAGCGGCCAATCTCTTCCTGGCGGAGTGCGGCTGCATCTCTCCTAAAACGCGGATTCTTCCGCCCTTTATCCTTTACGGCAGGGACGGAAAGTACACGGCCGAGGCCGAGGCGGTTTTTTCCGGTAGGAAGGCACCATGAACCTGATCCAGAACATCAAAGGGGTATGGAAGTATCGTGTCCTCATCCAGAACCTGGTCAGCCGGGAAGTCAAAGCCCGTTATCGCGGCACGATCCTCGGCTTTTTCTGGTCCTTCTTTAATCCCCTCCTGCTGATGACCGTCTACACGCTCGTCTTCGGCTTCATCCTCCGGCCCAAGGACCCGTCCTTCGAGGGCTCGCCCTGGCTCTATGCCCTGTTCCTGTTCTGCGGCATCCTGCCCTGGACCTGGTTTTCTTCCTCGCTGCTGGAGTCGGCCAATGTCCTGATGATCAACGGCAACCTGATCAAAAAAATTCTCTTCCCGGCCGAGGTTCTGCCCGTGGTCACGGTGACGAGCAACCTTGTTCACTTTATCTTCGGGCTGCCCATCCTCATCCTCTTCATTCCCCTCCTTGGCAAGCCCTTCACGCCCTGGATGCTTTTCCTGCCCGTCGTCATGCTGGTCCAGTACGTCTTTAGTCTGGGATTCAGCCTGCTCCTCTCGTCCCTCACCGTCCATTTCCGCGACATCAGAGACATCCTGGCCAACCTTCTGACCTTCTGGTTCTTCTCGACTCCCATCATCTATGCCCTTTCCTTCCCGACAATCCAGAAATCGCACACCCTCAGGGTTCTCCTCAACCTCAATCCCATGACCCACATCATTGGCGGCTATCAGAGCTGTTTATACTACGGGGAGCTCATCCACTGGAAAAAGCTCGGCGCCACCCTCCTCGTCGGGCTTTTGCTCTTCATCGTTGGGTACTACGTTTTCGACAGGCTGCGCGACTCGTTCCCGGAGGAGGTCTAGGTGTACGCCATCGAGGTCGACAACGTCTCCCGCGTCTATCAGAAATATTCCGCTCGGCACCGCTTCCAAACGTTCAAGAGCGCCCTGGTTAAGGGAGACGTCTTCAGATCTCTCAAGGCAGACGAACTGGTGACCGCCCTTGACGGCGTCAGCTTCAACGTTGAAAAGGGCCGGACCTTCGGGATCATCGGAGAGAACGGCTCGGGTAAGAGTACGATGCTCAAGCTCGTGGCCGGGATCGCCAAGCCGAGTTCAGGACGAATCACGACCGTGGGCAAGGTCTCGGCCCTCATCGAGTTGGGCGCCGGCTTCCACCCTGAAATCTCCGGCCGGGAAAATGTCTTCATCAACGGGATCATACTCGGCCTGAGCAAGAGGGAAATCAACGAGAAGTTCAAGGAGATCGTCAGTTTCGCAGAGCTTGAGGAGTTCATCGACGCTCCGGTCAAAACCTACAGTTCGGGAATGTACATGCGGCTAGGCTTTTCCGTGGCCATCAACGTCAACCCGGATATCCTTCTTATCGATGAGGTCCTGGCCGTCGGCGACGCCTCTTTCATCCCCAGGTGTCTGGACCGAATCGACGATTTCCGGCGTCGGAAGAAGACGATTCTCTTCGTCAGCCACGACCTGGGCACGGTGGAGAAAATCTGCGACAAGGTCTTGCTTCTTAAAAATGGGAAGATCGCGGCGATCGGCGAGCCAAAGCGGATCGTCAACGTCTATCTTCAGGACATCGCCGAGAAGCAGGAAAAGGCCTTCGAGAAAAAGAAGGCCGAAAAAGCGCCGGCCCCGGACTTGGGGGACGAGAGGCGGGAGGACCGCTGGGGGAAGAGGGAGATCGAGATCAGGAAGGTCGTCCTCCGGAACCTTCAGGGCCAGGAGAAACACGTCTTTTCGCCGGAAGAGGGCCTGGCGATAGAGATGGACGTGGTTTCATCCGAGGCGATCAAGGATTTCGTCTTCGGGATCGGTGTCTTCAATTCCAAGGGAGTTTCCTGTTATGGGACGAACACCCAAATCGAAGATTTCCGGCCCCTCCTCATCCAGGGAAACGGTAAGGTCGTATGCCGGATTGAGAAGCTCAACCTAATCAATGGGACCTACTACCTCGATGTGGCCGTCCACAAGAACGACGGATATCCCTACGACTACCACCGGAGCCTGTATTCCTTCCTTGTCTCTTCAACCTTGAGGGACGTGGGCATCTCCCGTTTTCCCCATACCTGGAGCTTCTCGCCGACGATCAAGATCAGCAAATGAAGTTCCCTGGCGCCTCGAAAGGGTTCTCTTCTTCGGGATCGCATTCGAAGGGCTCGGGACATCCCTCCGAAAGACGCGCGCTTGTCCCGGCGAGCCAATCGCGCTCCGGCTCCGGGCCTCGCTCTCCCCTCCAAGAGTCGGGGAACCGTGCCCGCTCGGCCCTGCGACCGACAATCCCGGCGACGCGGACATATTCTATCCCCCCCTTGATTGGCCAAGGGGGGTTGGGGGAATTAATATATACGATCGAATTCTTGGGCGCGTCGCCGTCCACTTCTCAGCGATCCATAGCTTGTTCCCACTCTGTCCCCCGCTAACCTCAGATGAATAAAATTAGGAGCCTCAGAGAACTTCTTCCCATTCGCAGGAAGCTCCGTCGGCAAGGGAAAACGGTCGTTTTTACCAACGGCTGTTTCGATCTCCTTCATGGAGGCCACATCAGACTCTTCCGGGAGGCAAAAAAACGGGGAGACGTCCTCGTTGTCGCCCTGAACACGGACGCCTCCATCCGGAAGCTCAAGGGGCTGTCGCGTCCCGTATTTCCTTTGAAGGAGCGGCTTGAGGTCCTGGCGGCGGTGGCGGATATCGACTATCTGACCTGGTTTTCAGAGGAAACGCCCCGGAGGACAATCGCCGCTCTCCTCCCCGACATCCTGGTCAAGGGAGGCGACTGGACTCCGGGCGAAGTCGTCGGAAAAGCAGAGGTCGAGGCCGCCGGCGGCCGGGTTGTCATCGTGCCCTATCTCAAAGGCCGTTCCAGCACATTCATCATCCGAAGGATCATTCGAAATAGTAGCCGATTGAGCAAAAGCTGACCCAGTGGCGTAGGGAGAACGGTCCGGTCGTCCCCATCCCAAGTTTTGGCAACGGCAGAGCGCCTTCGCTGTAGGTGTCGGAGTAGCGGAAGAGCGTTCCCCTTATCTTTTTTCCCGCAGCCAGGGCGATCGTCTTGCGGGCCGCCAGGAGTCCGAAAGGAATCGAATATTTACCGCACCAGTAGGTGTTCCGGTAGTCGAGGTAGGTCGTGCCCCAAAGCTCCTTTGTCAGATTTTCGATTTTGGCATCGTCCATGGTCCCCGTGAGGTTGTCAGCGATAAGGCGTCTGTCGAGGGCGAGAGCCGTTTCCCAGGCCTGTTGCCCCTCGCCAAAGGGGGAATTATTAAAGTCCCGGCCGTAGTGGTTGCCGTCGGAAGAGATCAGGAAGGCGATGTCTCTCCCGGCGGCGAGGCTGTTTTCTTTCATGAAGGCCGCGATCCCGGCGGCCAGCTTGGTCGAGACCTCCTGCATGCGCTCGAAGGGCATCGGCGTGACCATGATCGGCGTTATTTTCAGGTCGGGATTGAAGTATTGCAGGAAGGGAAGGAGGGCCTCGATCGAATGCTCAAGCTCGTGGGCTTTATTGTTGACCACGAACAGCTCCTGGTCGAGATGCGCTTTGAGGTATTCCCGGAGCCGGGAAACCTCGATGGGTTTCGCCGGGCCCGGCCAGAGGTCGTATTCGTCCAATATCAGGATGCCCTGGGGGTCGCCGATTTCTTTGCGGACGGCGCCGTGGGTGACTCCGAAGATGACCACTTCTTTCGCTCGCAAGATTTTGAAGAGGGGATAGTAGATCCGGCCGGCTAATAGATAATCATCGTGCGGGGAGATCGCCGCGACGAGCCCATCGGTTCGGAAGCTTTCTTTTTCCCGGGCCTCAAGGGCGTCTATGAGCGTTTTCATGCTCGCGGCGTTCCAGCAGAAGCCGACATCGTCTCTGACGGGCCGGACTTGCTGGGCGGCCAGAGGTATGAAGACCGTTGCGATAATTAGAGTGCCCAATATGATCCTCATGTCTTTTCCTCCGGGGGATGTCGGCTTTCGGCGCGCCCCCAATTTATAAAAATAAAATGCAGGCCAAGCCCAAGGCAACCATATAATAACCGAAATAGTGAAACCGGCCATGCTCGACGAATCGCAAAAGGATCTTCAGGGCGATGACGCCGGAGGCCGCGCTCAATCCGAACCCGAGCACAAGAAGCCCCGGGGAAATTGAAGCCGAGGATACGTCCTTGAGCTCCAGCAGGGCGGCCCCAATGATGACCGGGAGCCCCAGGAGGAAAGAGAACCGTCCTGCTTCCCTCCTGTCCGTTCCGAGGAGCAGAGCCGTGCTAATCGTTGTCCCGGAGCGCGAAACCCCCGGCAGGATGGCCAGGGCCTGGGCAAGGCCGATTGTGAAGGCTTTTGGGAGATCGAGTGCCGAAGGCGGCTTTTTGCGAAGTCCGGACGCGAAGAGGAAAGCCGCCGTCAAAAAGAATAATGCGCCGGCCGCCTTAGCATTCAGGAACATCCTCTCGAAGAACCTTTGGAAGGCGATCCCGGCTATCCCCGCAGGGACCGCGGCAACGAGAATAAAGCCTATGTATTTGAGAGAAGGCTTCCTTCGCGCCCTGTCCTTGGAAAGAGCGCCCTCGAAAAGCGCCCGGATGTCTTTTCTATAAATGATGAGAATCGCCGCGGCCGTCCCGAGGTGCAGCACGGCGTCGAGGAGGACGTTATCGATCGTCCAGCCGAGCCATCGTTGGGCCACGACCAGGTGGCCCGATGAGGACACCGGAAGGAACTCCGTGATTCCCTGGATCAGGGCTAGAAAGGCGATGATGAGATAGTCCATGAGCTCTCCGAGTTCCGATGATAAATCCTAACGGTCTTGATAATCAAGGAAGCTTTATTTTCCTGTTTTGACGGTCTCGCGATAGACGATGCCGCGCTCCTTCAGGCCGGCCAGCATGAACCGGACGCATTCGGGAACCTGGCCGATGAACTCCGGCACGGAGATCCCTTTGCGGGCATAAAGGCCCCGGGCGATCATCCGGGCGGCCACCGTGGCCGTATATCCCGTGGTCCGGGCCATGGAATGGACGCCGGTCGTTTCATCGTAGCGGTCGAAGAGGTCGTAGACGTAGGTTGTGGCCTTGCCCTTTTTCTTGCCTTCGACGATGATCTTCATGACCGTGATGTCGGCCTCTCCCTCGAGGAGCTTCCATTTCGGGAAAAGGATCTTGGCCGTAAAATCAACGGGCTTGATCCTGACACCTTTGATCTCGATCTCCTGGCCTGAGAAAAAGCCCGTCTCCCGCAAAACGGCCATTTTCTCGATATGCCCGGGATAGCGGAGGGTCTTTTCCTTCATATTGGGAACGTCGAGCGTCCTGGCCAGGGTGCGCAGGCCGTCGGTGTTGAAGGCCTCGAGGGTTCCGACGACGGGGAAACTCATGAGCTCCGGGTCGGAGAGGGCGGGGCGGGTGACCAGGTGCCCATTTTCGATGTAGCGGGCCGGACGAATATATTCTTCGATGACGTCCGCGGGGGAAAAAACGGCCTTGTATTCATAAGGCCACTCGCGGTATTCGGGCAGCCCTCCGACGTAGATGACGATGCTTACGGCCTCGCCCAGCTTCTGCCGGGCGTGGGCTGCGAGCAAGTTGCTCATGCCGGGAGCCACACCGCAGTCCACGACGGCCGTGACGCCGCTCTTCCTGGCCAGCTTGTCCAACTCGAAAGCGTCCTCCGGGAAGAAGGCGATGTCGACGACGGTCTTGCCGGCTTCCAAGACGGCCTGGAGCGTTTTGAACCCCATGAAGCCGGGGACGGCACTGATGACCATGTCCTGCCGCTTGACGATTTTCTTTATTTTCTGGCTGTCCGAAAGATCCTCCTGGATGGTCTGAACCTCCTTGACCTTTTTCATTTTGGCCAGCGCCTGGGCGCTGATGTCGACGACGGTGACCTTGAAATCCTTGTCCTTGGCCAGGTCGAGGGCCATGGGGCCGCCCACCAAGCCTGAGCCTAATACGACGATATTTTTCATGCTGCCTCCTTGGGAATGGATTTGTCGGGGAAAAACTCAGGAATGAGGTAGGGCGGCGGGATTAAAGCCCGCTGAAATGGTTGACATAGCCGATGAGAAATGGCCGGATGCCCATAAAAATATTGTAGGCGACCGGGCGCTCGCTGTCAAACCCGTCTTAAAGCATCTTTTCGTGCAATATGGACGATGGCGCAGGGGCGCGACAACACATCCAAGACTCTGACTGTATTTATTAATCCCCCCAACCCCCCTTGGCCAATCAAGGGGGGAACAGGATAAGGTCTGTGTCGCCGGAATTGTCGGTCGGAGCGGGCACGGGCCCCCATCCTTGCTGAGCGGCACTGGATGCCGCCCGTAAGCCCCCGTAGCGGAGAGGGGACCGGAATCACGGCGAACGCGCCCAAGACTTTGTTCATATTTCTTGCCACCCCCTACCCCCTCCGAATAATCGGAGGGGGACCCTGAAATCGTCCGCGTCGCCGGCAGAGGTGCGACGGGACTGGTTCCCCGGGGGGCCGGGGGCCAAGGGCGGCTCCAGGCCGCGGCCGACGGAGGGCGCGCCCCGAGCC
>Ga0136653_10001319_pt1 | contig 13465 bp, 9 predicted proteins | sample LakKivw275mmetaG_FD_94866 | JGI IMG/M metagenome (GOLD analysis project Ga0136653, IMG submission 94866) | Anoxic lake water microbial communities from Lake Kivu, Rwanda to study Microbial Dark Matter (Phase II) - Lake Kivu water 275m metaG... | ecosystem: Environmental > Aquatic > Freshwater >... | reverse complement strand
CTTCACCCGGAGAGCCTGGCGGCCCGGCCCCGGTCTCCCGGACCCGGGCCGCCAGGCTCTCCGGGTGAAGCGAGCCGCATCCGGCGTTGATGTTCCGGCCGTCCGGCGCGGCGTGGATCGCTTCGACCGCGAAGCCGAGCCGGCCGAAGAGCCGCGGGGCGAGGCCGGAGCTCGCGCCGTTGGCGCAATCGACGACGACCTTGAGACCGGCCGGAGGCCTGAGGCCGCGGACGCGCCCGGCCAGGTAGTCGAGGTAGTCCCCGGCGAGCCGCGGGTCCATCTCGACGTCGGCCTCGTGGCCCGCGAGCCGGCCGCGGCCGCCGAGGACGTCCTCCTCGATCTCGAGCTCCCAGGCGTCCGGGAGCTTGACGCCCTGCGGCGAGAAGATCTTGATGCCGTTGTCCTCGTAGGGATTGTGCGAGGCCGAGATGACCGCCCCGGCCGAGAAGCCGTGGGTCTTGGTCAGGTAGGAGACGGCCGAGGTCGGGATGACGCCGGCCGAGACCGCCTCGCCCCCCGCGGCGCGCACGCCCCGGGCCAGGGCCCGCTCCATCCACGGGCCGGACTCGCGCGTGTCCCGGCCGATGAGGACGTTGGCGCCCAGGCCCTTCTTCTCGAGCAGCCCGATGAGCGCCTGTCCCAGGCGCGAGATCGTCGGCGGGTCGAGCGGGAAAACGCCGGCGACCGCCCGCACGCCGTCCGTGCCGAAGAGCTTCTTCTTCATCGCGGTTCCCTTCGCCGGTCCGTTATTTTTTGCGGGCCGGCGCCCTGGGCGCGGCCGTGTCCGCGACGACGTGGACCCCGACCCGGGCCGTCGTCCGGGAATCGACGAAGCGCAGCTCCGGCCGCGGCAGGATGATGTCGGCCTCGAAGATCGTCGGCTGGGTCAGGCCCGTGATGTCGACCGGGGCCGTGGTCGCGGCGGCCTTGGCCTGGACCCGGCTCTCCGGCCCCCGGACCTCCACCGTCGCCGGGTCGATCTCCATCGCCTCGACGTGATAGCCCGCCGCGGGCCGGCCGCGCAGCGTCGCCCGGACCTCGAGCGTCGCAGCCACGGTCCGCTCGAGCTTGATCGTCACCTTGGACGGCGAGACCCTGACCACATCGACCCCGCCGGGGACGTCGACCGTCGACGCGCCCAGCGCGTATTCCTGCTGGGGGACCGTGGCCCGCTCGAGGTCGAGCCGGGCGACCAGGCCCGACGGCCCGATCCCGTCGAGCAGGCGGCTGGGCCCCCGGAGGGTCACATCGACCGTGGCCACAGGGCCTTCGACGATCTCCAGCCCGGCCGGGACATTGAGCGTCTCGAGGGGGATGGTCAGGGACTTGACGGTGACGGTCTTCTCGGCCGGGACGAGGAGCAGCCACAGGGCCACGGCCAGGACGAGCGAGACGAGCTTCAGCGGCCAGTCGCGGAGGAGTCCATGCGTGACGTGAGGTTTCATCAGCCCTTCAGATAGTCGAGCAGGCGTTTTTTCATGGCGTCGACGTCGTCGAAGCGCTCGAGCTGCCCCTTGATGGCCAGCGACACCGTCCCCGTCTCCTCGGAGACGACGATGACCGGCGCGTCCGTCTCTTCCGACAGCCCGATCGCGGCGAGGTGCCGCGTCCGGGTCTGGAACGGGCTGCTCAGGCGATGGGCGGCCGGCAGCGGCAGCAGGCAGGCGGCGGCGACGATCGTGTCGCCCTTGATGACGACCGCCCCGTCGTGGAGCGGCGAGCGGGGGAAGAAGATCGAGACGAGCAGGTTCTTCGACAGCGTCGCCCCGATCTCGGCCCCGCGGTCGGCGTAGGTCGAAAGGGAGATCTCTTTCTCGACGGCGATGAGCGCGCCGATTCTCTTCTGCGACAGGAACTCGATGGCCTGGAAGAGGTCGTCGACCTTCTCCTGGAAGGAGCGGAGGACGAACGGCCGGCGGAACGTCCGCGAGCCGATCTCCGTGAGGAACCGCCGGATCTCGGCCGAGAACAGGATGATGACGGCGATGATGACATATTGGATGAAGGACCGGATGATCCGGTTCGAGACGCGGAGGTGCCCCCAGACCGTCAGGAGATACAGGACGCCGATCAATGCCAGGCCGACGGCGGCCTGGTAGGCCTTGGTGTCGCGGATCATCAGGATGACCGTGTAGATCATGAAGCCGATGAGGAGGATGTCGAGGACGTCGAGGACCGTGACGTGGCGGATGAGGGTCCAGGCCTCAGCGAGCATCGCCCGGCCTCCCTTCGCCCGCCTCGCCCCCCTCGGCCGCGCCGTCGGCCAGGATGGCCTCGGCCGTGCGGACCGCGCGGATGACCGGCCCGACGTCGTGGACCCGGAGGATGTGGGCGCCGCGCTCGACGGCGAGGACCGCCGCGGCGATCGTCCCCTCGAGCCTCCGGGTGGGCGGCAGGTCGAGGATCGTGCCCAGGAAGGCCTTCCGCGAAACGCCGACGAGGACCGGCCGGCCGAGGCCCTGGAAGGCCTCCTGGCGCCGCAGGAGCTCGAGGTTGTGCTCGAACGTCTTGCCGAAGCCGATGCCCGGGTCGACGATGAGCCGCTCGGCCGGGATGCCGGCGGCCGCGGCGGCGCGGATCCGCTCCGCGAGGAAGGCGCCGATCTCGCCGATGAGGTCGTCGTAATGGGGCGCGTCCTGCATCGTCAGAGGCGTCCCCTGCATATGCATCAGGACGAGAGCGGCCCCCGATCCGGCGACGGCGGCGGCCATGCCGGGGTCGGCCCGCAGGGCGCTCGTGTCGTTGACGATGTCGGCCCCGGCGGCGAGGGCGGCCCGGGCCACGGCGGCCTTGGTCGTGTCGATGGAGAGGAGGGCCTCGGTCTTCCGGCGCAGGCCCCGGATGACCGGCAGGACCCGCTCGAGCTCCTCGGCCTCGGGGATCGGATGGGAGCCGGGGCGCGTGCTCTCGCCGCCGACGTCGATGATGTCGGCGCCTTCGAAGGCCAGCTCCAGGCCGCGATCCACGGCCTTGTCGGCCTCGAGGTAGAGCCCGCCGTCGGAGAACGAATCGGGGGTCACGTTGATCACGCCCATGAGCCAGGTGCGCGGGCCGAGCTCGAAACGCCGTCCCTTGATGTCAAGGCGCCGCGTTTCTCTTGTCATGGTCCCCGTCCGGGCTCAACTCTCCCCGGGCCCCTCGGCGGGCGCCGGCGCGGGCGCGGCCGCCGCCGGCGCGGGCGAGGCCTGTTTCTTGCCGTCGACGATGGCGTTGATCTCTTCGGAGCTCAGGGCCTCCTTCTCGAGGAGGAGGGCGGCGATCTTGACCAGCTTGTCCCGGTTGGCCTCGAGCAGCTCCTGGGTCCGGTGGAAGCAGCGCAGGACGATCTTCTTGACCTCCTCGTCGATCCGCTCGGAGGTCTTTTCGCTGAAGTTCTTGTTCACGGCCAGGTCGCGGCCGAGGAAGATGAGGTCGTCCCGCTCGCCGAAGGTCAGCGGGCCGAGCTCGGACATGCCCCACTGGCAGACCATCTTGCGGGCGATCTCGGTCGCCTTCTCGAAGTCGTTGGCCGCGCCGGTCGTCGTCTTGTTCAGGAACAAGTTCTCGGCCACGCGCCCGGCCATGAGCACCGAGAGCTGGGCCTCGAGATAGTCCTTGGTATAGGTGTAGCGGTCGTCGAGGGGGAGCTGCTGGGTCAGGCCCAGGGCCAGGCCGCGGGGGATGATGGTGACCTTGTGGATGGGGTCGGCCTCGGGGATGAGGGCCGCGGTCAGGGCGTGGCCGGCTTCGTGGTAGGCGGTGTTCTTCTTCTCGTCCTCGCTGATGATCATGCTCTTGCGTTCGACGCCCATGAGGACCTTGTCCTTGGACGACTCGAGGTCCTTCATCGCGACCTTGTCCTCGCCGTGGCGGGCCGCGAGCAGGGCGGCCTCGTTGACGAGGTTGGCCAGGTCGGCCCCGCTGAAGCCGGGGGTCGTGCGGGCCAGGACCTGGAGGTTGACGTCGGTCGCCAGGGGGATCTTACGGATGTGGACGCCGAGGATCTCCTCGCGGCCCTTGACGTCGGGCATGTTGACGATGACGCGGCGGTCGAAGCGGCCGGGCCGGAGCAGGGCGCTGTCGAGGATGTCGGGCCGGTTGGTCGCGGCGATGAGGATGATGCCCTCGTTCGAGTCGAAGCCGTCCATCTCGACGAGGAGCTGGTTGAGCGTCTGCTCGCGCTCGTCGTGGCCGCCGCCGAGCCCGGCGCCGCGCTGGCGGCCGACGGCGTCGATCTCGTCGATGAAGATGAGGCAGGGGGCGTGCTTCTTGCCCTGGTCGAAGAGGTCGCGGACGCGCGAGGCGCCGACCCCGACGAACATCTCGACGAAGTCGGAGCCGCTGATCGAGAAGAAGGGCACGTCGGCCTCGCCGGCCACGGCCCGGGCCAGCAGCGTCTTGCCGGTGCCGGGCGCGCCGACGAGCAGGACGCCCTTGGGGATGCGCCCGCCGAGGCGGGTGAACTTGCGCGGCTCCTTGAGGAACTCGATGATCTCGCCGAGCTCCTCCTCGGCCTCCTCGACCCCGGCCACGTCCTTGAAGGTCACCTTCTTCTGCTGGCCGGAGAAGAGCTTGGCCCGGCTCTTGCCGAAGGACATGGCCTTGTTGCCGCCGGCCTGCATCTGCTTCATGAAGAAGATCCAGAAGACGACGATGAGGAGGAGCGGGAACCAGCTCATGAGCAGGGCGAAGATCGGGTTCCTCGAGGTGTCCTTGACGACGATGTTGACGGCGTTGTCGCGAAGGATCTTGATCAGGTCGGTGTAGCCCGCGGGCAGGATGGTCCGGAAGGTCTGGCCGTCCGTGAACTTGCCGCGGACCTGGTTGTCCTGGATCGTGACCTCCTCGACCTTCTTGGCTTCGACCTCGGACATGAACTGGGAGAAGGTCACGTCCTTCTTGGCCACGGCCGGGTTCTGCAGGAAGGTCCAGAGGGCGATGATCAGGCCCCCCAGGACGATCCATATGAGGAGGTTCCGCATCGGTCTATTCTTCGTCTGAGGCATAATTCTCCGTCCTTATTGACAAGACATTTTAACACGATTCCGGGGTTTTCGGAAGGGACACGAAACCCTTCCCTTGCGCAACGGGCGGTGGTATATCAAGGGGCATGAAGCTCCACCCGATCGACCTCATCATCATTGCCTTCTACCTCTTCGCCGTGGCCATGGTCGGCGTCGTCGTCCGGCGCCGGGCCACGAAGAAGCTCGATTCCTTCTATCTCGCCGACCGGAACGTGCCCTGGTGGATGCTGGGGCTTTCGGGCTGCTCGAGCTACATCGACATCGGCGGGACGATGTCGATGATCGGCCTCATCTTCTACGTCGGGCTTAAATCGATGTGGGCCACCCACTTCTTCTGGGGCTGGTTCATCATCTGCTTCTATATGGCCTTCCAGGCCAAATACATCCGCCGGTCCGGGGTCATGACCTTCGCCGAGTGGAACGAGACGCGCTTCGGGACCGGCCGGGACGCCGAGGGGGCGCGGCTCGCCGCGGCGATCTTCCTGCTGGTGCTGATGATCTGCAACCTGATGTTCATCAGCGTCGGCACGGGCAAGTTCGCCGAGGAGTTCCTGCCGCTGCCGCGCTGGGAAGCGACCCTCCTCGTGCTCGCGGTCGTCGGGGTCTACGTAACGCTCGGCGGGTTCTTCGGCGTCATCCTGACCGACGTCTTCCAGACGCTCCTCGTCGGCGTCGGGGCGGTCATCATGGCCGTCATGGTCTTCGCCAAGCCGGCCGCGACGACCTTCATCCACAAGGATCCGTCGTGGTTCTCGCTTGCGCCGACGTGGACGCTCTGGGGAGGGTTCGCGGCGGACACCCCCGCGGCCTATCAGCATTTCGGGCTCTTCGGCCCGCTCCTGGCGGCCGGCTTCTTCTGGATGATCTTCCGGGTCCTCAGCGGCCCGAACGTCTGGGACTTCCAGTTCTTCCTGACGACCAAATCGCCGCGCGACGCCCAGCTCGCGGCCGGGATGTGGACGGTCGGCTACAACCTGCGCTGGGTCCTGGGCGTCTCGTTCATGGTCCTGGGCATCTTCTATCTCGGCGACCAGGCCGGCTTCGACGCCGAGAAGATCATGCCTCTCGTCTTGCTGAAGATGCCGGTCGGGCTGCGCGGCCTGTTCATGGCCGTGCTCCTCGCGGCGCTCATGTCGACGATCAGCGCCATGATCAACGTCACGAGCTCCGTCGTCATCAACGATTTCATCAAGCGCTACTTCGCCAAGGACCTCGGCCAGAAGGCCCTTGTCCGACTGGGGCAGGTCGCTTCGGTCGTGGCCGTCCTCGTCGGCTTCGTCTTCTCCCTCTCGTTCTCGAACATCGTCACGGCCTGGGAGATGATGGTCTTCGTCGTGGTCACGGTCATCCTGGTGCCGGCGACGATGCGCTGGCATTATTGGCGGTTCGGGGCCAAGGCCTTCGTCTGGAGCATGGCCGTTTCGGCGGTCCTGATCTCGCTGCGGCTCATTTTTATCAAGGGCCTTCACGCCGCCGCCTCCCTGACCGTCGATATGGGGATCGGCCTCGTCACGACGCTCGTCGCGGCAGCCCTGACCAAGCCCGCGGACATGGAGGTCCTGGTCAAGTTCTACGCCAGGGTCCGGCCGTTCGGCTTCTGGGGACCGGTCCGGCGGGAGTGCGTCCGGCGCGGCCTCGTTCCGGCCAAGGACAAGATGCCGAAGATCGACATGCTCAACGGCGTCGTGACGGCGGCCTTCCAGTTCTCCCTGGCCATCCTGCCTTTCTACCTTTTCCTGAGGAAATGGAAGCAGCTCTCGATCTGGGCCGGGGTCGCCGCGGCCATCGCGGTCGTCCTGTATTTCACCTGGTACAAGAACCTGCCCAGTAAAGAGGAGCTTTAAAACGGGGACACAATACCTATTCACCCATTTTCTCGGCCTTCGACGGCCGCGGAGAGCAGAACGTCCGTCCAGTCCGACATGGAATTGATCCCGAGGGACCCTAATGAAAGAAAGAAATAGGGGAATAGGTATTGTGTCCCCGATTTCGGTGCATCTGATCTGCAACGCGCATCTCGATCCGGTGTGGCAGTGGCGCTGGGAGGAGGGGGCGGCGGAGGCGCTGGCGACCTTCCGCAACGCCGCCGACATCCTCGACGAGCACCCGGGGCTCATCTTCTGCCACAATGAGGCCTGGCTTTATCAGCACGTCGAGCGCCTCGACCCCGAGCTCTTCGCCGCGATCCGCCGCCACGTCGAAGCCGGGCGCTGGGCCGTCTCCGGCGGCTGGTTCATCCAGCCCGACGTCAACCTGCCGGGAACGGAAGCGCTCATCCGCTCGATCGCGGAGGGCCGCCGCTACTTCCGGGAGACGTTCGGCGCCGCCCCCCGGGTCGCCTACAACTTCGACTCGTTCGGGCACAGCGGCGGCCTGCCCCAGATCCTGCGCCGGGCCGGCTACGAGATGTACATCCACATGCGGCCGCAGGCCGAGGAGCTCGCCCTTCCGGCGGATCTCTACCGCTGGCGCGGCGTCGACGGCACCGTCATTGCGGCCTACCGCATCGCCGTCGGGCTCTATCACACCGAGCACGACAACATCGAGGAGCGCCTCCGTGAAGGCGTCGCGCTAGCGCTTCGGCTCGGCCGCGACGTCCCCGTCTTTTGGGGGCTCGGAAACCACGGCGGCGGGGCGACGCGGCGGGATCTCGCCGCGATCGACGCCTTCGCCGCCCGCGAGTCGCGCGTCCGCGTCGCCCACAGCACGCCCGACCGGTTCTTCGACGCGGTCAAGGACGCGGCCGGCGCGGCCCCGGTCCACGACGGCGACCTTCAGCGGGTCTTCACCGGCTGCTACACGTCGCTTTCGCGCGTCAAGCGCCGGGCCGTCGCAGGATTGGGCCGGCTCGTCCAGGCCGAGGGCGTCGCCGCGGCCGCCTCGTGGCTTCGCGGCGCGGCGTTCCCGGCAACGGAGCTTCGGGAGGCGTGGGACCTCCATCTCTTCAACGACTTCCACGACATCCTGGCCGGTACCTGCACCGAGCCGGCGGAGCGCGACGCCTTCGACCAGTACGGCCGGGCCGAGGACGCGGCCCGCGCGATCACTCTTCGCGCCGCGGCCGTCCTCAATCGCGGTAGCCGCAACTCGCCGGCCCTGCCCGTCACGGTCGTCAATATGAATCCGTCGCTCCGCCGCGTCCCGGTCGAGTTCGAATGCATGGCCGACCACCGGCCGTTCTGGAAAGGGCTATGGCGGATGCGCCTCTTCCGCGCCGACGGCCGCGAGGTCCCATGCCAGGAGGAACAGCCCGAGTCGCTCCTGCCGTTCAACAACTGGCGACGCCGCGTCGCCTTCGTCGACGACCTGCCTGGCGTCGGTGTCTCGCGGTACTGGCTCAAGGCGTTCGAAGTCAGGGGACACGCAACTCAAGAAGGGGGACACGTACCAAAAGTACATGTCCCCTTTCAAGCCCCCGTCGTGCCGGCCTCTCGCCTCGACCCGCGCTCGGGGCTCATCGCGGCGCTGGCCGCTTTCGGCCGCTATCCCGCCGGGCCCCTCTTCGAGCCGCTCGTCGTCGAGGACACGGGGGACGCGTGGGGCGCCGGGCTCGGGCATTACCGCAAGATCGTCGGGCGGTTCAAGCCCTTGGGCCGGCCTGCCGTCGTCGAGCACGGCCCGGTGCGCATCGTCACCCGGTCGGTCCGCGCCTTCAAAGCTAGCCGGATCGTCATCGATGCCGCGACCTATCCCGCCTGGCCCGTTGTCGAGCTCCGCTTCCGTGTCACCTGGAACGAGGAGCGCCGGCGGCTGAAGCTGGCCGTGCCGACCGGGCTCGTCGAGCCGGCTCTCCTGGCCGAGGTCCCGGGCGGGGCGATCTTCCGGCCCGCAGACGGCGAAGAGCATGTCCATGGCCGCTGGCTGGCCATCGAAGGAACGCCTGCCGCGGCCAGCCGAAAATCCCAAGCGAGAGTGACGGTCCCCGCCGGGGACGGGCCCCTCGCGCTCGGCATCGCTTCGTCCGGGCAGCACGGACTCGACTTCATGGACGGCGAGCTCAGGCTCTCGGTCCTGCGAAGCTCGGCCTATTGCCACGAGAGAGGATTTCATTTGGGGACACGTACCAAAGGTACATGTCCCCAATGGAAGTTCGCCGATATCGGCGTCCACGAATTCCGGCTCCTGGTCACGGCCGGCGCGCCGGCTTCGGTCCGCGCGATGATGCCCGGTCTGGCCGACTACTTGGCCGCTCCCCCCGCCGCCTACGCCCATTTGCCCTACGACGAGAGCCTCGCCTCGCCGGTCGAGACGTTCCTCGCTCTGAAGCCCCGCTCGGTCCGGCTCCTGGCCTTCAACCGTTCCTACGACGGGAGAGCGCTGATCGTCCGGCTCCAGGAAGCGGTGGGCAAAATGACCAAGGCGGAGTTGAAGATCGCGCGGCCGCAAAAGGGCGCCGTTCAAGATCGGGGACACGTAACTCCGGTACATGTCCCCTTGTCGTTCGCGCCCTTCGAGATCAAGACGGTCCGCGTCGAGAAGGACGGGACCTGGCGCGAGGCCGCGCTCATAGAGGAGATCTGATCGGCCTGTATGGCGAGGGCCATCGACGATATTCCCACGCCGAAGAGGGGCATCTCCCCGCGTGAACAGCGGCCACGAGCCACTTGAAGAGAGGGGACACGTACCAAGGGTACATGTCCCCGATCATCCGAGGAACATGTCCCCAAGGTCCTACTTGATCGCGACGCCCATCGTGTCGCGGTGGAAGTCGATGAGAGTGCGCATGTAGGGGCCGATGGCGTCGGCGCTCGCGAAGCCCGCCTTCTTGGCCGCCGCCTCGCGCTCGTCCTTGGTCAACGGGCTCGGCGCGGCCCAGTGCTGGAGGTCGCGGTAGCAGCCGAGCGTGTAGATGTCCCACGACGCGCCCGACTCGCGGACGAAGATCATATTATAAGGACGGCCCCCGGCGACGCCGTAGACGTTCTCCATCTCCCGTTCCTTATAGAGCTCGGACTGCTTGCCCGGCAGCGAGACCATGATCTCGATGTGGAAGTAGGCCATGCCCTCGAACTGCTTAGTCACGAACTCGAGCGGAGGGCCCATCACGTAGACGTCCTCTTTCCACGACGAGCAGGCGTCGACCTTCCCCGCGAAGGCCTCCTCCGTGAGCCCCGAGGCCTCGGCGGTTCTCTTGCGCTTGGCCACCCGGGCCTTGGCGTAATAGTCGGCATAGCTGCCCATCGGAGTGAGGAGCATCAGGTCCCACTGGTCGCCTTGGGTATGGCGCCACCAGAAGGGCCGGACGTCGCCCGCCTTTTCGATCACGGCCATCCGGTCCTTGTAGAGCGCGATGAGGTCAAGCAGCTTGCCTTGCGCGGCGCGAATGAAGGTGGTCTTGTAGAGGTAGACGGGTTTGGCAGACGGAGGCGGCCCCGTAACTTCCGCTGCCGCTGCGGCGACAAGTCCCGCGACGGCGAAAAAGCCCAGCACGATCGCTGTTCCTCTCGAGCGCTTCTTCATGGTCCCTCCATCTCTCCAGAAGAGAGGGGACACGTACCTCGTACATGTCCCCGCCCGGCTCCGGCCGGTGCCTCACATCATACACAACGGCCCGGTCCTTAGGAAGACGGGGACACGTACCAAGGGTACATGTCCCCATCCCCGGTCTCCTTGACAGGCCCCCGGCCGCGCCGCTATCATCCCTTTCGCCCATGACCAGCCGCGAGATCGTCAAGGCCATCGTCGGCCTCGCCCCTGCCCCGCGCTGCGGGCTCTGGCTCGGCAATCCCCATCCCGACAGCTGGCCCGGCCTCCACCGCTACTTCGGCACCAAGACCGAGGAGGAATTCCGCCTTAAGCTCGGCGACGACTACCGCTGGATCTCGCCGAGCTTCATGGCCACGACCTTCCCCTCGACCGCCGCCAAGGGCATCTTCAACTGGAACTGGGAGGCGGCCAAATCCAGCCACGGTCAGGCCGGCCCGCTGGCCGAGGTCGAGGACCCGGCCGAGCTCGACCGCTTCGACTGGCCCGATCCCGCCCGCCTCAATTTCTCGGAGACCCTCCGGGCCCTCGACGAAGCCGGCCCCCATTACCGCGCATCCGGCCTCTGGACCCCGTTCTACCACGACCTCATGGACTTCTTCGGCATGGACGCCTACTTCATCAAGATGCACACCCACCCCGAGGTCGTCGAAGCGGCCACGGACCGCGTCTGCGGCTTCTACTACGAGGCCAACGAGCGCTTCTTCGACCTGGCCGGCGACCGGGTCGACGCCTACTTCTTCGGCAACGACTTCGGCACACAGCTCGACCTGATGATCTCGCCGGCCCTCTTCGACCGCTTCGTCCTGCCCTGGTTCCAAAAGCTTACGGCCCAGGCCCACCGCCGCGGCTACCAGGTCGTCCTCCACTCCTGCGGCTCGATCCACAGGGTCATCCCCAAGCTCATAGCGGCCGGGGTCAACTGCCTCCACCCGCTTCAGGCGAAAGCGGCGCACATGGACGCCGAGACGCTGGCCCGCGATTTCGGCGGCCGGATCGCTTTCCTCGGCGGCGTCGACACCCAGCGCGTCCTGCCGCTTGGCTCGCCCGAGGACGTCAAGCGGGAAGTCCGCCGGGTCAAAGCCCTGCTCGGCCCGCACCTCATCGTCAGCCCCAGCCACGAAGCCATCCTGCCCGACGTCCCGCCCCGCAATGTCGCCGCCCTGGCCGAGGCGGCGCTCGAATCGTGATATAATCGTCGCATCAGGGATATCCGGTCCGAGGGGTGTTCCATGAACGTTCTCTTCGCCATCGCCTTTCGCCGCGGCCCGCGCCGCGCCGTCCTCGCCGCCGCCGCGGCGGCCCTGCTCATCTTCTTTTCGCCGGCCTTTTCGGGCACCTCCGCAGCCTCTACCGGCGCCTCCGGCCAAGCCACGGCCCAGAAGCCGCTCCAGTACCAGGTCACCATCTCCGTCAAGCTGGTCCAGGTCTACGTCACGGCCAAGGGTGGCGTCCCGGTGAGCGACCTCGCCGCGTCGGATTTCGCGGTCTTCGACAACGGTAAGAGCTACCCGGTCACCCACTTCGAGAAGCACTTCCTGGAGACCGGCGAGGCCGTCATCTCGACGCCGGCCTCGCCCGAGATCGCCGCCCCCATGAACCGCAAGTTCTTCCTCGTCTTCGACTTCGCCTTCATGGACCCCAAGGCCATGCTCCGGGCGAAAAGCGCCGCCCTCAAGTTCCTGGACGGAGGGCTCCAGCCCACCGACGAGATCGGCGTCGTCAGCTACCAGGCCACCCGGGGCCTCGTCCTCAACGAATACCTGACCACCGACCACGCCCGGGTCCGGGCCATCGTCGAGAGTTTCGGTGCCCGGGCCAAGGCCGGCCGGGCCGAGAACCTGACCCAATTCATCTACTCCACGGACCTCCCCGTCCTTGCCGCCGACGAGCGGGCGACGAACCAGGGCGCGGCGGTCGACGTCAACAGCCAGTTCTACGAGAGCCAGGCCAAGGCCCAAGCCGGCCAGGCGATCGGCCCGGCCGGTCGCCAGAACTACGTCGACCAGGCCCGCCAGCTCATGGTCGCGCTCGGCCAGATGGCCAAGGTCCTCAGGGCCGTGCCCGGCTTCAAGAACATCGTCTTGTTCTCGGGCGGGATCGCCAGCCAGTATCTCTACGGGAAAAGGGGCGGCGCGACCCTGGGCGAGTGGACGACGCCCGAGCAGCTGGCCTCGCAGCTCGGCGGCTACGACGGCGCCCAGGCCAGCGCCACGCTCCGAGACGACTACAGCGCCATGGTCAAGGACTTCAAGGCCTCCAACTGCCCTGTCTACACGGTCGACGTCTCCCGGGAGCGGATGAAAGGGGACGTCCAGACCCAGACCGGCGTGTCGAGCGAGAGCCTCCGCGAATTCGAGGGCGAGGACTCGCTGCGCCAAATCGCCAGCGGCACCGGCGGCAAGTTCTTCGCCAAGACCATGGAGGAAGAGCGGGTCGTCGAGGACATCCAGGGCGCGACATCCGCCTACTACGTCCTCGGCTACGAGGTCCCGGAGACCTACGACGGCAAGTTCCACAAGATCAAGGTCGAGGTCGGCCGCAAGGGCCTCGACGTCATCACCCAGGGCGGCTACTTCGGCGCCAAGCCGTTCAAGGAGTTCACCCGCTTCGAGAAGCTCATGCACGTCGTCGACGTCGCCCTGAGCGAGACGCCCGGGCTCCAGGTCCCCCTCGACATGCCGGTCCTGGCCCTGCCGCTGACGGTCAGGGGCTGGTCGCAGGCCCTCGTTTTCGCCAGGGCCTCCCAAGCCGTTCTAGCCGAGGTCCTGGGCAATAAGGCCGAAGCCTACCTCCTGCTCATCGACGACAAGGGCGACGTCGCCTCGATCAAGAGGTTCGCGCTGCCCGCCCAGGCGACCGGCAAGGAGACGCTCTTCCCCTCTTTCCTCCTCCCGGTCAAGCCCGGGCGTTACAGCGGCCGGATCGTCCTGCGCAATCTCGAAACGGGGCGGGCAGCGCGAACCTCTTGATCGAGG
>Ga0136653_10001317_pt1 | contig 13467 bp, 9 predicted proteins | sample LakKivw275mmetaG_FD_94866 | JGI IMG/M metagenome (GOLD analysis project Ga0136653, IMG submission 94866) | Anoxic lake water microbial communities from Lake Kivu, Rwanda to study Microbial Dark Matter (Phase II) - Lake Kivu water 275m metaG... | ecosystem: Environmental > Aquatic > Freshwater >... | reverse complement strand
CTTACTCCGAGCGTGCCTCGGCGCGCTCTCGGTATCAGCGCCTGGGTTCAGCCGGCGCGGCGATGGCAAGTCGCCTAAATCCTGTCGCGCACCCTTCGCCCATGTTTGATTGCGTCTTCAGCGAAAATGAAGTAGAATGAAACCAGCGCTTTGTCGGGCTCAAGCCGTTCGTCTTGTGAGATAGATCTTCTTTCAGAAAGGGGCAATGATGGCAATCTCCTCAGACTTTAAGGTGAATCCCCCGCGTCAGCGCCTGATCGGCCAGATGCCCAAGGTGGGTATTCGCCCCACGATTGATGGCCGACGGAAGGGGGTCCGCGAATCCCTGGAAGGGCAGACCATGGCCCAGGCACGCTCAGTGGCCGAGCTGATCACCAATAACCTGCGGCACGCCAACGGGCTGCCCGTGGAGTGCGTCATTGCGGATACCTGCATAGGGGGCGTCGCTGAAGCAGCACAGGCGGCTGAAAAGTTCGCTCGGGCAGGGGTCGGGTGTTCGATCACCGTCACCCCTTGCTGGTGCTATGGCTCGGAGACGATGGACATGGATCCCCTCATCCCCAAGGCCGTCTGGGGCTTTAATGGCACGGAGCGCCCGGGGGCCGTCTACCTGGCCGCAGTGCAATCGGCGCACAACCAGAAAGGGCTGCCAGCCTTCAGCATCTACGGCCGGGACGTCCAGGACGCCACGGATACGACCATCCCCGACGACGTGCGCGAAAAGCTCCTGCGCTTTGCGCGGTCGGCGTTGGCCGTCGCCGAGATGCGCGGCAAGTCGTATCTGGCCCTGGGGAGCGTGTCCATGGGCATCGCTGGCTCCATCGTGGACCAGAGCCTTTTCGAGAGCTACCTTGGGATGCGCGTAGAATCGGTGGATATGTCCGAGTTCATCCGCCGCATTGACGAGGGCATCTACGACCAGGAGGAATACAAGCGGGCCCTGGCCTGGGTGAAAAGCTATTGCCACGAAGGCCGCGATCACAACGCCCCCGCGCAGCAGTTGAGCCGTGCCCAGAAGGATAAGAATTGGGAGACGGTAGTCAAAATGACCCTCATCGCCCGCGACCTGATGGTGGGCGATCCCCGCCTGGCCGAGATGGGCTACGGCGAAGAGGCCCTGGGGCACAATGCCATCGCCGCCGGCTTCCAGGGGCAGCGCCACTGGACGGACCACTTCCCCAACGGCGACTTTATGGAGGCTATGCTCTGCTCTTCCTTCGATTGGGATGGCCTTCGTGAGGCCTTTATCATGGCCACGGAAAACGACTGCCTCAACGCCATCCCCATGCTTTTCGGCCATTTGCTCACCAACACCGCGCAGATTTTCTCCGATGTGCGCACCTTCTGGAGCCGCGCGGCGGTGAAGCGCGTCACCGGCTACACTCTGAGAGGCAAGGCCGAGGGGGGTATCATCCATCTGATCAACTCGGGAGCTACGGCGCTCGACGCGTCGGGCATGGAAAAGATCGCCGGCGCGCCAGCCATGAAGCCCTTCTGGGAGATCGCCCCGGAAGAGGCCAGGGCCTGCCTAGAGGCGACCTCCTGGTATCCTGCCTCGGTCGGCTATTTCCGTGGTGGAGGCTACTCCTCCGGCTTCTTGACCCGCGGCGAGATGCCCGTGACCATGTCGCGCGTGGTGCTCGTCAAGGGGCTGGGACCGGCATTGCAGCTTGCCGAAGGCTATACCATTGACCTCCCTGATGATGTGTACAGTGCGTTGAACGAGCGAACAGACCCCACCTGGCCTACCACCTGGTTCGTGCCCCGTCTGACGGGTAGTGGTCCCTTCAGGGATGTCTACTCCGTCATGTACAACTGGGGAGCCAATCACGGGGCGATCAGCTATGGGCACATCGGCGCGGATTTGATCACCCTGGCCTCGATCCTGCGCATCCCGGTGTTCATGCACAACGTGCCCGAAGAGCAAATTTTCCGGCCCAGTGCCTGGACCCTGTTCGGCGCCATGGATCCGACCGGGGCCGATTTCCGTGCCTGCGCTAACTTTGGGCCGCTCTACGGCCAGTACTGACCCGTAATCGCCTGCGCGGGCTGGGGATTTCTCGGCCCGCGCAGGCGGGCTTTGTAGATCACTGCCCGGCAGCTCCAGGCCATTGGCGAGGGGAGGCGACCATTTGATTGATAATGGAGTGCAAACGATTAGCGTCGGGGTAGTGGGCTGCGGATACTGGGGGCCCAAGCTCATCCGCAACTTTCAGTCCATTCCCGGCTCGGATATGCAGATCGTGGCTGACCTGCGCCAGGACAGGCTAGAGCACGTCAAAGGACTTTATCCCCCCGTCAAGACGACGACCGATTACGCCGCGCTCCTCGCCTCCCCGGTAATGGCCGTGGTGATCGCCACTCCCGTCGCCAGCCATTTTCGCATGGCGCGTGAGGCTTTACTGCACGACAAGCATGTGCTCATCGAAAAACCCATGACGAGCCATTCTGAGGAGGCCAAAGAGCTTATCCGCCTGGCCCAAGAGCGCCAGCGGGTGCTCATGGTGGGCCACACCTTCGAGTATAACCCGGCCGTAGAATACCTGAAGAGCTTTATCGCCCAAGGGGGGCTGGGGAAAGTCTTTTACCTCAGTGCCACGCGTGTGAACCTGGGCATCTTTCAGAAGGATATCAACGTCATCTGGGATTTGGCCCCCCATGATGTCTCCATCCTCCTCTACATCCTGGGCATGAAGCCCAGCCGGGTGAGCGCACGAGGCGCCGCCTATGTACAGCCGGGGATTGAGGATGTAGCCTATGTCACGCTGAACTTTCCCGACGGCATCATGGCCGACATCCGCGTGAGCTGGCTCGATCCGTGCAAAATCCGCCGCCTCACCGTTGTAGGCTCGAAGAAGATGGTCGTGTATGACGATGTGGAGCCGACGGAGAAGATCAAGATTTACGACAAGGGGGTGGAGGCCCCGCCCTACTCCGACACGCTGGAGGAGTTCCGCCTCTCCTATCGTTACGGGGACATCACCACCCCGGCCATCCCCGACCGGGAGCCATTGGAGATCGAGTGCAAGCACTTTCTCGACTGCATCCGCGAGGGCAAGACGCCGCGGAGCGACGGTCGGGTGGGCCTGGGTGTGGTGAGGATCCTCGAAAGCGCCCAGCACTCCTTGAAAAATGGAGGACTCCCAGAGCCTTTTCATTGGGATTGAGTCCTGATGGACATGGCGCTCCGGCTCGAAACCGAGATACGGGCCAGGGAGGCCCCTGGGCAGACCAGGACCCTCGTCGTCCTGGGGGACTCGATTGTCTATGGCTGGGGGTTGCCCTACGAGCAGAGCTTTCCCGCGGTGCTCGAAGAGCTGCTGATTCGGAATGCCGCCCCAAGGGGCCAGTGGCGGGTTATTAACGCGGGTGTCCCTGGCGATACTGCCTTGATGGGCTGCGCTCGTTATGCGCGCGATGTAGCGCCCTTTGCCCCCCAGATCGTCGTCCTATGCTTCGGCTTGAATGATGCCGCCCTACGCCGCACCCAATTCGACGCACAGCGCGAACGCCTCTGGCAGGCTCAGCATTGTCCGTGGATGCGCTTGCGCGTCATCGTGGAGAGATTCCTGCCGCATGGCGGGGAGGTCAGGCGAGAGTCCCGTCCGCGAGTGTCGCCCAGGCTCTTTGCTGCCGCCCTGGGGGAGCTTGTCCGTAGGACACGCTGTGAGGGCGCAGCAGCTTGTCTCGTATCCATGACCCCGGCCTTGGGCCAGGGGCTGACGCCACAGCAACGGCAACTGTACGAGCGATATGATGAGCTGATCAGGGAGGTAGCCAGGCGCGCGCGAGTGGCCCTGGTTGATCTGCATGATGCGCAGCTTGCGCCCTTTTTGCCAGCGACGATGCTCACAGAGGATGGCATTCACCTCACGGCCAGCGGCCAGGAGTGGTTGGCTAATAGCCTGTATGGTCACCTTGTCCAAAGGTGTTTGTAGTGGTGACATGCCCTGACAGGCACACTGCGAGCGGGTTTTATGTATTACATCTTTCATGGTGATGAGGAATTCACGCTCTCCGAGGAGGTCGCCAAGCTCCGCGCGCAGATCGTGGGCGACGGCATGGGCGACCTTAATATCACCGTCCTCGATGGCCGAAAGGCGAGCCTGGACGAGGTGGTGAGCGCCTGCAACACCCTGCCCTTCCTCACCAGCAGGCGGCTGGTCATCGTGGAGAATCTCTTGCAGCGTTTTGATCCCCAAGAGCGCGCGGGCGATAGAGCCGGCGCGCCTTCCGAGTCCGATCCGGCCGAGAAGCTAGCCGCCTATCTGCCACACCTCCCTCCCACCACGCGCCTCCTTTTCGTCGAGAGCAGGTCGCTCAGCCCCAAGAACCCCATCCTGAAAGGGGCCGGGCAAACCAAAGAAGCCTATGTCCGCGAGTTCGTGAAATCGGCCGAAGGGGAAGCGCAGAACTGGGCACTTCGCCGGGCTAAAGAGAAGGGGGCATCCCTCAGCCGCGAGGTGGCCAGCTTGCTGATCTCCCTCGTGGGGCACGACCTGCGGCTGCTGGATCAAGAGCTGGAGAAACTGGCTGCTCACGCGAACTATGCCCGCCCGATTACGGAAGACGATGTCCGTGCCCTGGTCAGCCCCACCTATGAAGATGACATCTTTGCCCTGGTGGATTCTTTCGGCTTGCGGGATCGGCAGAACGCGATGCGCCAGTTGCAGCAGTTGTTGGCCAATGGGGCCAATGAGCTTTACCTGCTCACGATGATCGCCCGCCAGTTTCGCCAAATCCTCTCCGTCAAGGACCTGGCCGAGGAAAGGCGTCTGAACTCGAAAGACATCCGCAAGGAGCTGCGCATCTCGCACGATTTCATCGTCGAAAAGCTCCTGCGGCAGGGGCGGCAGTTCAGCATGGAGGAGCTCGAGGCGATCCTACGGCAGGTTCTGGAGGTTGATCAGGCCATCAAGACGGGGCGAATCGAGGGGCGGCTGGCTTTGGAGCTGCTCGTGGTGGAACTATGCCAGCGACGAGCTGGAAGTCCGGAGCGAAGCTACCAGGGCAAGAGCCGCTCGCGCACGCGCTGAGCCAGGCGCAACTCCTCCTCATCGCCGGAGATGAGGTCGAGGTACAACTGGAGCGGATGGACCACGGCGAGGTGCTCCTCTGCCCCCGTCGCCTTCCAAAGCAGGCTCTCGTCATAAGGCTGAAAGACAAAGACGAATGTCTTGCCTTTGTCTGGGGTCCAGTGGAGCGTTCGCGCCAGTTGCTCTGGCGTGCCCTGATAATAGAAGGCCAGACGGGCCGTGTTGTTTTCCTCTTGCAGCAGGCGGTGTGCGCCGGACCACAGAGTTAACGCGCAAGGTCCCCCCGACGCCATTTGCGGATCGGCCAGCTTTCTTTCGATCTCGGCCACGTCGGCCCAAGAGCGGTAAACGCAAAAGGCACTGCGCCGCAGGTCGTAGCTTTGTGCCCAGGCATCCAGCAGGGCACCCGGATTGAGGAGGCGCAGCCCAGCGCGATTCTTGGCCACCAGGCTCATGGTGGCCAGAGCCGAGGTGACCATGCTGGCCAGCCCCAGGCTGATTCCCGCCGCCCGGGCCAGCTCGCGCATCGTCCAGGGTTTTTCCGGCTCGAGGAGAAGCGCTCGCACCAGGCGCTCGGCCTTGCCCTCGAAGGGCGTGCGCAGTTGCCTTTCGCGCGGGGATACATTCTCTTTGCCCTGAATCTTGAGAAAGACGCGAGGCGTGTCCAGGCCGGCGTTCCCGGCCAGGTCAAAGTAGCCGATACCCGCCTCGTGACAGAGGGCACGGGCCTCCTCCAAGAAATAGGGAGCCACCAGGATGGAAATCGTGTCTTCTCCGGCGCCTGAGGAGTCCGCCTGCTTGATGCGCTGGATATAGCGGGCCACGTCCTGCGGGAACCCGTCCGTCAGGATGGCGCAAAGCAGAGTGAGCTCGATCCCCGCCTTGCCAAAGGCCACACGCAGGGCAAAGCCATAGGGGCCATAGGCCCGTGCGGGAAAGCGGCGCACCCCCCGAAAGGTGAGCTGAGGATAAAGCGTGCCAAAGCTATCCAGAAAGCGAGACTGGACCTCTGCCTGTCGCGTACGATGCCTCCATGATCTCGGTTTCCGCCATGCGGGAAAGCATATCATCGGCGGGAGGAGCTGTCAACGGCTTTGGGGATTTTGACACGCCGCCCGCATCATGCCACAATGGCCGCCATCAAAAGGGAAGGGACAATCTAGAGCATGAGAGCACTCAAACTCTATGGAGCGCAAGACCTGCGCTTGGTCGAGGAGGCGCGGCCGCAGCTCGGCCCCGAAGAAGCCCTGGTGCGCGTGCGCGCTGTGACTGTGTGCTATTCCGACATTCACTACTACCGCTACGGACGCATCGGCGACACCGTCAGCGAAAAGCCCCTCGTGCTGGGGCACGAGCTTGCCGGCGAAGTGGTCGCAACCTCTCCTGGGGTCGAGCGCGTCAAAGTGGGGGATTTGGTGGCCGTTGAGCCGGCCTTGAGCTGCGGCCATTGCCGCTACTGCCAGGAGGGCAATCCCAACCTCTGCTCGAACTTGCTCTTCGTGGGCACCCCCCCTATGGATGGCGGGCTGCGGGAGTACATCGCCTACAAATCCGAGTTCCTTTTCCCCTTGCCGGCGATGTTCTCCGCCGAGGAAGGGGCTTTGCTAGAGCCGCTCGGCGTCGCCATTCATGCCTGGGACCTGGCCAAGCTGCGCATCGGGGAGACAGTGGCCATCGTCGGCTGCGGGCCGATTGGCTTGTTGCTCATCCAGTTGGCGCGCGTCGGCGGGGCCACGCGCATCCTGGCCGTGGAGCCGCTGGCCTACCGGCGAGATTTGGCCGCCGAGATGGGAGCCATCCCCTTAGCTCCTGACGAGGACCTCGCCGCCCAAGCGGCCAAGTACACCGGAGGGCATGGGGTGGATGTAGCCATCGAGATCGCGGGGGTTGTGGCCGCCCAGGAGGAGGCGGCCCAGATGGTCAAACGCGGGGGGCGGCTAGTGCTCGTCGGCATTCCCGCCGAGGACAAACTCGTGTTAACTCATCACACAGTGCGCCGCAAGGGTTTGACCATCAGGTTATCACGGCGCATGAAGCTAACCTATCCCCGCGCCATCGCCCTGGTGGAGCGAGGAATGGTCAACCTGCGCTCGCTGATCACCCACCACTTTCCCCTAGAGCGGGCAGATGAGGCCTTTCGCCTCGTAGAGAGCTATGGGGACGGCGTGATCAAAGCTGTGGTGTGCCCCTAATCAGGAACAGCCCTCACTCCCGACCCCTCTCCCAGTTTGGGCGAGGGGAACTGATTGCCCTTATTTACTCCCTTCTCCTCTCCCAGTAGTTTTGGGAGAGGAGAAGGGTTGGGGATGAGGTGAGGGTCATGTGCTTTACTTGCTCAGTCCGTGGCACCTGAAGCCGTCGAGATTGGCCAGCATCTCGGATAGCACGACATCCGACGTCGAAGCGGCGATGATCGTGAAGGTGCGCTCGGCATTGGGGGCATCGCAGTAGAAGCGCAGCACCTCTACGGCAAAGTTATAGTCCGGTAGCGGATTACCCTCTTTGTCCGAGCCCAGGTTCGTCACAAAGGTTCCCCGCGCGAGCCAGGCTTTGTGGCCTTGCATCTGAGTCTCCACCAGGCTGGTCAACGTGCTATTGCCCTCCAGATAGCCCAGCGGCCTGTAATCCAGCAGGGCCTGCCGCACAGCTTCTTCGCTAACCTCCACCTCGCCGCGCAGGTAACGAACCTCCAACAAGGCTTTTTCCTGGTCGTTTCCCGGTACCGGGTCGAGGCTCAGAGACCCCCCATCGGCGAAGGCCTGCTGGTCGTATATATCCCATGTAGAGGGGATGGGCAACTCATAGTCGTATATGGCCTCCACCTGAACCTTGAGGGGAACGGTCACCACAGCCGTGTGTGAACCCAGAACGGCGGTCTGCCCCTCGCCGGCAGTCGCGTTGGTTGTCCATTTGCCCACAACGGCTTTATCGGAGACCTTGAAGGTGTCGCTCTGAAACCGGCCCGGGATGCTCGCCACCGGCTTGCAGTTGTACTTGCCCAGGGAGGTATTGTTCGCGTCCAGGACCTCTGCGACCACCTTGGCTTTCCCGATGGGGTTGCCCGCAGCGTCCGAGAGATCCGCGTTGATGCGGAAATCCGCATCCTGGGTCATGATGCGCTGGGAAGGGGTCGTGAGTCGGACACGAAGCTGGGCTCCGGGTGGGAGCGCGGAAGTGGCGCAGCCTGCCAACAACACCGCGAGCGCCAACGCGAGCAAGGCTATGACTCGTTTGCTCATTTCAGCCCCCTCTGAGTCCATAGACTGTGATGAGAGCATTCATCGCTGCCAACGCAAGATTAGCGCACCCCAGGCAAATATGCAAATGCTGGCGGCTACAGTCGGCCTACGAAACGCTCCAGCCGCCCGAGAGCTTCCTCCAACTGGGGAAGGGGTACAGTATAGGCGATGCGCACATAGCCTTCCCCCGAAGCGCCAAATGCGTTTCCCGGCACCACGGCCATTTTCTCTTCACACAACAACCGCTCAGAGAATTCAGTGGAACTGAGGCCAGTCGCGGCGATGGAGGGGAAAGCATAGATCGCCCCTCGTGGCTCGACGCAGGGTAGGCCGATGCGCCGCAAGGCGGCGATGGTGGCCTCTCTCCGTGTGGCGAATTCGCGGACGATCTCTTGGACGCAGTCCTCGCCGCAGGAAAAGGCTCCCAGGATGCCGTTCTGGGCCATCGTCGGGGCCGACATAATGATGTACTGGTGCACCTTGTGCATGGCCTGGATGATCTCGCGCGGCCCACAGGCGTACCCAATGCGCCAGCCGGTCATGGCATGGCTCTTGCTAAAGCCGCCCAGCAGCACGGTCCGCTGCTTCATATCCGGCAGGCTGGCAAAGCAGGTGTGCTCGAGACCATAGACGAAGCGGTCATAGATCTCGTCCGAGATGACGATCAGGTCATGCTCCTCGGCAAAGCGCGCCACCTCTAGCAATCGCGCGCGCTCCATCACCGCGCCCGTGGGGTTATTCGGATAACTCAGAAGCAGAGCCTTAACGCGAGGCCTCATCGCGATGGCCAGCTCCTCGCCGGTCACCTGGAAGCCGTCCTCAGCGCGCGTGGCCACGGCCACGGGCAAGCCATTGGCAAAACGCACACAGGGGTCATAGGCCACAAAGCATGGCTCCGGCAGGAGAACCGCATCCCCCACATCCACGAGCGAGAGGAGGGCCGCATGAAGCGCCTCCGAAACCCCTACCGTGACCAAGACCTCTCCTTCGGGGTCGTATTGCACCCCATATTGCCTGTCCAGGTAGGCGGCAATCGCCTGGCGAAGCTCCAGCTTTCCGGCGTTGGAAGTGTAGCCGGTCTCTCCCTGGTTGATGGACTCGATACCCGCCCTGCAGATCGGTTGAGGAGTGGGCAGGTCCGGCTCGCCGATGCCCAAGGAAAGGACATCCTCCATCGTGGCCAGGATATCAAAGAACTTGAGCAAGCCGGAAGGCGGTATGGAGCGAATGCGCTCGGAGACGTAGGCCCTCACCAGCCATTTTGTACTCAAAATCATCGCTCGTCTCCTCCTGCTACTGCGGGTTGACTGCGCTTTTCGGCGGGAACGGTAAAGTCAATGACCAGGGCCTCATCCTTGGGGAGCAGCTTGGGCAAGACAAAGTGGAACGTGCTCCCCGTATCCACCTGGCTCTCCACCCAAATCCGCCCATGATGATACTCGACGATGAACTTGCATATGGTCAGCCCCAGGCCGGCTCCCCGATAAGCGCGGGTGACGCTGCTATCAACCTGATAGAAGCGCTGGAATATCTTGTCCTGCTCCTCTTCAGGGATGCCGATGCCGGTATCCTTGACTGTGACGTGCATCTGTTCCCCCGCTTCCTCGGCAAAGATGCGGATGGAGCCCTCAGCAGGAGTAAACTTGATGGCGTTGGAGACCAGGTTGGTCACCACCTGCTCGATACGCATCGGGTCGGCCTCAATCAGCGGGATGGCCTCCGGAACCTCGTTGATAAGCGTCAGCCCGCCTTCCTGGGCTAGTGGGGCCAACTGCTCCACAGTCCTTTCCACCACATCATAAATGGAGATCATCTGCGGCTTGAGCTTGATCTGGCCGGCCTCCATGCGCGAGAACTCGAGCAGGTCATCAATGAGCCGCTGCAGGCTGGCTGTAGACTGTTTCACCGTGGTCAGGAAGTCGCGTTGCAGATCATTAATCTGGCCGGTCTTGCCCATCAAGATGATGTCCACAAAGCCCTTGATCGAGTGCAGGGGCGTCCGCAATTCATGAGATATGACGGACAGAAACTCGGACTTCATGCGCTCAATCTCTTTTTGGCTGGTGATGTCGCGCATGACGATGACCACGCCGCGTGCCTGATCCTTCGCGCCCCTCACCGAAGAAGCCAGGGCCTGGTAGATCACCGTGGAGCCATCGTTGCCTTCTAGGGTGATCTCGCGGATCAGAGGAGCCTCGAGTTCAGAGAGCGTCTCCTGTGCCAAAGCGACCAAAGCCTCATTGGAGACGATCTCCGGCAGGCGAACCCCGGGCTGCGGCGCTTTTAGCACGTGGAATACCTTGGCCGCGACGGGGTTCATCATCAGCAGACGAAGCTGCGGGTCAACAACGATCACCCCATCGCCAATCCCGCGCAGGACGGCCTCCAGCTCGTTGCTCTTCTCCAGCATGGTTTGATAGAGGCGGGCTGTCTCCTTCTCCTCGCGCACCAACTGCTCATAGAGGCGTGCGTTCTTGACCGCGACCACCGCCTGGTCACCGAAGGCGTCCAGCAGGTTCACATCCTCTTCCGTAAAGGCGCCGCGATCGGGGCTGGTGGCCGTCAGGGCACCGATCGCCTGGCCATTCGAGAGGAGGGGTACGCTCACCATGGAGGATATAGGCCATTGCCCCACTTGCTGGAAGCGCGCATCCTCATGGACGGCATTGATCAACACAGCCCGGCGGTTCTCGACTACCCAACCGGCGACCCCTTGTCCCACATGAAACGAGGTGCCCCACAACTCGCCGCGAGGAATTCCGGCCGCCGCCGAGGTCACCACAAACTCGCGCTTCTCGTCAACCAGGGCAATGGAACAGCGAGCGCCGTGCAATACCTGGGTGGCGTTCTCCACGATGCGCTGCAAGAGCTCGTCCAGACCCAGGGCGGAGTTGATCGCTTTGACGCTCTCCTGGAGCGATCTCAGCTCCAGGAGGCGATTGGCCAACTGGCTGGCCATGCGCTGGGCCGTGTGCGACTCGTTTTCCAGGTCCTTGGTCTTGCTCGAGAGGTTCGCATCGAGGTCGGAAATCGAGCGCCGCCAGTGTTCCGTCAGCCAGCCAATGATCAGACATCCTACCACCAGCAGAAACAACACGCCGTAACGGACGACAAACCCGCGATCGGCCAGAAAGTACAAGCTGCCCGCATACTGGTAGGCCGCAATGACCCATAACAACCCGGAGAAGAAGGAGACAAAGACAAGCTCTTTGATGAAAGAGTAGTATATGGCTGACTTGAGGGCCAGAATGGCAAAAAGCAGGTAGAACTCGCTCTGGGGGCCACCCGTCAGCCAGATAAGCACCGCGATGTAAAGGTGATCCGCCAGAAACGAAAGGGTTAGGAAAACGCGGCGTGCTTGCACGGGCAGCAGTGGGATACGCAGGCGGGCCAGAGACTTGGGGGGAAGGAAGGCTAAGGTGAAAATCAGGTTCGTCCCGGCGTAGAGCGCGATAGTATACGCCTCAAAGCTCCATCCCTGGCTCATAAGGACACTGAGCCCTCGCCAGAGCAAGAGCACCAGGATGCCCAGCAAAAGCAAACCCCACTTGGCCAGGTTCCCGTAGAGGCCCTCGATCTGAAACAGCCGCTCAAGGCTTCTGGGTGACCTGGCGACCTGACGTCTTACATCCATAGACAACGCCTATCCGCCGGGGGAGGGATGTTTCCTGGCCCAGCGCTACTCGTTGCCCCCTCCCTGGGGGCGGCCTTCAGCCATTGGCATGGGCAGAGACCATAACCCGCTGTCTGTGCCGGCATAGAGCACTCGCGGCTCCGGGCTGCTCAGCGCCAGAGAGAAGACGGACGCACGTCCCAGCCCACTTCCCAAGGGCTGCCAGGTTGCTCCAGCATCTGCGCTGAAGAAAACACCGCCTCCCGCCAGGCCCACATAGAGGGTACCGCTTATCAATGGATCGGCCAAAAGAGACAGGATGCCCTGATCGGACCAGGGACCCGAGAGAGCGCGCCAGCTTACGCCCGCGTCCTGGGTCACGTAGAGGCCCTGCTCAGTGGCTACGTAGACCCTGGTGGGCTGATAAGGGTCAACGCACACCGCGCGAACGGTCGCCCGCTGGCGCACATGCAGGGTATCAGCATCCTCTTGCGCCAGAATGGGGTAAGGACCGGCCACCGGGCTATCGGCAATGATCTCAAGCCCCCCTCCCCGGGTTCCCACATACAAAACGAGCGTCTCCAACTGCCCTTGCTGATTGGGCGACGTCCTCTTGATAATGGGCCTCTTGTTGGCACGCTCCAAGTCCGTAAGAGAAGAGCTCGCCGGCAAGGTGATCGCCGTATGGCTGCCGATGGCTAGGGATGTGGCCTGGGTCCCGGCCTCAAAGGAGCCGATGCTCAGCCAGTGCAAGTCGTCAACGCCCCGCGTGAAGCGCTCACGAGGCGACAACTTTTTGCTGGAGTCCTCAAAGACAAAACCGCGCAGGACATCGTGGGTCGTGACCACATAGGGATCGCCGCTTAGCGGGTCGAGGGCTATCGCCCTCACTCGCTCCTGGCCGAGGCTGGCGCGTGGCTGCCAGGCGAGGCCCATATCCGCCGTCCAAAAGACCATGGGCCTCGGCACAGGCGGGGACGATTCGGCTACAACGTAGGCCAGGCTGGCATCATCCGCATTGACGGCGAGATCAACCACCCTGATCTGGTTGAGGCCCACTTCGGGGAGGTCTCCACTGATCTGGGACCATTGCTTGCCATCATCCACGCTCAGGTGGATGCCGCTGTTCGCGCCGACCGCATACAGCGCGCGCATCTGGGCACTGCGGCCCACCACCACACGGCGCACCACCTGGTCCCCCGGGTAGGTGCTGACGCGCTCCCAATGGACCATCGCGCTCTGGGCTTGCAGCAACGGGAGGAGGGCGAAAGGAAGGGCAAAACCTATCATCGCCAGGAGAATCTGCCATGCACGCAGGCTGTGCAACATCCGTCGCAAGTGGAGAAAGGATAAAGCCATCCTGGCGTGCGCCCCAGGCACCATATCGAGAATCCTTCCTTCACCGGCCAAGCCCCGCAGACTCATGCCCCCATCCAACGACAACGCTACCTCTGCGGAGGCTTCTCCGTCGCAGGAGGCACTTGAGTAGGCCCGCCCCCTCCTCCACCGGGATGGGCCGTGGGCACAGGGGTCAGAGTTGCGGTAGGCGTGCTGGTCGGTATTCGTGTTGCTGTTGCCG
>Ga0136653_10001316_pt1 | contig 13469 bp, 12 predicted proteins | sample LakKivw275mmetaG_FD_94866 | JGI IMG/M metagenome (GOLD analysis project Ga0136653, IMG submission 94866) | Anoxic lake water microbial communities from Lake Kivu, Rwanda to study Microbial Dark Matter (Phase II) - Lake Kivu water 275m metaG... | ecosystem: Environmental > Aquatic > Freshwater >... | reverse complement strand
GGGGTTCCGGGGTTCTGGGGTTCCGGCCTGAACCCTCGGACCCTTGACCCCCTGAACCCGACTGCCCATTGGCGCGGCGGAGGGCGGCTTCGAGCCGGGCCATGATTACGAAAGGCAAGGCACCGGTGTCCTCGATTGTCACGCGTGCGTGCTCGACGCCGAGGGTCTTGAGCGTGTCCAGCACCAGTTTGCGGTTCGACTCGCCATACATGAAGTCGACCTTGCTCTTGATGGTGAGGTCGATGCCGCCGGACGTACGCAGCTCAAGTTCGACCCACAGGTCAGAGCGGACGTCCGGTCCGCGGCGGCCTGAGGTGACGCTAGACATGGGACTTTGGACTCTGGACTTTGGCCCGGAGCTTGGCGCGGGTGTATTCGAGCAGGCCGCCGGCGTCACGGATTGCCAGTATCTCCGGAGGCAGAGTCGGGAACTTGTAGGTCTGCTCGCCCACCGTGATGGAACTCTCCTTGAGGTTAAGCTGGACCGGCATGCCGGGCTTGTATGCGGCCACCGCTTCCGGGCATTCAATCAGCAACAACCCCTGGTTGATGGCGGCCCGGTAGAAGATACGGGCGTAGCTCCTGGCCACGATCGCCTCGATGCCCACTGCTTTGAGTCCGACGACCGGCTGTTCGCGTGAAGAGCCGCAGCCGAAGTTCTTGCCCGCAAAGACGATGTCGCCGGGCTGCACCGCTTTTGCGAACTCTGGGTCCAGGTCTTCGAGCAGATGTGGCTTAATCTCATCCGGCTTCGCACAGGTGTATGTGTACTTGCCCGGGAATAGCATGTCGGTGTTGATGTCGTCGCCGTAGGCCCAAATCCTCATTTGCATCTCCTCAAACGAAATCAGAAGTCAGATACCAGAACTCAGAGATCAGAAGTGTCCGGACCTCTGCATTCTGAGTTCTGACTTCTGCCCTCTGACTTCGGTCGGTCCTCAAGCTACCTCTCTCGGGTCAGTAACCTTGCCTGTCAGCGCAGTTGCAGCCACGGTCGCCGGCGAGGCGAGATATATCTCCGCATCCTTGCAGCCCATCCGGCCTTTGAAGTTGCGGTTGGAGGTCGACAGGCACTTCTCACCTGGAGCCAGGCAGCCCTGGTGAGCGCCAAGACACGGACCGCAGCCCGGCGGTAGCAGTACCGCGCCGGCGCTAATCAGAGTCTCGATGTCGCCGGCATCAAGCGCCTCTTCGAGTTCTGCCCGGGATGCGGGCAGAATCAGCAGTCGCGTGTTCGGCGACACCTTCTTGCCGCAGAGGATGCGCGCCGCGATGGCAAGGTCGCTTGCCCGGCCGTTCGTGCAGGTGCCTATCAGGCACTGCTGGACTTCCATGCCGGCGAGCTCGGTCACGGGCTTGTACTTGTCCACTTTGTGAGGGACGGCAAGCGCAGGCACTATCTGGCCAAGGTCCCAGGTTAGCTCCTGTCGGTAGGTCGCTCCCTCGTCTGCCCACTCGGGGTTCCATGATATCCGGTTTACGCTGATCTCCTGCAAGTAGCCTTTGGTGACTTCGTCCACCGGGAATGCGGCATTCTTCGCACCCATCTCGACGCCCATATTGGCGATAGTGAACCGGTCGTCGATGGTCAGGCCGGCGATGTCGCCCCAGAATTCGACCGAGCAGTAATCGGCCCCGTCGGCTCCGATCTTGCCGATGATTGTCAGGACAAGGTCCTTGGCCGAGACCATATCCGGCAACCGGCCGTGGAGCGTGATGCGAATCGTTTCCGGTATTTTGAACCAGGTCTCGCCGGTCAGGAGCAGGGCTGCAGCCTCGGTCCGGTCGATGCCGGTGGCGAAGGCGTTCACGGCGCCGTACGAGCAGGTGTGCGAATCGGAGCCGACCGCGAGCATGCCGGGCAGGATGAGGCCTTTCTCGACCATCACCTGATGGCAGATACCATCGCCGATGTCGAAGAAGTGCTTGATGCCGTACTTCTTCACGAACTCGCGGATCTTCTTGTGGCTGGTTGCCGTCTTTTCGTCCGAGGCGGGGATAACGTGGTCAAGGACGATGACCGGCTGTTCCAGGTCCGATATACCGAACTCGGCCATGTCCTTGGCTACTTTGTCGGTGATGGCGGCGGCGTTGTCGTGCATCAGGAGCCGGTCAGGTTTGCAGGTAACCAGGTCGCCGGCTCTGGCGTTCTTCTTGCCGCCCTTTCGAGCCAGAACCTTCTCGGCAAAAGTCATGGGCATCAGTCAGTCCTTTGTCATTTGTTCACGATCCCAGCAGGCCGCCCTTGCGATAGATCTCAAGTTGGACCGGCGGGAACGGGCGACCTTGAACCTTCACGCCCGTTTCGAGGATTTCCACCTCGCCGGTTGCGAGACTGACCCGCAGGTGGTCTCCGTCCTTAAGTCTAGACTCCAGCAAATCGGCGGCCATTACCGGGAATCCGGCGTTGACGGCGTTGCGGAAGTAGATGGCTCCGAACGAGCGGGCAATCAGCAGTCCGATTCTCAGGCTCTTGAAGCAGTCTACTGCCTGCTGTCGGGAGGAGCCGGCGCCGAAGTTCTTTCCCGTTACCACGATGTCGCCAGGCTGGGCGTTCTTGCTGAAGTGCTCCCAGCCGGGCAGGTTGCCAAAGGTATACTGGCCCATCTCGCGGATGTCAGTGATCGTCAGGTGGCGGTTGTGGAAGATCATGTCGGTATCAATGTTGTCTTTGGGGATGAGCCAGATTCTTCCTTCGACCACAAGCGGCGCTGCCGGAGGCGTGCGGTGTTCATGTGAAGCCTTGGCCATCGGCTTGGGCTTGAACAGAGCCGGTCTCGCCGGGATCGCGCCAGGGTTCACAATGGCTCCGGCAACCGCGGATGCGGCAGCGGTCTCCGGAGAGGCCAGGTAGACCTCGCCCTTGCCCTGTTTGCCGGCGAAGTTCCGGTTGCCCGTGGATATTGTCACCTCACCCGGGCCGTTCTGACCGATTTGACCTGCAGCACAGCCCGCGCACCCGGCGTTGCCGACCAGGGCGCCGGCCTGTTTGAAGACTTCGATGATGCCGTTCCGCATCGCCTCGTGCCAGATTGCGTCAGTGGTCGGTACTATCTTGAGAACAACGCCCGGAGCTACCTTACGGCCCTTCAGAATTTCAGCGGCGGCCTTGAGGTCATCCATGCGGCCATTGGTGCAGGAGCCGATGAAGGCCGAGTCTATCTTGCGACCCGCGACCGACGCGACCGTGACCACGTCCTCGGGGTGGCCGGGGCGGGAGACCAGCGGTTCGAGGCCGGTGATGTCGATTCGCTCGGTTCGTTCGTAGGTCGCATCCGGGTCGGCCAGAATCGGCGTGAATTCGCGTCCGGTTCTGGCTCGGCAGTATTCAAGGATCGGCTGATTCGGCGGGAAGAAGATGATGATCGCGCCCATCTCGGTACCCAGCGATGAGATTGTCAGCCGGCCGTCGAGACTGAGCTTTTCCGCATACTCGCCGTAGACTTCGGCCGAGAGTCCGAGCAGGCCGTTGGCACCGAAGTGACGGAGCAGGGCGAGCCCGACGTCTTTGGCGGTCGTTCCGGGCCTGGGTAGCCCGACGAGTTCGACCTTCACGGTGGCGGGAACCTCGAACCACACCTTGCCATATGCCCAGGCATGAGCGATGTCCTGATCGCCCATGCCCTGGCCGAACATGCCGATTGCTCCGAGAATGTTGGCGTGCGAGTCGGTCGAGACGATGGTATCGCCCGGACCGACCAGTCCGTTGTCAACCGCCAGATGGGTGCCGATGCCCGAATCGACATCGTAGACCTTGATGCTGTGGTTGCGGGCAAAGACGCGGCAGGCCTGCTGGTTGGCGGCGTACTTCTGGTCGGACGCGGTCGGGTTGCAGTCAAAGGTGAAGAAGGTCCTGGCCGGGTCGGCGATGCCGAGGCCATTTTCCTCGATGTTCTTGACGACGTTCGCGCCGCCGAAGTCGCGCGCCACGCGGATGTCGATACCAAGCTCAACGATGTCGCCGGGACGAACCGTTTGTCCCGATGAGTGATCGGCAATTATCTTCTCGACAATGGTGGCCATGGCTAGGTAATGAGTAGTCCCTTTTCCATCATGACGAGCGGGTCGAACGTCGCAAAGTCGGCCTGATGGATGAGGACGGTTTCGAGCACCTTGGGCGCACCATCGCCCTCTTTGGCGTGACAGGCGATCGTGTTGACGATATCGTCGGGCAGGCCGCAGCGGGCCGCGATAATCGCCCCGGAAATAGGATGGCGTGCGTACATGCCTTTGCGGCTCTTGCGGAATCCGCCTCTGTCGTCCTTCTCAGCCTCGACCAGTTTGCCGACGTCGTGCAGCAGCCCGCCGGCAATCAGGCGGTCCGTGTTCACGGCATACGGCATCTGCTGGTAGGCGTCGGACTGGGCCCGGGCCAGGGCCAGCGCGCCTTCGGTGACCGCGATGGTGTGGTCCACGAGGGAGACGCCGTGGGTGTTGGTCAGCAGAGTGAAGGGCATGGCCTTGAGGTCGGCGACCGATTGCCAGCCGCCGAGCCGGGCGGCCTCGACCCAGGTGGCAACGGTCTTGTCACGGGTGGCCGCGTCCTTGATGGCGGCGAGCTGCTTGTGGAACAGCTCCTCGATGTCCTGCGCGGTTACCATGCCGTCCTCACAGTTCTGCGATGACGGCATCGGTCATCTGCTGCGTGGTTGCGGCGCCGGACTTGAACACGTCCGGGCCGCCGGCAAGCCGCAGCATGTCGTAGGTGCGAACCTTACCTCTGGCGATGACCTTGGCGACTGCAGCGCTGATACGCTCGGACATCGCCTTCTCGCCGATGTGGTCGAGCATCATGACCGCGGCGAGAATGGTCGCAATCGGGTTGACGATGGAGGGCGAGAGCTTCTCATACTTCGGGGCAGAGCCGTGAGTAGGTTCGAAGACTGCGACGTCACGTCCGATGTTGGCCGAGCAGGCGAACCCGAGCCCGCCGACGAGGCCGGCGAACCCGTCGGACACGATGTCGCCGAACATGTTGCCGGAGACGATGACGCCATAGTCCTCGGGGTTCTTCGTCAGCCACATCATCTGGGCGTCGATGTTGGTCGACCGGAGCGCGATGCCCGGATACTCCTTCGCAATCTTCTTGGCCTCGGCTTCCATCATCCCGGAAGTCTCGCGGATGACATTCGGCTTCTCGCAGATGGTCACCGACTTGTAGCCGTATTTCTTCGCATGCTCGAACCCGGCGCGGACGATGCGCTGGCACGCGTTGCGGGTGAAGATCCGGAGCGATATCGCCAGGTCCTCGGAGGGCACGCTCGCGAAGGCCTTCATCTTTTTGTGGGTCTCGAGAGCCTTGCGGACATCGGCCGGCGGGTTAGTCCACTCGACGCCGCAGTACAGGCACTCCGTGTTCTGGCGGAAGATCACGGCGTCGACCTTGGGTTCCTCGAAACCGTCTCCCTTGCGGCGGATGAAGTTGAGGGGATTGCCCGGGAACGACTTGCAGGGCCGGATGCAGATGTCCAGGTCAAAGAGCTGGCGCATCGTTACGATCGGGCTGAAGTACTGGAATCCCTTGCCCTGGAGGGACGGGTCGAGTTCGGCCAGGGCCTTGTCCTTGGGTTTCGAGGTGATGGCGCCGAACAGGCCGATCTTGTGCTGCTCCAGCAGCTTGATGGTCCGGTCCGGCAGGGCATTGCCTTCTTTGCGCCAGAAGTCCCAGCCGATGTCGCCCGGGACGTAGTCTGCTTTGAAACCGACTGCTTCAAGAACCCGGATGGCCTCGGGCAACACGGTCTTGCCGATGCCGTCGCCGGGCATAGTCACGATTGTTCTGCCAGCCACATACTCCTCCGAAATCTGATAGTTTGTTTGCTCCGCGGACTAACGCCTGGGATTATAGCGCGAAGACCGGAGTGTTCAAGCAACTGAGTGATGGAAAGATACCCGGGCAGGTTCGCCGCCATCCGACCAGCGATTGGCTTGACACCAGATGCCCACCGGCTAAAATGACTGAAGTGAGTGAGGGCTTTTCCGGCCTGACCGAGAGAGTGATAGCATCTAAAAAAACTGCCCGTAGAAAGGAAGCGACGCCAGAAGATGATACCGAGCCGCAAGTCTAAGGCCGTTGGCCTGTTTTCGGGCGGGCTTGATAGCATTCTGGCGACGAAGCTCATCACCGAGCAGGGCGTAACCGTCGTAGCGCTTCACTTCCGCCTGCCGTTCGCAGTGCCGGGTCGGGAGCCGACCGATGAGAAGCTTTCCAAGATGGCCGGGCTGGTCGGTGCCAGCCTGATGACCCTCGACGCCGACGAAACCTACCTGCAACTGGTCAAGTCGCCGCAATTCGGACACGTGAAGCAGTTGGCGCCGTGCATCGACTGCGTGGTGATGATGCTCGCCAAGGCAAAAGACCTGGCCAAGGAAATCAAGGCTGATTTCGTCTTCACGGGGGAGGTCGTGGGTCAACGGGCCGTCTGCCAGAATAAGCGTTCGCTCAAGCAGATAGAGAAGGCAGTCGGACTCGAAGGCAGGCTGCTGCGCCCGCTTTCGGCCAAGCTGCTGGAACCGACCATACCGGAACTGACCGGGCTGGTCCGCCGGGAACGGCTGCTGGACCTTAAGGGGCGGAGCCGCCGCCGGCAGATAAGACTTGCTCACGAGTTCGGGATATTCGACTATCCGATTCCGGGAACCGGGTGCATGCTCCTGGACAAGAATTTTGCGGCCCGTGTGCGTGATGCTGCCGAGCAAAACGACCTGGCATTCGCTGAGACCGAGCTGCTGAAGTACGGTCGGCACTTCCGTCTGGACAGCGGAGCCAAGGTTGTCGTCGGCCGGAACGAAGCCGAGAACAAACGGCTGGAGGAACTGGCGCGGCCGGACGACTGCCTCTGCAAGCCGGTCGACGTGATGGGCCCAGTAGCGATTCTGCGATCCCAGAAGAAAACCAAGAAGGACACCGGAATCGCCGCGCGGATAACGGCCCGCTATTCGGACGCCCCGCCGGGCAAGGCGACGAAGATCGATTGCGCGGGAAAGACCGTGTCAGTGAAGCCCTACAAGGACGAGGATTTCGCAGCCTGGCGCGTGAGTGTGCAGACCCAGACGGCCGCCAAGCCGGCGCCGGCCGCAACGACAGAAGTTCCTGACAAGCAGCGCGGCAAGGCGAGTTCCTGAGTCTGCCGATTGTGTCATTCCAGCCGGGAGTGAGAAGCGAGAGGTTAGCATGACGGACGAGACAAAGGCCAAGATCCGCGAGACCCTGGACAAAGAAATCCGCCCGACCCTGCAGGCCGACGGCGGCGACGTTGAACTGGTTAGTGTCGGCGACGACGGCGTGGTTCAGCTCAGACTTACCGGTGCCTGCTCGGGATGTCCGTTCTCGGCGATGACCCTGGCGGTGGGCGTCGAGCAGCGGCTCAAGGCGGCCGTACCCGAGGTCGTCAGGGTCCAGCCCGTTCCGTAGGAATTGCCGAGTGACGATTCCCGAATGCCGAATGTCGGGTCAATCGTCAATCGCTCCTTGACAATCTGAGATCGGCCTAGGGCCAGGGCAGCCCCTCGAGGAAGCTCTGGCGATAGGCCGCGCTCATGGGCAACAGATAGACGGCGGTCGTGAAGACTCCAACCCGGCGGGGCCTGCGGACCATCCGGTCGGCGATTTCCTCCATTGAGTAGAACCGATTCTTCAACCAGGCGGGCTCGGTCGCTGTCACCATCGGGCGGTAGACGATGCGCGCGAGCGTGCCGTCCCGATTCAAGAAACGCGGCTCAATGAAATCCAGGTCAATCTGTCTGAGTACCGAGGCCAGTTTGTCGTAGTCGGTCGGCGCACTCGGTTCGGCGGGAATGACAAGGCGTGCGCCAACGAGCATTTTGCTAGCCTGTAGCGACTTGACGCGACGGTAGAGCCGGCGCACGAGTTCGTGATTCACGCTGGCGCGGTGCAGTTGCCCGAGCAGGAACGATTCGTTGAGGTAGATGACCTTGGTGCCGGCCTTGGCCAAGAGGCGGATGAGCCGGGGATGGTCGAACAACCGGCTGGACGTATTGACGACCCAGTGCCGATGGTAGCTGCGCAATCGGCTGAACACTTCGTAGTAGTAGTCAGGCAGTGCGGCGATATCGTCGTCCAGCAGGTGGATGCGCTTGCGCGGCAGGGTGATGACTTCGCCGACAATCTCTTCGGGTGTGCGCAGGAGCGTATCCGAACCGTAGTACAGGAACTCGGAGCAGAGCGGTCTGACCGGTTCGGGGCAGAAGCACCCGCGTACGAACTGCACGGTCTGGCGGGTGGAGTCCATCTCGATGTTTACGCTGATCTGCCGCGGGCTGACATAGCCGGGTCGTCCGGACGCGACATAGACCGGCTGCAGGTGTCCGGACTCGGCATCGGCCCGCAGTTGCGGCCAGACGTCGGTGATATCGCCGACTACGCGGGGCGTGCACCAGTCCGGGGCCGCTTCCCGCCACCTGGTGACCTGAGGTCCGAAGAAAACCGGCAGACAGCCGCCTGCGGGCCAGTTGTGGGCGAGTTCCCGGGCGCTGTCTCCCTGGGTCAGTGCGACGTGAACCAGACAGAGCGAATTGCGGTCTTCGGGTATATCGATACCGCCGATTGACGCGACCCGTTCGTCCACATAGCTCAGGTCGTCGCCTGGTTCGAGCAGGGCGGCCACACGCGTGACCTCCAGGTTGGGTTGCAGGAAGAGCCGGGCTCCCTTGGGGGGGTAGCCCTTGACGAAGCGCTGGGACTCGTCGGCCAGCGCGACGGCCAGAACTTTCACCTGCGGATCAGTTTCAGGATGTCGTTGAAGATCGTAAACAGGACGAGCGCACCGACCATCGCCCAGCCGACGCCGGCGGCCCAGTTCAGCTCTTTCTCAGTCAGGTTGCGCCCGCGGATGCCGGCGATGCAGTCAAGGACAATGCGGCCGCCGTCCAGCACCGGGACCGGCAGTAGATTCACGACGAAGAGGTTGATGGAGAGTATGGCAAACAGCAGCAGGAAGTAATCCCAGCCCCAGCTTGCGCCTTCGTAGGCAATCCGCGCCACCATGATCGGCCCGCCGAGTGCCTTTCTCGCGAAGTGTTTCACCGTGAGCGACTTGTAGAGCACGACGTAGGTCTGGGCAGTCACGGTCCCGGCTTTGGCGGCGGCCTCGGCGATGGAACCGGGCAGGCTGAGCCTGCGGCGCGGCACGCGCGCCGAAATGCCGATGCCGCCACCCCGCTGTCCCAACAGGCGTTCCTCATCCGCCGCCACGGTGACTTCCTTGCGCACCGTCTTGCCTTCACGTATCCAGACGATTGGGACGGTCTCGCCGCCCCGTGAATAGACCGCGTCGGCAAAGTCCGACCATTCCCGGATCGGGAGACCTGCGAACTCGACGATCGAGTCGCCGGGCCGGAGCCCGATCCTGCTCGCGGGACCGTCCTTCCGGACGTTGCCGACAACGGCGTCGATGTATGGCGATATGTACCAGTCGGTGTTGACCGAGATGCCGGCGATGTTTATCCTGGCACCGGTCTCGGGGTCGGTGGTGATGGAATCGCGCAGCGTATCGGTGTGGATTGCACCGCCATGACGCCACGACAATTCGTAAGGGCCCTTGGTCTGTTTCCGGACCAGCTCGGTGAAGTGCGGCCAGCTTCTCACTTTCATTCCGGCGACCGCGACGATGGTGTCGCCGGGCGCGATGGTGGTGGCTGCGGCGGGAGTGCCGGGAATGACGCCACCGACCACCTCGGGAATGAGCGAGTCAATGTAGCCGATTGGAACTGCCACCGGCAGGTCGAGCCGCTTGTCGTCGCGACGCACCGAGATCGTAACCTGTCTGCCGGCGTCCGACGCGATTCGGGTATCGAACGCGTCGAAGGACGGTATGGTTTCTCTGTCGACCGCAACTACCTTGTCGCCGGACCGGAGGCCGGCGACGAAGGCGGCCGAGTTCTGGTCTACGGATATAACCGGCGCGGAGTACTGCTGGCCGAAGCCCGCGAAGATGACCAGCAGTATCAGAAAGCCGAGGATGAGATTCGACACCGGGCCCGCGGCAATAACCGCCACCTTGACGCCCAGTGGTTTGTCCATGTATCCGCCGGATGGTGCCGGGACCGGCTCGGCCGGCTTGGGTCCGGCCTTCTCTTCCTCGCCGACCATCTTGATGAACCCGCCGAGCGGGATGATCGATAGCCGGTATTCGGTTTCGCCGAGCTTCTTCTTGACGATGACCGGGCCGAACCCGACCGAAAAGACCTCGACCGGGATGTGTGAGAGCTTGGCCGCGACCAGGTGGCCGAACTCGTGGAAGATGATCAGGATCCCGATGAAGAGAATCACCCAGACAATCGACGAAAACATGCTATTCCTTTCGGCGCGGCCGGCGCTTCCCGAACGTTGATACCGCGCGGGCGGCCCGTCCGGCCGCCCAGGATTCGATACGAAGCAGATGTCCGAGCCCCGGCGCGGCCGGCGTGGCAGCGCCATCGAGGTCGGCCAGGACCCGGCCGGCGACTCGCGGAATGTCGCCAAACGCGATTCCGCCGGCGATGAAGGCGTCAACTGCAATCTGGTCGGCCGAATTGATGGCACAGGTCGCGGCCGGACCTGCCCGCAGTGCTTTGTACGCCAGGTCAAGGCAGGGAAAGCGACCGGCGGCAACCGCGTGGAAATCGAGCCGCCCGACGCCGGCCAGGTCAAGAGTCCGAGTCAGCGAACGAGTCCGGTCCGGCCAGGTCAGCGCGTACTGAATCGGCAGCCGCATGTCCGGCAAAGAGAGCTGAGCCATTACCGAGCCGTCGTGGAATTCGACCAGCGAGTGGACGACTGACTGCGGATGGATGACCGGTACCACCTGCTCGGGCTTGAGTCCGAACAGGCGGCAGGTTTCAATGACCTCGAAGCCTTTGTTCATCATGGTCGCCGAATCGACCGTTATCTTGCGTCCCATCGACCAGGTCGGATGCCTGAGCACGTCGGACAAACGGGCCCGATCGGGCAGTCCTTGTCGCCAGAAAGGGCCCCCGGAAGCGGTCAGGATTACCCGACGAATTTCGGATGTCGGTCGGCCGGCAAGGCATTGGTGGACCGCGGACAGCTCGGAATCTATCGGCAGGACCGTGCCGCCGTGCTTTCGGGCGATCTTCATCACCGGCCCGCCATAGCCGACCAGTATCTCTTTTGTCGCCAGGGCCACCTTCTTCCCGATTTCCAGCGCGGCGACAGCAGCGAGCAGGCCGGCAGTGCCGGACATGGCCATGACTACAGTATCGGTGGAACGGGCGGCGGCAGCGTCAATCAGGGCCGCGGGCCCCCATCGTACTTCGGTTTCAGCACCAAGCATGCGCCGGGCTTCTTCGCATGCGGCAAGGTCGCTCAGGACTACCTGGGCCGGCCTGAACTCGCGTGCCTGCTCACAAATACCGCGAACCGAGCGGTTGGCAGCCAGCACGCCTACCTCGAACCGTTCCGGCAGGTGACGGGCGACGTCGAGGACCGAGCGCCCGATGGAGCCGGTCGAACCGAACAGGGCGATACGCTGCCGTTTCACTTGCGGGAAAAGTGCTCGTCGCCGGTAGAGTGGGGACTGCGCACGAGTGCCCGAACGATGTCCATGTCCTCAGGTGTCGTCAGCTTCAGGTTGGTGCGGGGGCCGGGCATCCAGACCGGGCGAACGCCGAGCCGCTCGACCAGTTCGCAGTCGTCGGTGGCAGCGAAACGGGTCTTTCGTGCCGCTTCGTGGGCGCGGCGGAGCAGATCGAGTCTGAAGAATTGCGGGGTCTGGACTGCCACCAGCCCGGAGCGGTCAACGGTCGACAGCACATTTTCGCCTTTGACCCGCTTCAGCGTGTCGCTGACCGGATAGCCAAAGGTGGCAGCGCCGCGCTTCCGGCAGGCCCTGATTCCCGCAACCAGCATTCCCGGGTGGATGAGGGGCCGGACAGCGTCGTGAACCACGACGCAGCCATCGGCGGGCAGGGCTGCCAGCCCGGCCCGCACCGACTCGGCCCTCGTCTCGCCGCCGCGGACGACTGCCAGCAACCTGCGCACGGCGAAGGTGCGGAGCATCCGCCTGACCAGCGCGAAACGACGGGCCGGCGCGACCACGACTGTGCCGTATATCTGGCGGCAACGTTCGAAGGCCCGGATGCTGTGAATCAGGACCGGTGTGCCCTCAAGCGGGACGAGCTGCTTATAGCCGCCGAACCGGTTGCCCTGCCCGGCGGCGACGATGAGACCGTAGTTGAGGTCCGGGGATTGGGCCATGAACTCAGTCGCTGGGGTCGACTGGCGACGCGCCGGGCTCCCTCTGCCCAAAGTAATCTATCTTCATGGCCTGACGCACGAGCGCCATGGTTGTGGCGCCCTCCCTGCGGGCACGGTCGGTACCTTTCTTCAGAATATCCCAGGCCAGGGCCGGGTCTTTTTCGTAGACCGCCCGGCGCTCGCGGATCGGGGCGAGGAAGCGATTGAGTACGTCGACGAGCAGCTTCTTGCACGGCACGCAGCCGATTGTGCCGGCCTTGCAGCGCTCCTCGATTTCCGACCGACCCTCGGGATTGAACGCCCGGTGGTAGGCGTAGACTACGCAGACGTCGGGATGACCCTTGTCGGTCGGGTGAATCCGCGCCGGGTCCGTCACCGCGGTTGAGACCTTCCTCTTTACCTCCTCGGGCGGGTCGGAAAGGAAAATGGCGTTGCCCAGACTCTTCGACATCTTGGTATTGCCGTCGAGGCCAATGAGCTTGGGCTGAAGCAGGCCCTCGGGTTCGACCAGGACTTCCGCATACGTCGCGTTGAACTTCCGGACAATCTTCCGAGTCTGCTCAATGTGCGGGGCCTGGTCCTCTCCGACCGGTACCAGGTGGGCCCGGCAGAAAGTGATGTCGGCTGCCTGGCTGACCGGGTAGGAGAGGAATCCCAGGGGCATGGAGTCCTCGAAATGATACTGCAGCGCCTCGGTCTTTATGGTCGGGTTATGGGAAAGCTGCTGAACCGTCACGAGGTTTGAGTAGATGACGGTCAGCTCCGCAATCTGGGGGACCATTGACTGGACGAACAGCGTGGCCTTGTCCGGGTCAACGCCGCAGGCAAGATTGTCCATCGCCACGTTGAGAACGTCCTGGCGCAGCCGTTCCGGGTGGTCGAAGTGGGTCGTGAGCATCTGGATATCGGCGAGGATTACAAACGTGTCGTAGTCGTCCTGCAGTCTCACTCGGTTCGCCACCGAGCCGACATAATGCCCCAGATGCAACGGCCCGGTCGGCCGGTCACCGGTCAGTATCCGCTTCTTTGCCATTTGCGGATTATAGCCCGCTGACACAGCCAATCAAGGAGGACGGGCGTCGGACGGAACCGGCTGCGCCCGGGCTACCAGACGCTATCGGCCGGTACCGTGTCGTAAGTCTGCTTGAGTGCGGGTTCCTTCGGTGTGGCCTTCTGCAGGGTCAGGCCCTCGAGCGCAATGGTTATCGTGCTGTCCTTCGTGCCATACGAAACGACGTAGCGGGACGGGTAG
>Ga0136653_10001314_pt1 | contig 13486 bp, 10 predicted proteins | sample LakKivw275mmetaG_FD_94866 | JGI IMG/M metagenome (GOLD analysis project Ga0136653, IMG submission 94866) | Anoxic lake water microbial communities from Lake Kivu, Rwanda to study Microbial Dark Matter (Phase II) - Lake Kivu water 275m metaG... | ecosystem: Environmental > Aquatic > Freshwater >... | reverse complement strand
TTTCATAACCAGGCAATAGCAGTCTTGCAAATATCCGGTGGTTGGGGACAGAGTTATTGGAATGCTAATTTTTCTGCTCCGGGATGGGGGAGCTTTAGTGGTGGTGGCGGTAGCGGCGGCAGTGGCGGAATACTTACCGAAGCTGATATGAAAATAGTCATAGAGGCATTAATTGATCCTTTATTTGGAGAGGGAAAAATTGATTTTGAAACCGCTCTTTGCAAGTATGTTAATGGCGGTCAAGCGGTTTATGACAAAATGATGGCGATAAATCCAGAATATTATCAGGGGTTTATGGACTATGTGGGCACTTCCGAGGGCAAGCAAGCGGCATTAGATAATTTGGGAAATTTATTATCAAACCAAACAGTTGTCACAACTAAAACGCAAGCTGAATATGATAGTGTCGCGAAGGATATTGTTTGGGCATTAAGAACTTCTTCAGTAACGACGCTTACCGACGCGCAAAAACAAGCGATTATATCTAAAACATTGGCAAAAAACGGAATTTCCGCTAGCGATCCGTTGATGCAAGCCGCGCTTTTAAAGCAAGGAATAACTCCGCCCAGTTCATCAGCTTTGCCTAGTGGACAACCGGTATTTTCCACGACCGGACCGGATTATGAGGGCGCAGAAAAGTTCTTAAATTCAATAAAGGGTAGGGGGCTAGCTGAGTCGGAAGTAGCTAAAGGGCTTGCGAGCTTTGGCTTTGAATGTACTAACGGAATATGCAAGGAGGCTGGCACAAATAGAGTGGCTACGGGAGATAGTTCTGGAAGTAAGGCAGACATCAACAGCAGATATTTTTGGGCAACCGAAGGCGCATGTTTAGATGGTCCAAATTTAGGTAGCATTGGCTCTGGTGCCGAAGAAACGCTTAGTGGATCGCCATCGTGTTCCGGAGGGGGCGGGGGAGGAACGCCGACGGCGCCAGCGTGCACTTCTTACACTTATAGCGATTGGAGCGCGTGTGGCGGCGGAGTGCAGGCGCGGTCAATTTTGCACCAATATCCTTCCGGTTGCACCGACACCGCCACGGCGGTCTTGACGCAAAACTGCACCATGCCGACGGTGGTTTGCGCTTCTTATGTCTATAGCGATTGGTCGGCGTGTGTGGATAATAATCAAACTCGCTCCATTCAAACCAAATCGCCGTCCGGGTGCGGTGATTCGTCTTCGGCGGTGCTGACACAATCTTGCGTGTCGCCGATATCGCCAGTGGTTACCAATACCACCAATGCCAATCAAACGATGACGCGGCCGTTGTTGTCGGTGAGCACAAATCGCGCGGCAACATGCCAATTCAATGAAAACGGCGGTTTTACCTATCCGGCGGGAACGACTTTTGATACTACCGGCGGTTATAACCATAATTCGCAATTGCCGGAGACCGCCAACGGCAAAAAAACTTACTATGTCGTCTGTCGCGATAACGCCACCGGCGGAATAAGCGACGCCTTGAAAATTGAATTTACCGTGAATGTGGAAAGCGTGCCGATTATTACCAGCGTCACTCCCGCCGAACAAACCGGCGCCAATCCCGTGTTGTCGGTGACCACTGACCGGCCGGCGATCTGTCAATATCAAAAAGACAGCGCGTTTTCTTTCGGGAGTGGCGCGCCGCTTTCCACCGCGGATAATTACAGCCACACTGTTTCTGTCGCGAATTTATCCGATGGAGATTATTTGTTCTATGTGATTTGCAAAAATAACGATACCGGAACGATAAGTCTGGCAAAACAAGTTGCCACCAAATTGCGCCGCCAATCCCCGGCCAACGCGCCGGCGATCACCAACACCACCGCGGTGGCGCAAGCGACGGATAATCCGATCTTATCCGTTTCCACCAATATCGCCGCGGCTTGTCAGTATCAAAAAGACGCTCCATTTGCTTATGGACAGGGTTTAAGTTTCTCCCGCGATAATGACAAAAAAAATCACCAAGCCCAGTTGAATAATTTGGCAGATGGCACCCACACTTACTATGTGGTCTGCAAAAACGATACTGCCGAAGCGCAAAGCGAATCAATGATGATTATGTTTGTGGTGAATGCTGGCCAAGCGGATGTTTGCGCGGATTTGGTTTCCAATGACCGCAAGAACAATGCCAATCGTTCCTATTGGGGCAATCAAAATTCAAATTCGGCATATTTGTGGCAGGCGGTGGAAACCGGCACGCGCGATAAATTTGAAAAAGTGGATTGGCACGCGGGATATCAGTTCACGCCGGAAAAGGACGGCAAAGTGAGTCAGCTTTGCGGCAATTTTGCCGCCGGCACCGCCAACCGGGTGTCGCTCTATGACGGATCCTATACCGAGCTTGCCGGCGTTCAAATTACCGGTAACGACGCGTGGAAATGCGCCGATATCGCGCCGGTGGAAATCAAAACCGACCGCCGTTACTATGTAATCGCCCGCATTGACAATAATCCGGTCTATTTTGAATATAAATCGGGAATGTTGCCCAAGAGAACCGGAAACGCGGTGATTGAGGCCGGCATCCGGCAGTCGGCCGGACAGCAGGCGTTTGATTATGATATTCGCAAATATGATTATATGATTTTCGGATTGGTGGACGCGCGCGTTTCTTGGTCGCCGGCAACACTCAACGGTCCGGCATTTATTACCGCCGGTCCGAACGGGACAGTGGCGGGTGATAGCACGGTGTTGTCATTGATCACTTCGGGAGCGTCCGAATGCCGTTTTGGCCGCGAGGATGTTGATTACGCGCAAATGAGTTATTTGATGGGCAAAACCGCCGCGGATAATTTCGCGCAAAAGGTTTGCGGTTTGGAAGCGGGCGATTACACCTTCTATGCTCGGTGCCGTAATACCGGCGGTGCGGAAAACAACATGTCAGCGGCAATAACTTTTACCATCACGCAATAGAAAAACATTGAACATTGAACATTGAACATTAATTATCACTAATCAATAATCATTAAACAAATATGAATTTGCTTAAGAAAATTTTTAGGGGCAAATTAGCGATTGCCGGGTTGGCGATTGCCGGAGCGGCGCTTGCTTTCAATTTTGCCGCCGCTTCCGGTCCGACTCTGAAAAATGTCAATCCTCAAGGCACGGTGACATCCTCTTCGGTTAATATCACCTTGGAAACCGTGGATTTGGCGCGTTGCCGTTATTCAACCAATGATTCGGCATATGAGAGCATGGGCAATGAAATGTACACTCCCGACGGTCTTTATCATTCGGGATCAATCGGCAATCTGGCAAAAGGATCCTATACTTATTATGTTCGTTGCCGCGATTTTGAAGGCAATGCCAACAGCGCCAGCACGGTGGTAAGTTTTACCGTGGGCGAAATCACTTGCGTGGGCGCCAATTGTCCGACCAATCCGCCGGTTTTGGGTAATCCCCCTGTGCTTTCGGGGTTTTCGCCTACCGGCACGGTGACCAGCAAATATGTCACATTATCGGTGACGACCGATAAGGCGGCGACTTGCCGCTACAGCTGGTATGACAAGGATTATGAGGCAATGACATTGGCATTTACCAGCAACAACAAGCTCTATCATGTCGCGTCGGCAACGCTTTCCAACGCCGGCAATTATAATTATTATGTTCGCTGCAAGGATGAAGCCGGTAATGTCAACTCTCCGGCGGGTAGAATCGCGTTTTATTACTATGTTTATGTTGCTCCGACAACAACGGTGACGACAACGCCCCCGGTGACAACTCCCAAAGATACTGTGCCGCCGACAATATCGGGAATGTCGCCGTCGGGCGCGGTGACGACCAAGGAAATCACTTTGTCGGTTGCCACCGATGAAACGGCGACTTGCCGTTATGGGACCAGCGACTTTGATTATGAGTTGATGCCCGATAGTTTTGGCGACGCGGGCGTTTCGCACAGCAAAACAATCACTTTGGCGGCGCCCGGAGAGTATCTTTATTATGTGCGATGCGTTGATGAGGCAAAAAATAAGAATACGATTTCAGGGCAAATAAAATTCACCTATTCTTTGCCTGAAGGACCAAAAATCGTTGATCTTGAGCCGTCGGGCGGCGTGGTTTATCAAGGCAGCGTGGCGTTGATTGCCACTACCGACAAGGAGGCATCTTGCCGATTCGCGGAAAATGATGTTGATTATGATCGAATGGGAGATTTTTTTGACACCGGCGACGGACTTTTCCACCAGGCGTTCGTTGATTTGCCTGATTATGGCTTTTATTCTTATTATGTGCGCTGTATGGATAAAAGCGGCGTTTTGGGGGCAAAATCAGAAGTTATCAGTTTTGAATATCAAAATCCCAATCCGGTATCTGAAGAAATGCCGGTTGAGCCGGAACCGATAGTCTGCGAGCAAATTCAGATCGGCGCTAAAGATGGAGCGTGCGATAAAACGCTGGATTGTGTTTGCGACCCTGATTGTCCGGGGACTGGCGATGACGCTGATCCCGATTGCGCCGACATTGAACAGCCGTCGGGCGGAGGCGGCGGCTGGGTCGCGTTATTATTAATCGGATTGATTTTATTGATTATCATTATAATCATTATCATTATTGTTAAACGAAAAAATGCCGAGGAAGAAGACGTGGAACTGCCCTGAAATAGTAAAGCTTAAAACGTAAAGCGTAAAGCGTAAAGCGAAAAATCAAAACGCGCCCAAAGAGCGCGTTTTTAATGATTCAATGTTTTAATGTTTAAATGTTTCTATGACAAATTATAGGAGATTTTTTTGATTTTGTAGATGATTTTGTTGTTTTCTCCCGTTGCCGCCGAATCGCCGATTTTTTTTCCCAGCAAAAGCTGTCCCACTGGCGATTCGTTGGAAATGCGTCCGGCGTCCGGATCGGCTTCCAGAGTGCCCACCAATGTCAATTCTTCGTCTTTGCCATTGATGTTCACCAGGACTGTGGCGCCGATGCCCACTTCTTTTTGGTTGTTTTTTGCCGGCGCTTTAATGAGACGGGCGTTTTTAATGATATTTTCAAGTTCAACGAGCCTGATATCAAGCAGGCTTAAATCTTCCTGAAAAGCGATAAATTCGGGATTGACATCTTCGGAATGAAGAATTGCCGGCGCCTCGCCTTTGGTTTTGGCCAGCTTGATTTGTTTTAGCGTTTCGTAGTCGGCGTTAATTTTTTTAAGTCCTTGCCGAGTCAAATAGAAGTTTTTTGCTTCCATATCAGTTGCCTCCGTCTGCCGCTTTCTGCCTGGTTTTAATGCGGCAAGAAGCGCCTTTAAGGCGGCGGTGAAAAATCTGTTATCTCCATTGTAGGCATTGCCGTTTTTTTGTCAATTGTTGATAATAATCATATAATCATATAATCATATAATCATTTAATCATGAATCATGAATCATGAATAATGAATCAATGGATCTTTTATAATGATTAATCAAGAGTTGGCAAAAATTTTCTATGAAATCGCGCAGATGCTGGACGCGGAAAATGATCGTTTCCGCCCGATTGCTTATCGGCGCGCGGCGCGATCATTGGCGGATTTGCCTGAAGATGCCGGCGTGATTTATCGGCGCGGGGGCTTGGCGGCGCTGGAAGAAATTCCGGGCGTGGGAAAAGGCATTGGCGAAAAGATTGAGGAATATGTTTTGCGCGGCGAAATTGCCTATCACAAAGAATTAAAACGGCGTTTTCCGGCGGCATTGGGAGAAATTGCTGCGGTGGAAGGATTGGGAGCCAAGAGAGCCAAGTTTCTTTTTGAGAGATTGGGAGTTAAAAATTTAAAAGAATTGGAGCGCGCCGCCCGCGCGGGAAAAATTGCCGCGCTGGAAGGTTTTGGCGAAAAATCGCAAACCAATATTTTGCAAGCGGTGATGTTTCAAAAAAAAGCGGGCGGACGCTTGTTATTGGGCCATGCTTTGCCGCTGGCATTGGAAATCAAACGGCGATTGGAGGAATTCGGCGGTTTGGCGCGGGTGGAAATTGCCGGTTCATTGCGCCGGCGAAAGGAAACCATCGGCGATATTGATTTGCTGGCGGTAACCAAGCCGGGCGCGTCCGCGGACGCGGCAATGGATTTTTTCACTTCGCTGCCGGAGATTGAAAAGATTTGGGCTAAGGGTAATACCAAATCTTCGGTTCGGACGCGCGCTGGCATTGATATTGATTTGCGGCTGGTGCCGGCCGAATCGTTCGGGGCGGCATGGCAATATTTTACCGGCTCAAAAGAGCACAACATTATTTTGAGGCGGATTGCCAAAGAGGAAGGGTTAAAACTTTCCGAATACGGATTGTTTGCCGGCAATCGCGCTATTGCCGGCAAAGACGAGGAAGAAATTTATGTTAAACTGGGAACGAAAGCGATTCCGCCGGAGTTGCGCGAAAACGGCGGCGAAATTGAAGCGGCGCGAAAAGATTGTCTGCCGGATTTAATTGGATATGGCGGTTTGCGGGGAGATTTGCATTGTCATTCCGATTGGGACGGCGGCGATGATTCCATTGAAACATTGGCCGCTTTTGCCAAAGAAATGGGCTATGAATATCTTGGCATTGCCGATCACACCAAATTTTTAAAAATTGAAAATGGTCTTGACGAAAAACAATTGGCGGAGCGCAATCGGGAAATTGATAAATTAAATGAATCAAACAAGGAGTTTAAAATATTGAAAGGATGCGAAGCAAATATTTTAAATGACGGCGCGGTTGACATTGACGGCGCTGCGCTGGCGGATTTGGATTTTGCCATCGCGGGCGTTCATTCCAATTTAAAAATGGAGCGAAAAAAAATGACCGCCAGAATAATTCGCGCGATGGAAAATCCGTTTATTGACATTATTTCCCATCCGACCGGCAGGTTATTAAAAAAACGGCCGGAATGCGAAATTGATTTTGACAAAATATTGGCGGCGGCGGCGGCGACCGGCACAATATTGGAAATCAACGCCTTTCCCGACCGGCTGGATTTAAACGATCGGCACATTCGCGCGGCAAAGGAGCGAAGCGTAAAAATGATTATCAACTCCGACAGCCATCGCGCCGCGCACTTGTTTTTTGCCGAGTTTGGCATCGCGCAAGCGCGGCGCGGTTGGGCGGGGGCAGCCGATATTGTCAATACTCTGCCGTGGTCGGAATTGCAAAAAACATTGAAAAGAAACAAAAAAAGCGTAAATTAAAGAAGAAATTATTTTGAATCGCAAAACTTGTTGAGGCGAGTGTTTTCGCCGGAGCATTATTTTGCGCGACCGGCGCAAAATACTAGAAAATTTTATAGCAATAAAATTTTCGCGCTCCGCGAAAATACTTGCCGAATAAGAGTTTTGCAATTCAAGTGAATTATTTTTATTAAAACCATATGAAATTTGAAAAATCCGCCGGCGCGATCGTTTTTTGCCGCGCGCCGGACGGCCAAAATCAATTTTTGTTGCTGCATTATCCGTCAATGTCCCATCGCTCAAAAAGAGACTATTGGGATTTTGTCAAGGGCCATGTGGAGAAAGGCGAAGATGAGATTGCCACGGTGCGCCGCGAAGCCGCCGAAGAAACGGGATTAAGCGACTTGGAATTTATCGGCGGGTTTCGCGCGGCGATGAAATATTTTTTTCGCCATAAAAATGATTTGATTTTTAAAACCGCCGTTTTTTATTTGGCAAAAACTGGAACTGAAGCTATCACGCTTTCAGGCGAGCACAATGATTATATTTGGCTGTCCTATCAAGATGCTTATCAATTATTGTCGTTTGACAATGCCAAAAAAATATTTCGCGCCGCCAATGGTTATCTGGCAAGAAACGAAAAAGACAATTGATGATGGCATATCAACCCATCAACTCATCGCTACCCCTGAGTGCGGGCGATACAAATACCAACAATTTCCTTTGCGCCGGCATATTTTAAAACTTTGGCGCATTCTTCCATTGTCGCGCCGGTGGTGGCGACATCATCTATCAAAAAGATTTTTTTTCCGGCAACCGCTTTTTTGTTTTCACAGATAAACGCGCCGCGCAAGTTCTCCATTCTTTGGCGTTGCGAAAGCTCGGCTTGACAAGCGGTTTCCTTGATTTTTACCAAACTGTCGCATAGGGGAATTTGCCAGATAGCGGATAATTTTTCGGCTAAGTCTCGGGCTTGATTGAAACCGCGCCCCCGCATTCTTTTGTTTGCCAGCGGAACAAAAACAAGATTGAATCCTTTCGGGTTTTGCCCGCACAAAGAAAAATGTCCGGCGATGATTTTTGCCAGCGGCAATGCCAACTCGCGGCAAAACGGCTCATATTTAAACGCGTGAATGATTTTCTTGACGCGCGGGTTTTCGTAGGCGCAAGGCGAATAAATGTCGGAAAGATATTTTTTTGTTTTATCGCGGCGATGAACGGGGGAAATATCCATCAACGATTGGCAATCGGCACAAAGAAAAGCGCCGTAAGCCGAACAAAAAAAGCATCTTTTCGGAAACAGCAATTCTTTAATGCCGGCAAATATTTTTGGCATATTGCGGTTAATTTTGTTTGCGGTTATGATGTAATTATAATAATAATTAAAAATGCAAAAATCAAAATAACAATGAAAAATTTAAAATTTGAATGCGTTTCAATTTTTAATTTCAAATTTTCATTTTGATTTTTGACTTTTAAATTTTACATTTGATTCGTGTTGCCAAAATTGTTTTCCAAAAAATTTCTGGGGATTGATATCGGCACTTTTTCGCTGAAATTGGTGGAGTTGGCAGAAGCGGGCGAGAATTTTTCGTTGTCCAATTACGGACAGTATGACATTGAGCCAAATCAAAATCTTGGCATGGTTGATTCTGAAAGAAAGATAATGGCAAGTTTTTCGGCTCAAGAAATTGCCGAGATTATTCAGGCGATAATGTCGGAAGCCAAAATGAAAACTCGGCAATGCGCTTTTTCCATTCCGGATTTTTCAACATTTTTCACCACCTTTTCTTTGCCGGCAATGACCAAAAAAGAATTATCCGACGCGGTGATATTTGAAGCGCGGCAACATATTCCTTTGCCGATTGACAGCGTTACCGTCGATTGGCAGTTGATTGGCGGTGAATTCGGCAAATCGGACAAAATGGAAATCGCGATGACGGCCATTCCTAACGAAGTAATTGCCAAATATAGGGATATTGCGGCAAAAGCGGGTTTGCAATTGGCGCTGATAGAGGCGGAAGCTTTTGGCTTGGCGCAGGCGTTGATTTCCAAAGAAGAATTGCGCCCAGTATGCCTGATTGATATCGGAATTCAAAGCACAGTTTGCAGTTTGATGGAAAATCAAGTTTTGCGGTATTCTCACAGTTTTGATCGCGGCGCGGATTATTTATTCAAGGCACTTATCCGTCAGTTGCCAATCAGCCGGGAAATAATCCAATCAATTGAGAAAAGTTGCGGACTTCAGGCATTTTCATTCATTGAACCGGACATAAAAAACAATATGAGAAATATCTTTAGGGATTCTTTTTTGCCAATACTCAAAGAAATTGAAATGGCATTGGCTGAATATCGCCGGTCCTCGGGCATTGAGATCGCAAAAATTATTCTTTCGGGCGGCGCGGCTGCTTTGCCGGAAGTAATGGATCAATTCAAAAATTATTTTCAAAAAGAAACCGAAATTGCCGATCCGTTCGCAAAAATAAATTATCCAAAAGAAATGCAAGAGGAGATAAAAAAAATCGGTCCGGCATACGCGGTGGCGGTTGGAATGGCGCGCCGGGGGTTTAATCTGATGAATAAAAAATGATTTTTCTTTTTCTTATCCTTGCCATTAAAAATAATTATGCGATAATAAATTGCGACGGGTAAATAAAACTGGATTATTTTAAAAAATATGGTTAACGAAATTTCAAAACGGCCAGAAGTCTTTTTGGAAAACGCAGTTTTCTATTTTGCGTTTTTTTTGTTGTTATTTGTTATTTCCGGTTTTTTCTATTTTCGCCATGAGGTTAATCGGGCGAATGAAGAAATGGCTGTTCTTGACGTGCAATGGACAAAAATGAAAACCGAAGAACAAAAGGGATTGGAAAGCCGGGTGGTGGCGGCGCGCCGCCGGATGTCTGATTTTTCAAAGATAATGGAAGAGCGCTATTCCGCGGTCAATTTCTTTTCAGAATTTGAAAATATGGTTTTTTCCGGAGTTCATTATTCCAAGTTAATCCTTGATTTTTCTAAAAATTCCGTTTCCTTAACCGGGCACGGAAATAATTTTTCCGATGTCGCAAGGCAGGGGACGAAGTTTTCCGCGGCAAAATCCGTTCTGGTTTCGTGGCCGTTTACAAAAATTATGATTACCGAAGACGGTAAAATCAATTTCGATGCCGATCTTTCGATGGATCCCAATGCGAAAAATTTCAAATACGCGCGATAAAATGCCGGCTTTTTGCGGCGGACCGATTGGGTAAGTCGATATTATTTTAAAAAAAATATGTCAAGAAATTATTTGGAAGCGTTCGCGATTATTATTATCACTTTCGGTTTGGGATTTTTCTTGGTTATGCCGAAGTATCAAGAATTGCAAACCGTCAACACGCGCATCAAAGAAAAAAAAGCTGAAATTGCCGCGCAAGCGAATTATTATGCCGGACTTGAAGCGATGATGAGCGATCTTGGCCGTTACCATGAAAACTTATCAAAGATTGATGCCGCTTTGCCCGAAGGTTTGGACGCGCCGGCGGTGATGAACTTTGTTCAAGCCGCGGCGATGCAGGCCGGGTTGGCGTTGCAAGATATCAGCTATACGGGGGCGGGGAAAAACATTTCACCCGTTTCGGGGACATCTTTGCCCAGCTATGAAGTTTCATTGAAAGCTTCCGGATCATATGGAAATTTCAAGAATTTTTTGTCAATCGTTGAACGATCCAGCCGGCTGATTTCAGTGATTTCCTTGAGCGTGAATGCCAAATCCGACATCTCCAATCCGAATGACGGCGCGAATCTGATCGCGGAGAAGAAAGAGTCGGCTTCTTCTGATAAGATTCTTGATTATGAGATTAAAATCTCGGCCAACTATTATGACGCCGCCGCAAAATGAATTGTTTAATTTTAAAAACAACAGATCCGGCGCGCGGAAAATCACGCGACGGGCATGATGAACCAATATGGCAATAACTTTTCAAGAAAAAAGCAATTTGGGGAAAAATGCCGCGATTGTTATCGTTTTGGTCGCGTCATTTTTTGCTGTGATTTTTTTAATCGGGTATTTTTTGCGGGAAAATATTTTGCCGGCTTCGGAAATGTCAACGGCGCCGCAGAATATTGATATGGAAATGTTGCAGGACCCGCGTTTGGCGGAAATGGATTTTTTTCCTGAAATCACGGTCATTGAAAATAATGAACCGCGCCTGAATCCCTTTGTTGAATATTCGGCAACATCAAGTGAAAATATGGTCTTTTAATGTCTTTTTTAACCCAACAATTGATTAATGCCGGCGTCATCAGCCAAGAGCAAAGCGCCAAGTTGGAATCGGACTTGAAAAATAATCCCGGTAAAACCGAAGAGGAAATAATTATTTCCCGCGGATTGGTGGAGGAAAAAAAATTATTTAAACTCAAAAGCGAGTGGCTGGGAATTGATTTTATCGCTGAAAGCCCGGAAGATCTTTCATTGGAGATTTTGCAGACCATTCCCGAAGATACGGCGAAATTTTATCGAATGATTCCCTTGGGAAAGAAAAAGGGCGGGTTTGTCATCGGCATGGTTTTTCCCGAAGATTTGAAAGCGCAGGAGGCGCTTAAGTTTTTGGCGCGCAAAAATAATTTCACTTATCAAGTTTTTTTAATTACGCCAAAAATTTTCGGCGAAATTTTGGCAAAATATCGCGACTTAAAAAAAGAGGTTGGGAAAGCGTTAGAAGAGTTTCAAAAGGAAGAATCGCAAACAAAAGTTAACCGTCCCAAGCCGGGGGAGGAAATAATTTCCGGGGTCCAGGACGCGCCGATTACGAAGATTGTGAATGTGATTTTGCGCAACGCGATTGATGGCGGCGCTTCCGATATCCACATTGAGCCTGGGAGGTCAAAGTTGCGTGTTCGTTTTCGGGTTATGGGCGACTTGTTTTCATCAATTTTTCTTCCGTTGAATATTGCCAGTGCGGTGCTGGCGAGAATCAAGATAATGTCAAATATGAAGATTGACGAGAATCGCGTGCCTCAAGATGGCCGCTTTTCCATGAGTGTGAATGAAAAAAATTATGATTTTCGTGTTTCCACCTTGCCCACGGCGCTGGGGGAAAAGGTGGTAATGAGAATTTTGGATCCTGATGCCGGCGATAAAACTTTTGAAGATTTGGGGCTCGACGGCCGCAATCTTGAGCTGATGAGAAAAGCAATTGATGAACCGTTTGGTTTGATTCTGGTGACCGGTCCGACTGGTTCGGGGAAAAGCACCACGCTCTACGCGGTTCTGCAAGAAATTAACAACGAGAAAATAAACATTATCAGCCTGGAAGATCCGGTGGAATATTTTTGCGATGGCGTCAATCAATCACAAGTGCGCCCGGAAATCGGTTTTGACTTTGCTTCGGGCCTGCGCAGTATCTTGCGCCAGGATCCGGATGTGATTATGGTAGGCGAGGTGCGCGACGAAGAAACGGGAATGCTTACAATCCATTCGGCATTAACCGGACACTTAGTTTTGTCAACTTTGCATACTAATGATTCATTAGGAGTGGTGCCGCGTCTTGTCGATTTAAAAATTCATCCTTATCTTATTCCTTCCACCTTGGTGTTGGCGCTGGCGCAACGGTTGGTGCGCCGTCTTTGTCCCGATTGCCGCAAGCAGATTGAAGCGAAAGGGTTTTTGAAAGAAAAAATTATTGCTGAGTTTGCCGCGATTCCCGAAAAATCCCGCGGCGGCGCGGTTTTGCCGGATCCGATTATGATTTGGGAGCCGGTCGGATGCGCAAAGTGCAAGCGGCAGGGATTTTCCGGGCGGGTGGGAATTTTTGAAACGTTGGAGATGACGCCGGAATTGAGCGAAATTGTTTTAAAAGATCTTTCCGAAGCGGCGTTAAATGCCGAAGCGCGCCGGCAGGGACTTATTACGATGCGCCAAGATGGAATCTTGAAAGCTCTCAAGGGCGTTACCACTATGGAAGAAGTTTTGAAAGCAACCGAAGAAGATATTTCGGCGGCGGTTGCCGGCGCTAAATCATAATTTTGATTGAAATGAGATTTGAGTTATAATAAAATTAACGCAGTAGGCGCGAATTATTATTGCAAAAATAATATGCAAAGCAAAAAAAATGACACAGAACAAAAAGAGAAAAGAATCCTTGTGGTGGAAGATGATCCTTTTTTATCGGATATTTATAACACTAAATTAAAGCAGGCCGGTTTTGATGTTGATTTGGCAATGACCGGAGAGGAATGCGTGGACAAATTAACCGCCAATGAATATGATTTGATGGTGTTGGATATTGTCCTGCCTCAACTTGACGGATGGGAGATATTAGGTCGAGTCAAGGAAATGCGCCGGCAAGATCCCGATTCTTACATTAACCGGCTTAAAATTATTATTCTTTCCAACTTGGGGCAAAAAGAAGAAGTTAAGAAGGGTTATGATT
>Ga0136653_10001313_pt1 | contig 13489 bp, 11 predicted proteins | sample LakKivw275mmetaG_FD_94866 | JGI IMG/M metagenome (GOLD analysis project Ga0136653, IMG submission 94866) | Anoxic lake water microbial communities from Lake Kivu, Rwanda to study Microbial Dark Matter (Phase II) - Lake Kivu water 275m metaG... | ecosystem: Environmental > Aquatic > Freshwater >... | reverse complement strand
TCCCCCGGAATCCCGGACGGAATCCGGGCCGGAATCAGAGCCGGAATCCGGGCCGGAATCCGTCCCGGAATCTGTGACCTACTCTGTCCCCGAATCAGGGAGGGAATCTCCCTCCGAATCTCCCCCCGAATCAGGGAGGTAATCAGGGAGGGTATGAGCTCTTGGCAACGCCACTCGCCGAACCGGACAACGGCCGCGGCCCTCGGCTTGACCGATACTGAATCTCCGCTATTCTAACCCGCAGTGGGTGCTTCTCCTCCGGCGCTCGTCGCCGACCTTGTCGACCGCTTCTCCCGCGACCGCAAGGTCTTCCAGTCCCTTGACTACAAGGAAGGACAACTCACCGATTCACTCGGTACACTCAGATAATGAGGTAACAACTGATGCCGGTAAACAGCAACAAACCTCTCAGATGGAAGAAGGACATCAGCCAGTCAGTTGACATGTACAACGACTGGTTCATGCGTTTTGCTCCGAAGGCGTATCGCGACACTCGGCTAAGGACGACCGAGACAGTCCGGAGAGCCATGGAGGCAACGCGCGGGCTGGCCAGTCTGGACGCCGACACGTTGCGGGCGCATCCGGAGGTCATCTGCGTCCTGCGAATGTCGACTTGCCCACCCATCGCAGTGGATAGGCTGATCGGGCTGACCGGAATCGCCGGAGCCCTTGTCAAGACGATGGACAAGTTCTGCAAGATACCTCCGAACGCGTCCGCCCGAAGCGTCACAGAGGCTCTCGCCCGTATCGGTGATGTAATTCGGAGGCTTTTGGATCGTGACATCCTGGTCTGGCTCGACCGGCGGCGTGACCCGACGGAGGACGAGATGCAGCGTGCATCGACCGTGATTGCTGACCGGTTGTGTGGAGCGCAGACTAACCCGATAATCCGCAACGCGCAGGAGCAACGTCAGCTTGACAAGGTCAAGGACTGGCTTGTCGCACGCGGCTACAGGCAGGTCGAACCTGCGGACATCGCCGACCACCGCAAGATGCAGCCCGGGACGTTCTGCTACCGACTGAACGTAAGCGTACGCCAGGGCAACCGACGACTGAACGTTCCAGTAGATATAGCCGTAATGCCGCTCAAGCCCCGCGGATTCCATTGGCCGCTGCTTGTCGAGGCCAAGTCCGCGGGCGACTATACAAACGTGAACAAGCGCCGAAAAGAGGAGGCCACGAAGATCAAGCAGTTGCGCGACACGTACGGACGTAGCGTCAGATACGTACTCCTCCTGGGAGGCTACTTCGATTCAGGCTACCTCGGCTACGAAGCTTCGGAAGGCATAGACTGGGTTTGGGAGCATCGCATCGACGATTTCGAACGGATGGGCCTGTAAGCCGTGACGAAGATAGGCGAACTTGAAGACAAACGCCTCATTCTCCAACGCTCGCTTGACGAACGGCGCACGCAGGCTGAGCGAAACCGTCTGGGCCAGTTTGCCACGCCGCCTCGACTCGCGGTCAGCGTAGTAGAAGCTTCACTGAAACTGCTTCCCTCGGCATCGCGCATACGATTCCTCGACCCGGCATTCGGCACCGGCTCGTTCTATTCCGCGCTCCTTGGTCTGGTCGCTCACTCGCGCTTGCAGCATGCGGCCGGCTATGAGGTAGACCCGGATTTCGGAAACGTGGCCGAAAGGCTCTGGAGGGCGACAGGGCTGGAGCTGCACGTCGCCGATTTCACCAAAGCCAAGGCCTCTTCGGACCCCAGCTTGAAGCCCAATCTCATCGTGTGTAATCCTCCGTACGTCAGGCACCATCACCTGGACAGGGAAACAAAGGAGCGGCTCCAGGCACAGCTCAAACAGCAGCTTGGTATCAACGTATCGGGCCTCGCGGGTCTTTACTGCTACTTCATGCTCATGTCGCACAGTTGGATGGTCAGAGAAGGCGTTGCCGCCTGGCTTGTACCGAGCGAGTTTATGGACGTCGGTTACGGTCATGCAATAAAACGTTACCTGCTCGACCACGTTGAGACTCTCAGAATCCATCGGTTCGACCCGGCCGAGGTGCAGTTCGAGGATGCGCTCGTCTCATCGTGCGTCGTGTGGTTCCGCAACGTCACGCCGTCATCTGACCACGCGATTGCCTTCTCATACGGCGGCTCCATAGAGTCGCCCAACTGCGAACGCCTGATACCAGTTGATGAACTGCGGCGCGAGCATAAATGGACAAGGTTCCCGGCCAAGACACCGCGGCCGACCAGCGCGAAGGTCAGACTCGGGGATTTCTTCACCATCAAGAGGGGAATAGCCACCGGAGCCAACGGTTACTTCATCATGACGCGTCAGCAGGCCGAGGAACTCAAGTTGCCTCCCGCCGGCCTGCGTCCAATCCTGCCCGGTCCGCGACACCTGGAATCGGATGAGGTGCTCGCCGAGCTCGACGGATCGCCGCGCACGGAGCCACGGCTGGTACTGCTCGACTGCAGACTTCCTGAGCAGCAAGTCCAGGCCAAATACCCATCGCTCTGGCGCTACCTGGAGACAATCCGCCCGGACGTAGCCGGACGGTACTTGTGCGCGCGGCGTACGCCCTGGTATTCCCAGGAATATCGACCGGCTGCTCCTTACCTGTGCACGTACATCGTGCGCGCGAAAACCCGCCCGTTCCGGTTCATACTCAACCACTCGCAGGCGACCGCTGCCAATGTGTACCTCCTGCTCTACCCCAAGCCTCACGTCGCCCGTGCTCTAGAGACGAACCACGGGCTCCAACGGCAGGTTTGGCAGGCTCTGAACCGCTGTGGCGACGGCGTGATGCTCGACGAAGGGCGAGTCTATGGCGGAGGCCTGCACAAACTCGAACCGAGGGAACTTGCCAACGTACCTGCCGACCATCTGCTGGAACTCCTGCCGAATCCGGTTGAAGGCCGACGCGCCACCCAGGACTTGTTTGAAGAAGCAGTCGTCAGAGACGCCCCGCCTCGCCAACGCCGCGCCAGACCCAAGCTCCGCAAACGAGCCAAGAAACGGAACCGACGTGTCACGAATCGACGCCACTGACGGCTCACAGCTTACGGCCTACAGCCTACGGCTTAATTCGGATTCCGGGCCGTCAGCCGCAAGCCGTTGGCCGTTAGCCCTCATCCTCGGCAGCCTCTACTACCCGGACTGCCCTTACGAGTTCTCAGTCCTGCCCGCGGACATCCTCGGCCAGGTCTACGAACAGTTCCTCGGCAAGGTCATACGACTGACAGCAGGGCATCAGGCAAAGGTGGAGGAAAAGCCCGAGGTCAGAAAAGCCGGCGGCGTCTACTACACCCCAACCTACATCGTAGACCACATCGTCAAGAACACCGTCGATGAAACGCGCGAAGGCAACACGCTCGCGCATTTGACAACTCGCATTGCCCGAATAGCATGTTCCCTGCAATGAAGGCACTCATCTACGCATCCGCAGACGCTCAGAGGCGCACGGCGCGCGCCGGACCCGGATTGGCTAGTCCCACGATGGTAGCGCGGTTGGTGGTCGTCTGCGCGCTTGCTGCGCTGACTGCGGGGTGCGTCAAGAACCGGCCCCCGACCAAGCCCGTTATCGAAGGCCCGGAGCTAACGCGACCGATGGACACTGTGGCCTACACCATGAGCGCACTCGACCCAGAGGATGGAGTTCTCACTTACATGATAGCATGGGGTGACACGAGCAGCATAGAACGTACGAGCGATTACGCCAGCGGCACGAAGGTCGTACGCAAGCACGTCTTTCGCGACAGCGGGTCGTTCGCTCTGAAGGTGAAAGCACGCAACGCAGCGAATGTCGAATCGGATTGGTCTGACGGCCTCACTGTAAACGTCGGTTTCGTCCCGCCCGTCGTACCTTCTGCGCCGACCGGCCCCACGTCAGCCACCGCAGGGACCTCGTGCGGGTACACGGCTAGTTCGTCATCGCAGTTCGACGACAGCTGCCTTCTGCAGTTTGACTGGGGGGACACAACGAGCGCTTGGCTCGGACCGGTCGCAAACGACAGTGCATGCACAGGCTTTCACGCGTTTGACACGATTGGCGCCTATCAGGTTCGCGTGCGCGCAAAGGACCTCAGAGGAACCGCTTCCGCGTGGTCGCCTAGCCTCCTAGTTGCCATCGGTGCAGAGCCGCCGGTGACACCTGGGATACCGGTGGGGCCCGACTCAGGTTACGCTCGCCGTGCATACAGCTTCTCGACCTCCACTACTGACCCTCTCGGGCGTGATATTGCATACAGGTTCGACTGGGGCGATGGAGACACGACGTCATGGAGTGCGTTCTACTACAGTGGCGACTCCTGCACGCTGCAGCACACTTTCGGTGCCGACGGCAGCTATTCTGTCCGCGCACAAGCCAAGAACAGGGCAGGTGTGGTCTCAGCCTGGTCGAGCGAACACCCGTTCGTGGCCCAAGGTACAGGCTACCCCTATCGCGAAATCGGCAGCGTCCGGATTGGCGACGAGCCGTTGTTCGCCAAGTGCCACCCAAATGGACAACTCGTCTACGTGACGCGGAGCAATGGAGGCGTCACGGTCATTAATACCACGAACGATTCGGTCGTCGCTGTTCTTGGTGTAGGCGGTGCCGGAATAGATGTGACCCCGGACGGTTCAGCCCTGTACCTCACCAACCTCGATGCGCAGACGGTATCTGTTGTGCGGACTTCCGACTACTCGGTAGCTGCAGTCATCGGCGTGGGTAGGACTCCCTCCGCGGTAGCGGTGTCGCCCGACGGCCGGTTCGCGTACGTGACCGAGGCGCAAGACAACTCTGTAGGAGTCATCAGGACTTCCGACTACGCGGTCGTAGCCCATATCCCCGTGGGCGCATGGCCCGGCGCCATTGCCTTACTGCCGGACGGGCAGTACGCATACGTCGCTTGCACGAGCGATGGATCAGTCTCCGTCATTCGGACGCAGGACCTCCAGGTTGTCTGCACGGTGCCCGCGGGAGCACTCCCCTGGGATGTCTCCGTCTCGCCAGATGGCCGGTATGTATACGTCACCCATTTCGCAGACCGCACGCTTCAGGTCATACGCACGGAAGACAACACCGTTGTTGCGACGGTCCCAACGGGAGGGATAGGATGCGTTTGCGTGCTCCCTAGTGGGGAGTACGTCTTCACGAGTGCCTACTGGGACAGCAGCACCGTCACAGTCGTCCGGGTCTCTGACTTCAGCGCCATTGAGACTCTGCAAGCTGGGGAATGGCCGCGCGGCCTGGCGGTACTGCCAAGCGGCGAAAAAGTCTACGTTGCCAATCAGGGTGACGACTACGTCACCGTCTTTGGGTACTGAAACGAGGTCGGCGACCCGCACCATGACCTAAGGGCTTGCCTCGGTCTGGCACCCCTGAGTATCATATGAACTGGTGGGGTCTGGCGGGAGCCGTCTTGAGCGGGACTGCTCTCGCAACGGCTCTGGGCAAGTTGATTGACCTCCTCTGGTTGGAGCCTCTTAGACTCAAAGCCGACCGGCTGCGTTGGCTTCGGGAAGCGCGTTTGGAGGCATATGCTAGCCTTTCCGAGGAAATCCTCTCCATGGGGATCCGAAGTGAGATAGTCGCTGACTATCAGTTGTTTCGGGCAAAGGCAGCCCGAGCCGAGCTGCTCACAGACGACACTCAACTCCTGGCGGACCTGCGGAAGTTCAGCACGGACCTTCTCAACTTCAGCAGGGGCGGAACGATGGGGTTCAAGATAGCCAGCCCTGCCGACTTGAGAGTCACGCTCGAAGATGGGACAGTGCTCGGCAAGAAGGAACTAGAGAAGGTACTGGACTACGAATCTCTTGAGCAACAAGCGAACGAGTTGGTCGACCGCTTAGGCAGAATTGTGCGTGGAACCTAACACCGCGGTGCGAGCGATCGCACGGGAGGCAGTCTTAGGAGGAGTGCATCTGGGGTCCCACCGACTCAGTCCGGCCCGAAGTGGAAAAGCGTTCCAGAGATTCCGGCTCTCCAGATGAGTTCATATGAACGATGGCGGCTAGAGGCGAATTACTCAACAGGCGATTTCGTTGGAAACGACCTGCCATTTTCCATCCAGACCTCTAAGAGGACACAGGAAGTAGTCTCGGAGTCCGTTGCTTGGATAAAGGGCGACCCCATACGCTACAAGGCGCTCCGCAATGGGTTCGATGCGTACTTCGAGATCGGCAACCTGATACCACTGACTGTTGAGAAGTTCGGCTCGGGCCACAAGTTCCCTTGGTCAGAATCGCACTACGAGCTCCAATCCTCCTTGCGGTTATGCCTCGCCGGGTACTACAGGCACTCGCTGTTTGCCCTGAGGTCAGTCCTCGAACTCGGCACGCTTGGAGTGTTCTTCGACCTGGACGACAAGGCAGAGGAGAACATCAAGGCCTGGATGCGCGCTACCGAACCCACCCCTTGGTTCAAGGCGAGTCTGCGGAAGCTCTTTGAGGTTGGACACTTCTATCGATTCGACACAGGTCGTCAGCTCAGAACCAGTATTGAGCACTGCTACGACCGACTGAGCAATTATGTTCATACACGCGGCTTCCGACACAGCTCAAGTGGTCTGGCCGGTGCTCACGTGTATATCAATGTGTTTAGAGAGAAATCAATTCAGACGTACGTCCTCATGGCTCGTGAAGTCATAGAAATCGTCGTCACTCTCATGCTACTCAAGTACCCAATCGGAATGCAGGCGCTGCCGCTCGACGAGAAATTCGGACTGGACGCACCGGTTACAGGTGGCTACTTCGACGCCGTGAAAAGGACGGTTGTCACCCACGTGCTCGATCCCGAGACTGCAAGCGCGTTGCAGGAGATTAGTGATTCCGACGCGAGTGTGGCATCCACAGTTGCATGGTTCAAGGCCATGCCGGATGTCACGGACGAACAGCTTGAAGCACAGACAGAGGAACTGCGGCAGCAAATGAACGGAAATTCGGGAGAATCTGTGGGACGCAGTGAGTGATTATTGACACGGCCCAAGTCATTTTGGATTTACGATTTTGGATTGCCGATTATCGGTGCGGACGGCAACGCATTTCAGATTGATGATTCCAGCTTGCCGATTGGCGGGATGACGGCCAACGGCTTGCGGCTAGCTCAGAGTGACAATCGGGCGAACGTCGTTATAATAGACACACGATGCTGACGCGCGATGAAGTGCTGCAACTGCTGGCCCGAAATCGGGACCGGATCCGGTCGTTCGGGGTCCGGAGTTTGGCGCTGTTCGGGTCGGCAGCGCGCAATGAAGCCACCGAGGCGAGTGACTTGGACCTGCTGGTTGAGTTTGACCGCAAGACCTTCGACAACTACATGGACCTGAAGTTCTTCCTTGAAGAACTGCTCGACCGTCCGGTTGACCTTGTTCTCACGGATGCCGTGAAGCCGCGACTGCGCGAGCCGATTCTGTCCGAGGCCGTCCATGCAGCGGGACTATAGGGCGTATCTCGAAGACATCCTTGAGGCCGCGGGCGCGGCTCGGGAGTTCGTCGCGGGCATGGGCAAGGACGAACTGGCCAAAGACAGGCGCACACGCGATGCGGTCGTCCGAAACCTCGAGATCATCGGTGAGGCAGCGAAGAAACTGCCGGTCCAGACGAGGCGTGATCACCCCGAGGTCGAGTGGAAGAAGATTACCGGGCTGCGGGACATTCTGGTCCACGACTACTTCGGCATCGACATGGACATCGTTTGGGACATCGTTCAGAACAAGCTGCCGGTTCTCGTCGAGCAGGTCCAGCACATCCTGGACGAACGCACGTAGCTTTCCGGACAGACTCCGACGAGGTCAGGGGACAGCACGTGATTATTGACACGGCCCAAGTCATTTTGGACTTACGATTTTGGATTGCCGATTGACGCGGGCGCGGCCCGCTAGCTACAAGCCGCAAGCTGTCAGCCGTGAGCCGGAAGCCGGTATCCCCCGCGGGTTTGACACCCCCGCCCGCAAGTCATACAATCGACCGATGTTCGTGCGGGTCTGGTTCGCAGTCGGCCGGGAGACGCGGTGAGCTATAAGTGGGCATTGCTCTGCAACACGGCCGTGGGAGTCCTGGGTATCGGCCTTGCGCAACTGCAGCGCGGGCGGAGCCGGTTCTACTACTGGGCGATGCAGGGCTCTGCCTTGGTCCTGCTTCTACCTGTCCTCCAGTTCGTCTTCTTCGAGTTCACGCTGTGGACCCACAGTTACAAACTGAGCAGTGGCTACCAGGCCGTCACCTTGCTGCCCACAATGACCATTGAGGCTTGGGGAAGGTGGATAGCCTACGCGCTTTTGATTCTAGGCGTCCTCGACCTCAGGAACGACCGGTCCGAGGCTTCGCTCGCGGGCGCCACTCTGCCTGCCCATCCGACCGTTGCCACCGACGCCAAGCCGGACAAGCCCGGCAAACCGGACGTCTGATTCGACCCGCGGATTTGACACGCCTGCCCGTGAGTTCTAGAATCCGGTTGTCGTCCGGCCTTCCAACGGACGGGCATATGTATAGGGTGGCAAGTACCACCGATTCCGCCTTTCCGCCGGTTTCCGCCTTCGCCGAAAGGGAGGTGCTGTGAAGAAGCTGTTCTTGCTCCTACCGATTGCCTTCTGTCTGGGTCTCTTGGTCCTATCGCCTGTACGCGCGACCGACGTCATCTATGGGGACCCCCCGCCCCGGGATACGGAATCGAATGCCGTTCCGTTCTGGAAGCTCGAAGTCAAGCCGCAGTCGATCTCTATCCCTGAAGCCGAGTACCCGGATCAGGCCCGCAAGGCCGGCATTGAGGGAACTACCGTACTGCGGGCGCTGATCGACACGAACGGGTCGGTGGCTGATGCACGGACGTTCAAGACCTCCGGCAACTCGTTGCTGGACTCGTCCGCGCTCGAAGCTGCGAGGAAGGCGAAGTTCCGTCCGGGCATGCAGCGTGACAAGCCGGTTCGCGTCTGGGTCAGCCTGCCGTTCCGTTTCCGGCTGGATGATGGCAAGAAGACCGAGCGGGCAGCACCCAAGGAGGTCTTCGTTCGCGACGGCGGCGACGTCCTGCCTCCTTTCCCACCGCGGCCGGGCCAGGCTCCCGGACTCGATTCCGCGCTTGCGGTTCTGGCCCGGACGTTGACCGACAGCGCCCGTGGCGAATCGCTGCCTCGGCTGGCGGTAACGCCTTTCGAGGAGCTCTCCGGCTCGGTTGGCGACACCGGAGTGTACATCGCCGAGGTCCTGGAGATGCAGCTCGCCGGATCGGGCCGGTGCCGGGTAGTCGAGCGCGAGGCTATAGCGCAGCTTCTCGGTGTTGTCGCGCCGACGCGAGCTGCGGTGATGGACACTGCTGCCCGCCGCAGCCTGGTCAGAGTATTCCGGCTCTCGGGAATCGTGGCCGGCACGTTCACGCACATGGACGGCGGCATGAAGCTCATGGCCCGCGTGGTGAACCCCAGGACCGGCCTCATCACCCGCACCGGTGAGGTCTGGGTCGGACCTGAGGCAAGGCCTCAGCCCCCTCCGCCCAATCCGCCGCGAGTCCCTCCAACCTACCCTGCTCCGGGGCCGGGCGTTACCCGGTTCGAGGGTGAGGACATGAAGGTCCTGCAGGTAACGGCTGGAATCGCGAGCCGGCAACTCGCTGATCAGCGATGGACGGGCTCGTGGAGCGGCGGGGCTCACCTCTGGTGGCGAAACGCGAAGCTGGGCGACCGGCTCGAGTTAGGCTTCGACGTTCCGGCTAGCGGGATATACCGCCTGAAGCTGCGGCTGACCAAGGCATACGACTACGGTATCGAGCAGTGCTATCTGGATGGCCGCAAGCTGGGCGAACCCGTGGACCTGTACAACGGGCTGTCTACCGAGGGTAACTCGCACGCAGTGACCACCACTGGTCCCCTGGATATGGGAAGCCACATGCTCAGGCAGGGACAACACAAGCTGGAGTTCCGCATCGTCAGCATCAATCCCAAGGCAGTGCAGTCGTACATGTTCGGGATTGATTACCTGGACATGGCTGGGCCCGAATCGCCCGGTGGAAAGAGAGCAGGCCAGAGCGCCTTCCCGGACACGGTCATCGCCACCATCGACGTAGGCGGCACGCCCCACGGCATCGTCGCTCTCGCCAATCATCCCTATGTTTACGTCTGTAACGAGCGAGATCATGGAGTGTGCGTTGTCAACGCTGACGAACTACGCGTTGTCGACACGGTCGTGTGCGGGGACGATGCTTGGCAGATCACAGCCTCGCCGGACGACCAGTACGTGTACGTGTCCAATCACTACGGCAACACTGTCCGAGTGATCGAGACAGCGACCAACCGCGTCGTCACCACCGTCCCGGTCGGTGACTGCCCGCATGCGATGGCCTGCACCCCCAATAGTGACCGGGTGTATGTGGCCAATATCAACAGCAATAGCGTCTCGGTCATTCGGACGTCCGACAACACGGTTGTCGCGACCGTACCGGTTGGACAGGGCCCCCGGGGCCTCTGCATCCTGCCGAATGGGAAGTACGTCTACACTGCCAACATGGAAGGCAGTGTTTCCGTGCTCCGGACGTCGGACAACACAATCATCAAGACGGTCCCCGCGCCCTCCGGCGCTGGCCGGGCTGCGGCTTCAAGCGACGGGCAGTACGTCTACACATCGGCCGGCAATGCGCACTCGGTGACCGTGATTCGAACGAGCGACAACACAGTGGTCGGCGTGGCACCAGTCGCCTCGGCTCCGTGTGGCGGCTGCGGTCTTCCCCACTCCAGCTATGCATACATCTCTTGCCCGGAGGCCAACTCGTTGACCGTTATCAGAACGACCGACAACACCGTTGCGGCCAACATCCGGGCCGGCGCCGGGTGCCGCGCGGTCACAGCGTCAGGCTCCGGCGACCGCGTCTATACCGCCGACCACGAAGCCGGAACCGTATCGGTGATCGCCCGCCGGTAGCTCCCGCGCGGCGTGGTAGGGGGCGAACAGGGACGGCCGCCCTTTTTCGGGAAGCTTCGGGACATCCCACGAGGCATTGCAGATTGCGGATTGTAGATTGGCCGGCGACTGATATCTCTCGTCTGACAGATTCCGGCCATTCGCTTGTCCGGTTCCCCTCAACCTCTCCATTCCCCTCCCCTACATCCGAGGCCGAACCCCGCGGTCGAGCCGTCGGACGGCACCTGCTCGGAGCAGAGCATCTAAATGAACCGCGCCCTTTCGCGCGTGGACACGAGGCCTCGCTAGTTTGACACGCCTGCCCGCAAGTCATACAATCGTGACCGAGAAGTCAGTATGAATGGCGCGAAGGCATGGTTTTGCGCGACGGCCATGGCACTGGCGCTTGGGGCCGGGTGTTTCTATTCGCCGATTGTGAGCCCCGACGTGCTGGAGCCGGGTCAGTCCACAGCCGGAGCCAGCATCTATGGCGCCAGCGCCGGCCCGGTGCTCAGCTATTTTCACTACACGTCCATCTACGGTCGCTGCGGGCTCGGCGGCGGGTTCGATATGGGATTCGGCTATACCTGGCCGCTGGGAGTCTACGTCGATGGAAAGCGGCAGGTGACCAAACAGCCGCTCTCGGCTTTTGACCTTTGCCTGTCAGTTGACCGCCGGGCCTCGTCGTTTGAGGATTCGCTGGGCGGATACCCTCCCTGCTGGGTGCCGGGCGTCACGCCGTCGTTTGTAATCGGCACCGATTACCTCTACGGCGGGGTCCAGGTCTTGACCGGGGCGGAAGTGGTGCAGCCGCGACCGCAGTTCTACTACTTTCCCGGAGTCATCGCCGGCGCGTCGTACCTGACCGATGAGAATCCGTTCCGCATCGTACCGAGTCTCGGCCTGTTTCTCGACCCGCATCTCGGCCTGAGGCCCCTGCGCTGGCTGGCCTCAGCCGGCGTGGCGGTCATGTTCGACTTCGGCATCGCGACCGAAGAGTAGCCGCGGGCACAGCCTGTGAGTTAGCGGTGGCCAGGCGGCAGAACACCAGGGAAGACTGGCCACGAAAGCACGAAACACACGAAACAAGGCCAGACCTCCCCGCCAGGAAACGGCAGAGAATCTACCGCTAATGGGGAGTCCGGATTCGGATTCACCACAGAGGGAACAGAGCAGATAGAGAGTGGCAAGCGGTAAGGACGCCAGGATAGCCGACCGCGAAAGGGCGAGACTGGACCTGCGCCCGGCCTCGCGGCCGGGCGCAGGTCCGCAGGAGGACAGGTCCTGCTTGTGGGTCAGGAATTCACGGGAAGATACCGCGTTCGCGATAGACCTTTTCGAGGCGAGCCAGCGCGACGATGTAGGCCGCAGTCCGCCAATCCACGCTGTACTGACGCGCCGTCTCGCGCACTCTCGCGTACGCGTCGACTATGCGGCGGTAGAGTTTGCAGTCGACTTCCTGGAGTTCCCAGGATTCGCTGCGTTTGTTCTGGAGCCATTCGAAGTAGCTGACGACGACGCCGCCGCCATTGCAGAGGATGTCGGGCAGGAGGTCGATCTTCCGCTCATAGAGCACGCGGTCGCCGTCGGGGTCGGTCGGGCCGTTGGCGCCCTCGGCGACGAGCCGGACGTTTAGGAGCGGCGCGGTCGCGCCGGTTATCTGATTCTCGAGCGCTGCCGGGATGAAGATGTCGGCTTTAGTGCGAAGGAAAGCGAGGTGAGTGATGGGCTTCGCTCCGGGGAAGCCCGCGACCCCACCCTTGGCTTTGACGTACTTCGCCAGTTCGTCGGGGTCGATGCCGGCCTCGTTGGCGATTGAGCCGGTAACATCCTCGGCCGCGATGAACTTGGAGCCAAACGGCTTCATCAGCCGCGCGGCCCAGGAGCCGACGTTGCCGAATCCCTGGACGATGTAGGTGGCGCCCGCGAGGTCGAACTTGCGGTCTTTGGACCATTCGCGAATGAGGTAGACCACGCCTTGTCCGGTCGCCTTGTCGCGGCCGAGGCTGCCGCCGGCCTCGACCGGTTTGCCGGTGACGACGTGGAGCATCCGCTGCCGCTCGTGGGCCGGCATCATCGACTGGTAGGTGTCGAGTATCCAGGCCATGATCTGGGCGTTGGTATTCACGTCCGGGGCCGGGATATCGTATTCCGGGCCGATGGTGTTGCCGAGGGCGAAGGTGAAACGGCGGGATATGCGTTCGAGTTCGGTGAGGGAGTACTTGGACGGGTCCATCTGGATGCCGCCTTTGCCGCCGCCGAAGGGGATGCCGGCGATAGCACATTTCCAGGTCATCCAGGTGGCCAGCGCCCGCACCTCGTCGATATCAACCGCCGGGTGGAAACGGAGCCCGCCCTTGAACGGACCGAGGGCGTTGTTGTGCTGGACGCGGTAGCCGGTGAAGACCTCGATGCGGCCATCATCCATCTTCACCGGGAAGTGGACCACGACCTCGTTCATGGTGGCGCCGAGTACCCGGCGGATGCTCGGGTCGAGCTTCATCAGGTCCGCTGCCTTGTTGAACTGCGATGTGACGTCGGCGTAGACGTTGCGGCGCTGCCGTACGACCGGTTTCGGTTCGGCCGCGCGCCGGGGCCGGTTGACTGTACTGATGCTCATGGTTGTCTCCGCATTCCGGCCACGGTTACTTGTACTC
>Ga0136653_10001312_pt1 | contig 13491 bp, 11 predicted proteins | sample LakKivw275mmetaG_FD_94866 | JGI IMG/M metagenome (GOLD analysis project Ga0136653, IMG submission 94866) | Anoxic lake water microbial communities from Lake Kivu, Rwanda to study Microbial Dark Matter (Phase II) - Lake Kivu water 275m metaG... | ecosystem: Environmental > Aquatic > Freshwater >... | reverse complement strand
CCATGATCTTCTCCTTGTAATGTGTTTTGCAATTACATCAAAACAATGAGTTAGATTGGGCTCAATCTTTTTTTTCATCTTACTTCCCTTAATTTACACCAACTTTTGAGACACTACCGATAGCATTCGGAAAATGGCTTTGCCTTATGTTAAGGACAATAATGTATTGGTAGAATTTGTTTTAGGGAATTCAAATACATGGTTAAGAGAACATGCATGTAGTTTTATTGATGACCAAGTCGTTCTTGAAGATATTGTTGGTAAAACAAAATCTATTGAAGTTCAAGTCGCTGCTATGAAAAAAATATATAATCAGTCCATATTGATCAAACTAGCGATTTTACATAAATCAGAATCTGTACGAGCTAAAGCTGCTTCAAAGATTGAAGATCAAGAAGTTCTAAAAAATATTGTTAGAAACGATAAGTCAGTTTGGGTTAGAAGCAATGCTCTTAAACAAATTACAGATAACCAATTCTTATCAAATATATTATTTAAAAGAATTAGTAATTCAATTAAAATCTCAGCATTACATCATTTAACAGATCAAACAGCATTAAGTAAGATTCTAATGTCAAAAGGTAAATTTGATGATAATATTAGATTTGTAGCAGTTCAAAGGTCTGTTGATCAGAAAGCTTTAGCGTTCATATCAATAAATGATACTAATGGGGTGATTAGAGAAGCTGCAATACATAAACTATCTGACACAAGTACTTTGCAGCGTTTGTTTAATCAAGATAAAGATCCGAAAATCCGAGAAATCGCACTGCATATGTTAATTAATCTTACACTTACTTCTTTAGCGAAAATCGTTATAGATAACTATCATGATTCACAGATTGAGGATGTATTGGATCTGTTATCCAATATTATTACAGGATCTTATCCTGATTCGATAAGAAAGATAGCTTATAAAGGTATTTTTAATCAAGACTTATTGAAAAAAGCTTTTACAGAAAAAAACGCAAAAGACATTAGATTAGTTGCAGTTAACAACATTACTGACCAGACACTACTTAATCATATATCTGTAAATGATAGATGTAGTGCTGTTCGTGATAATGCAATTCAACGCTTGCTAGATGTTAAATGGGCGGCCAAAATAGGAACTAATCTTATAACAGATTTGAAAATTTTGTTATTTGGAAAAAAACTTGTTTTTGTAGATACAGAAACTACTGGATTGGGGACATCAGACCGCATTTGTCAATTGTCTGTAATTGAATATGACGGTGAGAATAAACATGAATTCTCGAGCTATTGTAATCCGCATGCTATAATAAATCCTTTTGCATATGAGGTGCATAAAATATCACAAAAAACTGTGGATGCAGCTCCTGATTTAAAAAACACTGATGTGTTTAAAATCCTTAAACGTAATTATGCAAAGGGTAATATACTGGTTTTTCACAATGCTTCCTTTGATCTTAGATTTTTGAGTTATGAAGGTTTTGTCTTAAAAAAGCCAGTAATAGATACGCTAAAATTAATTAAACACTTCAAGTGTTTCCCCAAGAATAGCTTAGAACAGATTGTGGGATTCCTGAGTCTGATCTACCAAGATATGAACATTGTTTTACACGATGCTCTTGGAGACGCTAGAGCTACTATGCTTTTATTCAATTGGATATTTGAGTGTTATCCAATTCATATCGCAAGGATGATTTCAGAAGGAGGAAATTATATTTACATACCAAGCAATATCGGACCTACTTCTGCAAGAGCGTATCAATCGAATAGAACAAGAGTAGAAATAGAATCTGAATTAGATTCTTCTGAATCCAGTGAATATAGCTCTGATGGTTCTGATCTGTATGATTTTTAACCTTCATCTAGAACTTAGGTTTTTACGTAATTAAACCACTAATTGACTACATAACAATTGGTTCTATTATTATATTATCATCGAGATTTGACTTGTTTACAACCAAAACATAAGGTTTGTCTCCGGTAAGAGACTTGACAAATACAATAAATCCAAAACAATGATTTATTAATAATCTATACTGCTTCTTTGCTCATGTAATCGGGAGAAATCATGAAAGAGAATGTTCCAACAGAAATTCAGGATTTAGTTTTTGCATCTGGTGACCTTGATAAGCTAACAGAGCTTGTTCTCTCCAATGGAAGTATAGATTTAAGGGCTTTATGTTTAGAGTGTCTGATTAATATTACTCAATCCTATAGTGGCTCGGGGAAGATGAATAGCACCACTCAAAAAAAAATACAAAAAATTGAGAAAGTCCTTCTTACAATTATTTCCGGTGATTATCCTGTTGCAATGAAAACCATTGCTGTGAGTGGAATAAATATCTCTGAGAGTTTGTTGTGGGCATATGTCAAGAAACAACAATGTAAAATCAAGTTAGCTACAATAGACAGACTATCAGATATAAAGATATTAGAAAGGATAATCAAGACAGACAAAAGTAATATTATAAGAGAATCTGCAATTTGTAAATGTAAAGAATTAAAATTTGTCAGAGAATCTGTGCTCAGAAAACATGATGAATCGAAAAATACCAATAAAACTGTGACATGTAAACACGAAGAATTGAGAATTGTCAAAGAATCTGAAACTTTTAAACAAAAAGAATCGAAGAAAGTAACATACAAGGAAAGATTTGCACCAGATTTGTTTCCAATTCCAGAAGGTAAGCGACTTGTTTTTATAGACACAGAAACTACCGGTTTAACCGCTAATGACAGAGTATGCCAAGTCTCAGCCTTAGTTTATGATGGTCAAGATTTAATTCCATATTCGGACTACTGCAATCCTCACTGTAAGATAAACCCTTTTGCATATAGAGTTCATCATATTCCACAAAAACTAGTTGATGCCGCCCCTGATTTATGTGATACTCAAACTTATAAAATCATCATGCAACATAACACTGCTGGCAACATCTTTGTCTTTCACAATGCACCCTTTGATTTACGCATGCTAAGTTATAATGGCTTTAATCTTAAGGCTCCAGTAATTGATACATTGAGCATAGCAAGAAAACACAAGTGTTTCCCCTCAAATTCCCTGTCTACAATAGTAGATTACCTTGATTTGAATGAGAATGGAATGAAAAGCCACGATGCATTAGGCGATGCCACTATGACCTTTTACTTGTTTAATTGGCTTGGTTGTAAATTTCCAGATTATATGAAATGCCTTATCAAGGGATGCTTTGATAAATAGAGGTTTGCTAGATAGTAAACATCAAAGAAAGAAATTGGTTTGTCCTATTTAACTGAAAGGAGAATGGATGGAACTATTAGTAAAACCCAGTGACACTTTTTCCCTGAACGAATCGGATACGAATGCTGGGTCTTGCATATCTAAATTGCCCCATGGTTTTGCTAATTTTTCCAAATGTATTCAACCAAGTCAACAAGCCCGTCATCGCCAAGAACTGACTCTATGCTATAATACACTTCAGTTTTCGCAAAGGTTAAAAAGAGAACATCATTACGATTCTCTAGTTGGGGTTTTCTTTTGTGGTTATAATAAGATTTAGGTGCCAGAACAATTTTGTTAAATGACTTATTTATCTGCCTGGAATCGCCAATTCCATCTTGAAACTGCTTAAAAAACCAGTCGAAGTTATGCTCAAGAATTTCGGCATATTCTGATACTTGTTTAGCTGCTTTGTCTGTCGTTCCGCTACCATTCGTGAACTTAGTTTCAATGAGATAGATGTTTCCATCCTCGTCGTAAGCCAAAAGATCTATTTTCTTTTTCTCAGAGATTATTTCACCTAATGGTATCTCATATCCACAAGTGATAATCACTTTCTTGTTCTGATCAATTAACCGCAATTTCACTTCAGATGTAAATAATTTCCATTGCATATGTTGCTCTTTTCTGCTTTTATGCGGTTCTTTGAAGCGTTTGTAATCGAATAGATACATGGGTTTTCTTCGAGGCTTATTCATAATATCTCCTTTAGATCTCAATCTACATCATTTTTGTATCAAATTTATCTATGTACTTCTAAAGCATTTTCTGGCAATTTGTCAAGGGAAGTCCCAGTTGATACACAAGCATCAGACCATGAGATACATCCCAGATAGTGTTTTTTAATGTCTTCAATCTGTTCTGGTAAATAATGAGGTAAGCTTTCATAATATGTTTTATCCGTGATTTGATCTATTCCATCCTCTGACATTAGAAGCAGTGCGTATTCTTTGTTACCGGCTTTTTGCTTGAGAACTTCCAGGTTTCTGATTATCTGATTCCTTTGAGGAAACCAATGTGTGGATGGAGAAACTGGCTCATTTCTTTTCCCTTCTATGCCAATGAGGAAATCATCAGTCTCCAATAAGCAATCCATCTCTGTGAAACCTTCAAAAGCCCACCATTTCTTCTTTGAACCTTCTGCTCCATATTGTGACAATTCATGCAGTGCATCTTGCATTGAATGGTCTTGCAGTTCTTTGCCATGTAAATCCATCAGTTGTTCACGACTTATTTGAGTTTCTTCCCCATATTTCATTTTCCCATTTTTTGGCCAAGTCAGTTCATAGGGATTTTCTATCATCCACTTGAGAAAATCTTTGGTGGGCGGAAGTGGATATTCAAAGCAATTCTCCAGAAGTATCTTTCCCAATATCTTATCATGGAATGCCCTATAATCCAGAAGGTAAGGCATAATTTGACAGTCTTTTTCTGCCAGCATTTTAGAGTATTGTTTGTTAAGCGTCATAGACAGAAGTAGCTTGGGTAGCCATGTGGTGCCCGTCCTGTCTTTAGAAAAGAGTAAGCGAAAAAATGGCCTTACCCTTGTAATTGAGCTATTGTATAGCCCTCTCTTTGTTTTATCCATTGATATCATAATAATTCCTCCATAGAATTTACTTTTACATTGTTGATGTTAGGTTAAACTGAACTTTCATCCATGCTGAATAATACGCTATACGAGCCAGAACTTCAGCATGGTACATAGGGATCGATTCCAAAGCAATAAACGCAGATAAATCTGAAATGTTGCAAGGTTTTAACTGCCTTAAATGTTCCTGAGTTTTCTCTGAATCAAGCAGATAAACATCCATAGTGTTACCTTCTGATATACATTTATAAGTGGCTTTATCATCAAGCGGGATATTGCTAAGCGAAAAATCAGTGTTTTGGGTTAAGTTTGTCTTAAGTAAACTATCCAAGATTCGGTTAATAGCTTCAAATTCAAACACAGTCATGATGGGATAACCCATTACCTGCAATGAACTCCTATCAAATTGAGTTGATATAGTGCCATTTGCGAAGGTTATCAATGGCAAATCACAATCATGGGGTATTATTGTATAAACTGATGCATAACTCCAGATTTGAAGGTAAATTCCTTCCAATGACATGGCTATGGTTGTTATTTTATCATTGGTTCCTGTGTTAGAGGACATAACCGAGAAATCTACTGATTTCAGAATGGCATCTATAATAGACTTTGAGTCCTTAGGCATATCAGAAGTTAATAGTCTAATCTCTTCATCCTTTAGATCAAAGACTTTAGCAACATCTGATATCAAATCTTTGGGCGAAAATCTGCTATAGCATGACACTGGCACTAATCGATAATCCTCAAACAAGGGAGTAATCAACTTTATGAGTTCTGTAGTTTTTCCTTTGGAAATATACAAATTGGCACTTTTCTTATCCTTCAGGGCAATAAAGCCAAAATCAGATATGATGTTTCTAACCCTATCGTAGTGATTCTCATGTCCATTGTCAGTTTTGCCCCATGAGAGTTCTTGCGTAATATCAAAATTGATTCTATCGGCTATTTTTACTGTGTTTTGCAAAGCTTGTGGTGGGAAGCCAAAGGCATCCTTCATTTCAGAATAGGTCTTGAAATAGTATTCATTGCTGTCAAAGCGCTTACAGTTCTTTGACTTAAAGGTTAAACCATGCCGTATTGCATGTAAAGCGTCAATTGCAATAGAATCTCTTTTATTCATATAGTGGCAGTCATTAGTTAAAACTAAGGGTGTCTTAGTTTCTCGAGCCAAATCCAGTATCTTGGGCATAACATAAGCTTCTGCCGGCAGTCCATGATTCTGCAACTCCAGATAATATCTGTCTCCGAATACTGCTTTGTACCACTTTATGGTCCTTAAGGCTTGTTCTGAGTTGTCCGATAGTAACAGGGTCCCCAACTCGCCACTGACACTGAAAGATAAACAAATTATACCTTCAGAGTGCTGCTGCAGGAAAGGTTTGGTTATCTTTGGGTCTTGGATATCGTACTTATAGGCATTAGAAATCAGCTGAGAAAGGTTTTCAAAGCCCTTTTGAGTCTGAGATAATAGAATAAGACTATAAGCTTTTCCATCAGTGTTATCATTTACAACATTGATTTCAGTTCCAATGATGGGTTTTATGCCTGCTTGCTTGCATAACTGAGCAAACTTCACCGCACCAGCGATTGAGTTTCTATCTGTTATGGCTACGGCGGGCATCTTTAGTTGCTTGGATCTTTTAACCAGCTTTTGCAGGAAGCACGCCCCATCGTTCCAGCTATACACTGAGTGTACATGCAGATGCACAAAATTCATGAATCCCTCTCCTGAACTTATAAGTTTGAGTTGATGTGTATAAGATCATACACTAAATTAACCACAGCGATGGCGCTTATTATTACGGTGAGAATAGTTCCAATTGTCTTTCGGTTAGACCAGATCTTGAACTCAACCGGCTTGCGGATTATAACGACCACTATGCAAGCGAAAAGAAAAGTCAAAATCATAGTAATCCAGTAGTTGTTAAATACAGAGACTTGCCCACCCAGATTTACGGCAATCAAGAACAAGATGGCAGTTCCGCAGTACAATCTAACCAAGAATTTATAAGCGGCATTAAACATAGGTCCTCCTAAAACCCTACAGATTTTCGTTGTTTATTGCTGACCCAGGGGTGTTCCAGGTCAGCATATTTGATAATTGTGTCCATAGATATGCATTGTTGTGTTGCAGACTTAGTCTCTGATTTCAGACAGGAGTTCTTCACTACCAACGATATTTGCCCGCCAGTAAATGGATAGGTCTTCGCCAAATACTCAATGTCTATGGCTTTAGAAGAAGATCCAACTTGGCTCAAATACAACTGCCATAGCTTTACTCGGCATTCATAATCAGGGGGGCTGAATTTGACTTTGAGGTTGAATCGGCGATAATATGCTTCGTCAATATTGCTTTCCAAGTTAGTTGTTAGAACAAGAATACCCGGAAAACTCTCCAATTCCTCAAGGATAATATTCTGAATGGCATTATCTGTTCTGGAGCAGTCATTGGTATTAGTACTCCGGTTGTGGATTAACTGATCTGCTTCGTTAATGAGGAAGACAGGTGGATTTTCCAGTTCCAAAGACATCTTTCTCATCAGTTGGAATGCTCTTTTAACCAGTTTTTCCGACTCGCTATAGTATTTATTCCGGAGTTCTGTGCAGTTTACGCAAATCAGGTCTTTCTGAAGCGAATTGGCAAGCGCACCGGCAGCGAAAGTTTTACCGGTGCCGGGTTCTCCCAAAAACAAAACTATCATACCATTATTAGTGGATGAGATATAGTTTGCCTTATCGGATTTTCTTTCCTGAGGGTTGTCGGCATTCTGTTGATATTGTTTGGTTATGGCATAGAGCAGTTGGTTATCTTGGTCGGGAATGATAAGTTCGCCCAAAGTTTGGTTGACCTTGATCACCTGCAAGGCAGAGGATTGGTTGATATAGTTAGTCAACTTGGAATCATAGTCTTTCCTGCCTTCAGCACAAAGTAGACTTGTTACATCCTCTGGAACGCTCAGTTCTCGGCGGTTGACGAAATTAGTAATGTCCCTAGTCTCTATCAGACCCAAGCTTAGCAGCTTACCATTATGCGTTAGATAATCGGTATACTGCTTGTGCTCATTGCTATTATGGCAAATGATCAACAGCAATTCCCGATCTGAGATATGATCATCCTGGGTTAGCTGAGTATATAAGACTAATAGCAGAATACAAATCTCTGTCTCGGTGAGTTGGTGTTCATGAATCAGCTTGGTTACTGCCAGGTTGTTGTTTGTGTTAAGCAGTCTTTTTAGCAGGGGTTTGATGCATTTGTAGAACATATCAGACTGCATGGTCTTACCCTTTCTGCGATAACTCGTATCTATCTCTCCGAAACAACTGAACATGGTGTTCATGCATAATTTTAAATCGTAGATAAAATCCGAATCGCACTCCCAATTAGCTGCAATCAGTCTATCTATCTCTTGTGGGATACTTCTGCCCAGGATTTTTAGAATCAACTCACTGTTTAACAGATACTCAGCGCTTAGTAAGATAATCGGATTGATCTGATAATCACTTGTGATGTTCTCATCAAAGGAGATAATGTTCCTTTCTAACAGACTGCTGATGTACTCCAGACAGACATTGGTATTGAGTATGTTCAAACCAACTTCGCAACAGAGATTATTCCAGGTTGTACTGGCACTGATTGAGTCCAAGTGCTTCTTCCAGAGTTGGGCAATGCACAATACATCAATATTGGTAAGCCGATAATCAATGAAATCCGGGTGAGTAATCAGTAACGACATCTCATGGGCGAGGTCATTGTTGATCATGATCGGCTTGGGGGATGCCCGATGGTTCTTAGTTTTCCCTTTACCAGTAGTACCGGGTGAGATCTCTAAGGACTCTCCCAAGGAGCTGTCCTTCAGGGTAATTACCTTCCTTAGAATATTGATTGGATTTAGCAGTTGCACAGTACTCATTTTACTTCCCCAAGTGTGTCCGACAAAAATCTACCTAGCGTTGGGCAGAGTAAGTTCATCCAGAGCGTATTGCTTATGATACTGCGTCTCACCGCTTCTGATCAGATGCATAAGGTGTTCAAATATCCTCAGCTCTTCCTTATCTGTTATCTTCTTGATAAGTTTCTGGGTGTCTGCTTCACTCAGTTTTTGGTAACGGGAAGCTGTTGTGAAGTACTTGAGTTCTTTCTGGGTATCTGGATTGAAATGACTGCTGTTTTTGACTCGTTTTTGCTCAACCGCATATCCGAACATCTCCATGATGATCTTGATCATATAGCCAATGATTTGTTTGAATTGAACAAGCTGTGTTATATCCTTAGGCTTGTTCTTATAAGATGCCTCCAACCGATAAGACATAGCCTCCGCTGCTGGTTTTCCGATCTCTGTAGCTGTGATCATGCGAATGATGTTCTCTTTGGAACTTAAGAAATCCCATAGTCGGTGAGCATCCAATACGTTTTCCTCTAAAACTACTCGCAAACGAGGACTCAACAAATGCATAGGTAAGGGATATTGTTTGTTTATAACAAAAGGCAGCTCTCCCTTTGGATAAATACTTTTAGCCAGATTACTGATAAAATCCGATTCCTCAGCCTGGTTTCCTTTAGCTAGTTTTGCATATAGCTCAGCAGCCCGATTAATGACACTTAAGGATATTTCCTTATCCTTTATTTCGCTCTCCATACAATCCATTGTATACCATACGTGCCAAATATGCGCATAGTAGTTAAACTGTCAAGAACTATTTTTTTTTCTTTGGTAAATATCTCAGAATTTTGTAGTCAAAAATCCAGTATACGTTGAATACCCCTGCTATTCATATTGCGTAAAATACTCAGAATTCCCTTCTGAACCTTAGTGCCGATCTTATACAGATGCTTGCGATTGATCACCATATAACGACTATTGCGGTAATCTACCACTCCGATGGAGGCTAAAGCTTCCAGGTAGATATAGACCCACTGCCGGCTCTTGCCAATGGCTTGAGCTATGGCTCGAATACCTGAATACTTACCTTTCTCGATCACATTCAAAAGCTGATTTGCATCAGTTATATCAAAGACCCAGTTCAGATAATGAGGAGTACCTAACTTTTGGCTGTAGCGGTTACAGCGGACGAAGATGTCCTCTGTTTTTGAGATGCGCTTGATCTGACCTGCTTTCAGAAACTCAGGGATTAGCTTTGCCACTTCCTGGGGATCGGTATTGGTCAGATTGGCAGCTATCTCTTTGGTAAACGGCTTGCCAAACTGATTGATCAGGTTCTGTAGCAGTTCCTTGGTGGTCATGCCTTACCTTGCCTTTCGATGTCTTGCCGACTGACCTTGGACAGGCTCTGTTTCCTAGCTCTGTCTTCGATCATGTGCATCAGTTTCATAGCCAACCTGAGGTTACCGGTGGAGTTGAAGTGGACATATTCAGCCAAGTCATTATCGATCTGAACGTCCAACATACTATTTAAGATCAGACTGATATCCTGTTTGGTCACCGGTTTGAACTCATAGAAGGCATTGCATCTATCAAAGTAGTATTCATTTATTTGAGCCAGTCTGTCCTTGGCATTCTGCATCCCAATCAGGATGACGATGGACAGGGTCTCATCCACGATGTCCCGGATAGCACCTAAGAGCTGAGGGTATCTGAAAGCATAGTCGATCTCATCGATTACGATGATGGTATTCTCATGGTCTTCCAGGATGCTCAGGCACTGCTTATACAGACCATTGGCAGTGCCGTAAGGTACATACTCGCCCAAGCCGAACCTTCTGTATAGGGATGTTAAGAGTTCATTGGCGAATGACTTGGGTGTGGTGGTGGCTTCCAGTCTCAGGTAGAGATAGCCCCGACTGAAGGCTACCCGTCTGGCATAGGTGGTTTTGCCTAAGCCTGGTTTGCCATAGATTAGACCCAATCCCACCATCTCCATCTTGGGTCGGGTAATCAGATAATCGATACATTTATCAGCTTGAATTACGTTGCTGGTTCTAACTAAAGTGCCCTGTTTCATGCTTATCTCCTTTATTTAATGCCTATAATCTGCAGCATCTCTTCGAAGCTGGTGGTCTCACTCAGTGAGCCTTCCGGGACGATATCCTTATCCTCATAAGTGGGTATTTCTGCAGGTGCTTCAGTTGGTATTGTATCCAGTTCATCCTGTCTTTCTGGTATATCTGCCATGATGATTTGCTCGATGCGCTCCATCTCAGCCTCGGGCGATTTGCTCCTATCCGGGGCAGTAATCAAGGGAGCGTTCTTGAAGGTGGGGTTGTTATCTAATAGAGTTGCAGCGAATGTTTCCACCGGTCTGACCAACTCATCCACCACTTCCCTTGAATGCTTGACCAGTTGCTTGGTGGAGGACTCTGTATTGCGCTGCAGTTTCTTGATCTCGTTGTATTCTTTTGCTAAGGTCTTATGAGCAGTCGGCTTATCCATTGCCAGGTGGATGAACGGATGCTGGGTTTGTCTGAGCTCAGCCTGGCAGATGAACTTATCCTGCATGTCATAGACTAATATCCATCTGGCATCGTTATAATCATATCTAATGATCACTGGGTTGCCAATCTGCTCGACCAGGGCTCTGTTCCAATACAGCTTATGATCTAACCCGATACCCTCACTCCGGACTCGCTTACGCTCGGCAGTAAGCATCAGGAAGTTGAGCCTGCTGGGTTCCACAATTCTGTCCTTGGGCAGGGGAGCCGAACTAAACACCTGATAGGGAGTCTTACCATTTAAGCCGGTATGAGGTGTCTCTCCATAGTAGTATCGGATATAGAAGGCGATCAACTGCATGGCTTCCTCGACGGTGGGAGGAGTGCCTGCAAAGATCTTCTGCGCCCATTTCTCATTACGCATTAAAGTGGCAGGCTTATCGTTTATACTGGCACCTCTGAAGGTACTCATAAAGCGTTCAAACTGCTCCTGCATGGTCTTAAAGAACCTTTCGATTACCTTGGCTTTGGCATTATAGCTCTCGGCAAAGGCGACTCCGATATTGAGCCGGGGGAAGATGCCGCCTAACTCAGTTGCCAGGTCATGCTGTTCCCACTTTTCATTGAATAGCTTTGATTTGAAGGCTCTGCCATTATCTAAATAGACATACTTAGGCAAGGCACCCCAGTTCAGGAACCCATTGCGGAAGGCAGTCAGGATATGCTGGCTATCTTCTGTCACAGCGAGGGATGCTCCCACCGGGTAGCGGCTTGCCCAGTCCAGGATGAGGATCAGGGTCATGCGTACCGGCTTGCCAGTGGTGGGATTGATCACATCGAAGGCTAAGGTATGCCCGTCTGCCACCCAGACATCACCCACATTCAGGACTGTATCATCTCTGAGGATGGTCTTGATAATGCGTTCTGACACGAACTTACTGCCTTGTCTGGCTTGCGCCCACTCAGCAGGATGTTCGGCTATCCAGTCAACTATCCATCTTTTTAGGGTAGGTTTACTCGAGGGTGATTCACAAAGCCCTAACCTAGCAGCATTTTCCAAGGAAGTAATCGCTGAACCGATCTTTACCCTATTGGGATTCAGCAAGGCATTCAACAGATAATGCTGTTCTACATGTGAAACCTTACGTTCTCTGCTCTGGTTCTTGCTCTTATGCAGCAGAGCATACATGTCATACTGGCTATCCTTGTATCTATCCAGCCAGGTTCGCAAGGATCTCTCTGTTCTCTTACCAACCAGGTCATACAACTCGGGTACAAGCATTCTGTGATTGTAGAGATAGGTAATATGCTTCCACTCTTTAGTCCGATACTCACATACTGCCAATCTTTCCAGTACAATCGAACAAAACTGCCCAAATAACTTAGCTTCCCGATCAAACCGGTTAGATATCTTATCCCGAGGAACAAGGTCCAGTAATTCGATCCGTCGGTGTGACATTTTAGGTTGATTTTCTGTCACACCGAGCAGATTTTGCGATGTCACATCGACGGCATCTGTGTCACACCGATAGTTGCTTTCTGCTAAAGGTCTTGATGGCGTTTTACCTTCATTTTTCGTCGGTGTGACATTTGTCACAGCGAGTGGGATGTCACACCGAGCAAGTTTTATCCCGTCTCTTTGTAGCGTGTAAGTGGTCGTTTTCACAAGCACCTCCCATATAGTTTATAGGGGTGCTACTTACCTGTCCTGCAACAGGTTGGGAAGTCCTTTCCGCTAATAACTGCAGAAAATCGTAAGAAAGTCAGGATTATCGCTCAAAGAAATAGTAATGAAACGGCTATGTATTTAATTATCATAATGATATAAACTATACCAAGATACCATGCCTATAATCGAAACCGAGGGTGATTATAATATAAATGGTTGAGAATTGCTTGAAAAACACACCTTTAGACTTTTAGTGATTTAGTATAGACTGGATTTAGACTTTGCTCAAAATCTCAGACTCCACAACCCCATCTGCAATGCGAGCTTACAGATTCGCTCTATTTCATTGAAATGTATAGAGTTCCAAACATAGTCCAAATCAAGCGCTAATTTGCAGAACTACTGATCCAAACCAGTCCAAACAAGTCCAAACGTCGGTGTGACACAGTCTGAAACCAGTCCTATCTATCTCTCAATAAATCAAAGCGTTATCTCGGTGTGACACGCTGACCATTTATTGCAGTTTTGGGTGACTCTTGGTAACAACATCACTTTTTCAGGACGGGTCACACTTAATACCAAAAGCATATCATCTGTATATCAAATGT
>Ga0136653_10001311_pt1 | contig 13498 bp, 12 predicted proteins | sample LakKivw275mmetaG_FD_94866 | JGI IMG/M metagenome (GOLD analysis project Ga0136653, IMG submission 94866) | Anoxic lake water microbial communities from Lake Kivu, Rwanda to study Microbial Dark Matter (Phase II) - Lake Kivu water 275m metaG... | ecosystem: Environmental > Aquatic > Freshwater >... | reverse complement strand
GGCCGCCCACATCGCTGCCTGATTATTCTCGGCTCTGGCCGGCCGAGCCGCTACCGGCGGAGCCGGAGGCAGCGGTTCGACGACCGACTCAACAGACTCGACTGGCGCCTCCAGTCGCACTGTGGCGTCTTCGGCGCTGGGTGTCAGTACACCCGTCTGGTCGAGTTCCACACCATCCGCCAGCTTCTCCAGGTCCATCAACATCTCGTTGACGTTGCGGTAGCGGCGGGCGAGGTCGCGCATCAACGCCTTCCCGACGACGAACTCCACGGAAGGCCCGATGTTGACGTTACGCAGCCGCAGAGGGGGCACCTTCTCTTGCACGTGCTTGGCGGCTATCTCCGCAGCGGTCTTGCCAGTAAACGGCGGCGACCCGGTCAGCGCCTCGTACATCACGATGCCCAGGCTGTAAATGTCAGCCTGCGGGCCTGTGGCTCGGCCCTGTGCCTGTTCGGGGGACATGTAGTGCGCCGATCCCAGCACCATGCCCTCATCCGTGAGGCCACGGGCCCCGATGGCGGCAGCGATACCGAAGTCAGACAGTTTCGCCCGCCCATCATCGGTGAACAGAATGTTGTGAGGCTTGATGTCGCGGTGTACGATGCCGAGACGATGCGCATAGGCCAGCGCACGACAGCACTCGATGCTGACCTGTATCACCTTGCGCAGCGGCAGCGGCGCGTACTCGCTGATAATGCGCTTGAAGTCCGGCTCGGGGAGATACTCCATCACGATGTAGTAGGTGCCGTTCGCGCTGCCGGTGTCGTAGATCTGCACGATGTTCGGATGGTTGAGTTTAGCGGCCGCATGGGCCTCGCGGCGAAACCGTTCCACGACTTCCGCGTCGTGGGCATACTCGCTCTTCAGCACCTTGATGGCGACCTGGCGCTCCAGCGAGATGTCGAGGCCGCGATAAACGACTGCGACACCGCCCTCACCGATGAGCTCGTCCATCCTGTAGCGCCCGGCTATGAGAGAGCCTTCCATGTTGGTAACCACCTGTCAGCTCACAGATTCATCGCTGGGGCCTGCTCGCCACGGCCGCCTGTAGAATGTCCACGGCGATAGGACCGGCTCCCTCAGCCCCCGAACCGCCGTTCTCGACTAACACGGTCACCACGACCGTCGGCTGTTCGTAAGGCGCAAAGCAGGTGAACCAGGCGTGTGGGTCCCCGGAAGGGTTCTGCGCCGAGCCGGTCTTGGCCGCCACCTTCAGGCCGCGCAGATTGGCCACGCTTCCGGTTCCATCTTCGACGACCGCTCGCATCATTCCTGCCACCGCCTGAGCCGTCTCCTCTGATACGGCACGGCCCAGCACCTTCCCCTGCCCATGGGCCAGACCCGTGCCTCCCGGGCTCTCCACGTGGTCCACCAAACATGGCTGGATGACTTCGCCGCCGCGCGCTATCGTTGCCGTCAACCTGGCGATGGACAATGGCGTAATCAGGGTCGCGCCCTGCCCGTAACTCGCCTCTACGAGTTGCATGTCGCCCTTGAAGCCCTTAAAGTCGGCCATGCGGCCAACGGCAGTCGGCAGGGGCAGATTCGCCGCATCGAGCAGGTGGAATTGCTTGACGTATTGTCGGAAACGGCCCGGCCCCAGTTCGTCCCCCAGCTTGGCGAAGGCGATGTTACACGAGTCCGCCAGCGCCCATTGCAGCGTGAGGTCGCCATGGCCGGAGCCTCTGCGGCACTTGACCACTGTGCCGGCAATGCGCTCCGTACCGGCACAGTGCAGCTTCGCGTCGGGTCCCGATATGCCCGCGTCAATGGCCGCCGCGGCGGTGAATATCTTGAACACGGACCCGGGCGGGTACATCCCCTGCAGCGAGCGATTGATCTCCGGCTTCTGCGGGTCGTAAACAAATACGTTGTATGCATCTTCCGACGCGGTTACTGCTGCTGCGTCATAGGTGGGAGAGCTGTACAACGTTAACAGTGCGCCGTCCCGGGGGTCCATCGCGATGACTGCGCCGCACCGACCGCGCATCAAGCGATGGGCGCGCTGCTGCAGGCCCGAATCGATCGTCAAGTACACGTTGTTGCCCACGTCGCCGCCGCGCAGGAGGTCCTCCAGCGGGTGCGCATAGGCCCCCTGGGCGTAGAACACGTCACTCAGCGACTTCTGCAGGCCGCTGCGGCCGTTGTAGCCTGTCAGGTGGCAGAACGCCTGGGTATCCGCATAGACGCGTTCCCAGCCCTTGTCGCCCTTCTTCGCGTCAAGGATGACCAGGCCGTCCCGCGTCAGCAATTGGCCCGGCTCCACCCGTCGCCGCATGCGCTCCGAGCGGTTGTTCTCCTTGGCGTTGTTGAGCTGCGGAGCGGCCGCTACCTGCCAATATGTGAGCGTGAGGCAGATGACGATAAAGCCCGCCAGCGGCCACACTGCAAGCCTTCGTATGCTGTCGGCCAGTTCCTGCATTGCTGTCACCTGCTAGGTGCGGCCCCGTTGCCTGCGACGAACCGTTCCGGGAGCCGCTCGCGCGCATCGTTGTCGGTTGCTCGAGGCACTGCACGTCTGCCGATTGCAGGCCGGCAGTCGCGCGAGACCGTAAGTACCAGCCCCAGTGCGATGAAATTGACCACCACCGAGCTGCCGCCGTAGCTGACAAAGGGCAAGGTGATACCGGTAAGCGGGATTAACCGGAGCAGTCCACCGGCAATGACCAGAGTCTGCAAGGCGAACACGATGCCCAGGTTCGCCGCCAGTAGCGCCCCGAATCGGTCTTTTGACTGCCAGGCAATCGCGAATGTTCGGTATGCCACAAACAGGAATAGGAGCATGAGCCCCACTGCGCCCAGCAAGCCGACCTCCTCGGCGATGACGGCCAGAATCGCGTCGGTCTCGGCCGCGGGGAGGCTGTCGGGGAAGCCCTTGCCGAATCCGACGCCGCCAATACCGCCGGCCGCCAGCCCGAACAGGACCTGCAGAATCTGGTGGCCGGTGCCATACGGGTCGGCATCCGGTATGAGCCAGGCCTGCATGCGGCGGCTAACGTGCGGGAAGCTGTAGTAAGCTGCCACAGTACCAGCCGCAAACAGCACCAGCATCACCACCGCATACCGTTTCCGACCACTCGCCAGGTAGCTCACCGCCACGAACAGGCCGAAGAACAGCATCGCGGCCCCCAAGTCACGCAGAAGCACAAAGACGGCGAGGGAGAATGCCACGACGAGCAACAGCGGGCCCATATGGCGCAGAGCCGCCGAGGCCAGCAGATCCGAATCCCTGCTCTGACTGCGGATCAGGTCACCTTTATCTGCCACGTATCCTGCCAGAAACAGACACATGAGAATCTTGGCCAGTTCGCCGGGCTGGAATGAGACAATGTCGGCGATGTTCAGCCACAGCCGCGCGCCGCCCTTTTCCTGGCCCCAGATCATGGTGGCGACCATTAGGAGGACCGCGCCAATGCCGGCAGTGTACTTGTAGCGTCCCAGGTCGCGCACATCGTCCACCAAGTAGTAGACAAGAATCATCAGCGCACTGCCCATCAGCATCCAGATGATCTGCCGCGAGGCGAACTCCGGGTTCAGACGCCACAGGAACACCACACCGATGCCGGCTATCAGTGACACCGCCGGCAGCAGCAGATGGTCCCGGTCTTCCGAATCGACTTGGGTCAGCAATGCAGCGACAATGAAGCTGCCGGCCACTGTCAGTACCCGCAGCAGCCGCACCAGCGACTGCTCCTGCTGCAGGCACACCAGCGCAAGTCCCAGCGCCATTATTGCGGCACTACACAGCAGCAGGATTACCTCAATACGTCTTCGTCTCGAAATGGCAAGACCTTTCTCGGAGAACGATGCTCCGGCACGGAATCAGGTCACCAGGAGGTCCGCTACCGGCTATGTGCCACCGTCACTCCGATATTCCAGGACGGTGGTGCCGACTGTCACCAGATCACCATTGCTCAGGGCGACCTCGGCGGTGATGCGTTTGCCGTTGCGGAATGTGCCGTTGGTGCTGCCGCGGTCGCGCAGGATGCGGCGACCGCCTTTCAGGAAGATAATGGCATGTTGGCCGGAGGCAAAACGGTCTGACACCTGAATCGAGTTCTCCCGGGCGCGACCGATGGTCACTGCGGCAGTCAGCGGTAACACGGTCCCTGCGGTAAGCCCGGAGCCGCCGGGGTCTCGGACAACGAGACACGGCTTCCCCTTCACGGCTGGAGCGGCTTCAGGTTGACGCACGGCGGCTGGCGCTGCCCTGGCCGGGGCGACAGGTTGAGCGCGCCCGGGACCGCTGGGTGTTTCCACAGCCGGCCGATGCAGGCGCGCCGCCGGCGAAACCGTGCCCGCCGCGCTCTCCTCTCTCAGTGAGCGGAAGAGCTCCCGGAATATCCAGTAGATGAATACGTACAAGCCGGCGATGAACAGGAATTTGCCGATGAGTTGTATCAAGCCGAAGTACGGCACAGTCTCACTCCACAGAGAATCTGAGTTGGACCAGCCCTATTTCTACAAGGTCTGTGTCAAGAAGCGCCGCTTTCTTCACGCGTTGGCCATTGACGAAGGTGCCGTTGGCGCTGTCCAGGTCTTCCACCTCGTATTGCACGTACCGGTAAACCACGCGACAGTGCCGGCGCGATACCTCCGATGAGTCGATGACAATGTCGGAGCTGCTGCCACGACCGATGACAGCCTCAGTGCCCACGAAGAACTTGCCGCCGCCGGCCAGGCCCGCTTCCACCAGTAGATAGGCCGTTTGCGGACATGGTGCAAAGCGGGCCTCAGGTCGCGTACGTCCCTGCGCGAGCTCGCGATCCACCTGCAAATCAACGCTCACATAGGGACCGATCTGCCACCGCTCTGCATCTGCGTATGAGCGCAGATGGCCGGCAAGCTCGGCGCAAACGGTATCGCTGATGCCGGCCAGTTGCTCATGGTCGCTCTCCGACAGATGGATGACATACGCATTGGCGACGAAGGTCCCGTCTTCGGCACGCACGCGGCTGTCGCGCGCTGCGTCACGTAAGCCCGCAGCGAGCTCCAGTGGATGCAGCTTGCCCGGGAACAAACGCGCAAACGGTTCCTCAAGAGCCTTCTTCAGGGCCGCCTCTAAACGCTCTATCATGAGCACATTCGCCGGGTTTCTACCCCCGGCAGGAATTATAGCAAAATCGGCGCACAAAGTCACCTGCCTGGAGCCTACGCCTGCAACTGGGGGACACTACCGTGTGTATTTGGGGTTCTGCTTACTCACATCGGGCTTTGCAGGAATCGCGACCTGCTTGGATGCGCTCCGGGGTATCGTCAGCCCTTCTGGTAGATGAGCATGTCGGTGGCGCTATGCTGGGACCTGATGGCGCCGAGAAGGCGTCCCACCTGCCGGTAGCCTGCTTCCGCTACTACCGCAACTTTGTCCTCGTCTGCCTCTGCCAGGCGAGCAATGAAGACCTCGGCACTTGATGCGGCCTCGGTTTCGCGCAGCAGCTCGGCTCCATAATCCACATAGTTCGGGTGTACAAGGAACTCGATGTAGCGCAAGTGGGTCTGTCCGACCTGCCAGGCGGGGGCCTTAGCGGTGTATGCCATGCCCATCAGCCGCTGGCGCCCTCCGGTGACGAGGGCCATCCCACCCTCGCCTTCCTTCTCGATGTGAGCCACTATATCGAAGAACTGCCCCTCAAATGGGGCATTGTACATTATGCCCAGAAAGCTGTCCTTGACGGCCCACAGCGGCAGGTTATAGAGCACCTCGGCGCGGGCAAGATCGCCGGCGTGGATGGACCTGACCTCGGTACTGCGTCGGGGTTCATAGTACTCCGCCTCGAATGCATCGGCATCGCCGGAGAATATCAGCCGCATGATGGTGCCGGCGTTCTCGATGTAGTTGTAGTGCACGAACCCGAGCTGTTCGTAGATGAAGCGGGCCGGATTGGTGCGACCGGTGCCCAGATACATCGCCTGGCCGCCGGCGGCCCTGAACTCCTCGACTGGCAAGGCGCAAAGCGCTGCCGCGATGCCCTTCCGGCGCTGGTCCTCGCGAGTGATGATGCGCCCGTAAGTGGCGACATCCATGGTGTCTCGGGGCGCACCATACCATGATGTGCCGACGATCTCACCATCCAGAAGTCCCACAAAGAACACATCATGGGAGACATCCGCGTAATCGCCGTTAAGCACGCGCACGCAATTGTGGTGCCAGTTGCAGTTGGTGTAGTCGGAGGTGCGCACATACATGAAGTGGACAAGACGCGGCCCCCAGTCATCATCAGGGGCGACCACCCTCTTCACCTGCATGGTCTCGCCTGTCTTTAGTTGCACGCCGGGCAGGTCCTCTACCATCCGCAGTTCCCATCTTGGGATCGCACACTCCGGCTACCAGGCCCGCGAATCGGGGACATCGAGCCACACCGAGCCCTGTGCAATTGACTGCTGGCTGAGCAGTCCGGGGAGGGTCATGTCCATGGCAGCATGGATGTCGGTGGGCGGCGGTGTGCCGTTGACGATCGCATCCACGAAGTCCATTATTTCGAAGTAGTCCCCGCCGCCGTGTCCGGCCTTGACGGCTTCCTCGGGCGGATTCTCCCATATGTCGGGCATGAAATCGTCCTCAAGTTCGGACAGCGGGTGCCACTGCGGCGAGTCGCCGTGCAGTTCGCGCAGCCAGACCTTCGGCTCATCGTTCAGCCCGCGTGCGGCCTCATAGACACCGTCGGTGCCCTGCAGGGCATAGTAGGTCATGTTGTGCGGCCGGTCTGAGAGCATGTCGAGACGGATCCTGGCCATCCCTCCACCGCTCATTCTGCACAGCATCAAAATGCTGTCTTCGTTCTCGTAGTAGTCGCCACGCGGGTCGGTGTAGTGATGGCCGCTGCCCACGCACATTACACTGACTACCCGCTCACGCATCCATTGTAGCAACGGCCCCAAGCTGTGGGTCGGGTAGGTACAGCCGTTGATGCCGGTCTGCCACCTGCGTCGCCAGGTAGTGATCTCATTGAGCCCCTTGAGTTCGTGGAGGTACTCACCTTCGGCGAAGTACATCTCACCGAACAGGCCCTTGTGCGCCAGGGCTTTGACGAGTACGTTCGGGCGCATGTAGGTGTAATTCTCGGCCATCATGTAGGTGGCGTCGCTGGCGTTGGCGGCCTGAACCAGTGCTTTCGCCTCATCCATACTGACTGCTGCCGGCACTTCGGACAGCACGTGTATATCGCGCTGCAAGGCCGCTATGGACTGCGGAGCATGCAGAGGCATGGGGGTGCCGACCATGACGATATCTACGCCGCCTTCGTCCAGCATCTGCTCGTAGTCGGTATAGAGCCGGTCTATGCCCGTCTCCGCCCCACACTTGTGCAGCCCTTCCTCGTTGATGTCGCACAGTGCATGCAGAGACGTTTGCGGGTGGATGTTGAACGTGTTGAGAAACGATCCGCCGCGTCCTGCGCAACCTACTACTCCTACCTTGAGTTCTCCAGCCATTACTACCTCCACATGACTCACGCTCCAGCCGGGTCAAGTGCGGCCCCGACTGCACTCGCACCGATGCCTGTCCGAGCATCCGCCAGACAGGCACCGCGTCCTCCACTTCACGTGCCGGCGCCCGTGTGGCGCGTCAAGCCTGTGCCTTGAAGCTTCCCCTCAACTCATCAAGGTTGTCAAACACCTTGGCGAAGCAGGCGATGATGTCTTCGGCGTCCTGGTCGGTGTAGTTCTCGTTCACACTTACCTGGATCAGATCATCCAGAATCTGCTCAGTCTGCGGCGTTTCTCCCGCTCCATAGCGCACTTCTTGGCCTGCCGGCTGTAGATTGAACGGGAAGTCCGAATCGCCGTAGATCCTCTTGTTGCGCAGCAGATCGTACATGAAGATGGGGCGGCCGATGTAGTGAGCGCCGACGGGAGCGCCCTCCTTGCTGAGCGCGCCGGCCAGGTAGGACGTGCTCACACTAAGCTCATCCTGGTTTGCCAGCAGGCCGAGAAACCAGCATGTGTGGCGTCCGCCCTCCGTGACCGAGGGCACCTCGATGCCCGGGTAGTCCTTGACGGCCGCGCATATCCTCTCCCCGATTTCGGCTCGGCGCTGGGTCACTCGGTCAACCTTGTCAATCTGTGCCGAGACCACGGCGGCCTGCAGTTCGGTCATGCGATAGTTCATCCCGAACATAACGTAGTCGCGCTCGCCCTTGCCGTAATTGGGCCAACCCTTGTTGGCGAACAGGGGTAGCTTCTCCCCGAATGTGTCGTCATTGGTCACGGTGAGCCCGCCATCGCCACAGGTGATGTGTTTGCTCTGCTGGAGCGAAAAGGTGCCCAGGTGGCCGATGGTGCCGACATGCTTGCCCTTGTACAGCGTCCCGTAGGCCTGCGAGCAGTCCTCGATGACGTAGAGCCCGTACTTGTCCGCCAGGTCCATGAGCGGGTCCATGTCGGTGGCATTCCCGCACAGATGGACGGGGATTATTGCCCTGGTTCGCTCCGTGATGCGCCGCTCTACATCCTCGGCATCCAGCCCCATGTTGTCGCGGCGCAGGTCGCCGAAGACGGGTATGGCATTCTGCGACAGGATCGGAATGACGGTCCCGATATCAGTTATGGGGCCTGTGATGATTTCATCACCCGGGTTGGGGTTGACCACCCCCACCGCCACATGTATCGCCGCGGTACCCGACGTCGAGGCCGTGCAGTACTTGACGCCGAGGTGCTCCGCAAACTTGCTCTCGACTTCCGGGATGAACTTGCCGCCGGAGCGATTCAGCATGCCCGAATTGATGGCTTGCTGGAGATTGGAGATCTCCTCAGCGCCCAGCGTGCGACCGGCCGCACTGCCGACGGTCGGGTAGGGCTTATCCTTACGGATCGGTTCGCCGCCGTTTATGGCCAATACACCCATGGTTCTACCTCCAATGAGATTCCCGTCCGTGTTAGGGCTTGCGCATGTCAGCGCGCCGACTATACTTCGCCTTACGGACGCCAAGCCCTTCAAAAGAGAAGGAGCGCCGCTTTGGCGGACGCTCCCTGGGTCCGGATCGTTTCTGTCCGCGACGGCTACTCGCGGTTGGGCCAGTCACCACCGTCGGCCTGCCGGGCTCCTACCCACACGTCGCCGGCTTTGACGCCGGAGCGACTGGATGTGTAGTTGAACGGATACTGGCCCGCCGGCGCGAACTTCGCGTGCCCGTCCAGATACAGGAAGTTCTTGCCGTCAAAATGGAACATCGCTTCACTGTAGCCGGGCTGGCCGCTGGAAGAATGCGACTGGCGTACGTTCTGTCCCAGCGCGTCGCCCCATGTTGTCGGCAAGTTTGCGCCCTTCTCGAAGAGCAGCACCGTTCGGGTCGGCGCCGGAATCTCGTCCTGGTATACCCCACGCAGCGCACTCCAGCCGGTGCCGACTACGCCATCAACGCGCTTCTGAGTGTACTGTGCCATGGCGAACGCACGCGCGCTGCGTCCATTGGGGTTGGCACGGCACTTGATGATGTCACTGTTCTGCATGTAGGGCATCAGCACTGCATCCCACGTCAGAGATCCCGGGTCGTTGGGGTTCGACGGCGCGCTGCCGGGGTTGTTGTATATCAGGCACCAGGTAGGGATGAAGCCGCCCGTGTCGGCTATGTACGACTGGAATGCACCGCCGAGCTGCTTCAGGTTGCTGAGACAGGCTGCCTGGTAGCCCCGGTGTCTGGCCCGGCTGAAGACCGGGAAAAGCATCGCTGCCAGCAGGGCGATGATTGCGATGACGGTGAGCAGTTCAACCAGCGTAAAACCTCTAGGGCTCATCCACTTCTTCATCCATTAACCACTCCTTTTGCCACTGGCGCTGTGGCAATTGCATTACTCAGCAGGCGGCCAGTCCCCCGTCGGGGGCAACTCGGCGTACTCGCAGTCGCCCGGCTCACCCCCGTCGCGATAGGCTGCCGCGAAAGGGCCACCACTTCTATTATACCACTTAACATGGCCGTCCAAAAACAGAAAATTCTTCCCGTCGAAGTGGAAATAGCGCTGGTCGGGGGTCTGGCTGGTGGACTGATGGAAATTCTCGGCGGCTGCATCCTCCCAGCTCCCTGGCACATAGGCCCCCTTCTCCATCAGCACGACCGTATCAACCACGTTGGGGAGTCTGCCGTATTCGATGCCGCTGACGTAGCGCGGCATTGCGTAGGAGCGGAATTGACGGCCGTAGGGGTTATCGGGGCACATCAGGATCTGCCGGTTCCGCGAGTACGGCTGGATGGTGTCGTCCCAACTGCCGACGTAGCCGGGGCGTCGCCCGCTGCCGTCGGGGTTGCCCCCCGCCAGGCTCCACAATGGCATGAATTCGTCATAGTCCTCTACATACATCTTGATTGCAAGGCCGAGTTGATGAAGATTGGACTGGCATGCGGTCTGGCGGGCCTTGGCGCGGGAGCGGGCGAAAACCGGCATCAGCATTGACGCCAGCACGGAAATAATGGCGATCACGACCAGCAGCTCTATGAGCGTGAAGGCTTCTCGTTCGCCACGCGCCATGTTGCGCTGTGCGCAGACCCCTCGGTTCACGATACTGCCCCCTTGCTGCGCAGGATTACTCGGGCCAGTCGCCGTCATCCACTCCCGGGACCTCGCAGTGACCGGGGCCGTGCTCCTCGAAGCTCCCGGTACAACTACTACTCGAGTTGAGCGCGGCGAACGGCCCCTGACCTTGGCCGTACCACTTGGCGTGGCCGTCACAGAAGAGGAAGTTCTTGCCGTTGTTGTGCCAGAGCAGCTTCTCCAATCCATAGCCGGTGCAGCCGTGGGTCTGGAAGAAGTTCTCACCCGCTGCGTCTCCCCAGCTTCCCGGCGGGTGCATACCCTTGTCAAACGTCACGACCGTCGCTGCCGGGTTCGGCATCTCGTCCAGCATCTGGCCGCTGACATACCGCGTTAACGCGTATGAGCGGGCCGTTCGCGAGTAGCTATTGTCCGGGCACACCAGGATCTGCTGGTTCTTCATGTACGGGAGCAGCACGGTGTCCCAGGTGTAGATGCCCTCAGCGACGTTGTCGGTGGGGTCCGGGTTCGCCTTGTAAGCCCATCCCCAAAGTGGTAGGAAGCTATCATAGTCGCCGGCGTACATCGCGAAGGCCAGTCCGAGTTGCTTCTGATTGGACAGGCATTGGGCCTGCCGTGCTTTGGCACGTGCTCGGGCGAACACCGGGAAGAGCATGGCCGCCAGAATAGCGATTATTGCTATTACTACGAGCAACTCAATGAGGGTGAAGCCTGAACGCCTGCGCAGTATCATCCGTTCACCACCGCTATGTGTGATAGGCCCGGCCGCCCAGGAGTACACCTTGGTGTATGTATACCCAATAAGCGGTCAGGCTAACGCAACGTGGGAACATTGTGCCGTCGTGACGCTGTGTCACGGCATCGGGTGCACCGCTGACTTGTATGACGCCGGTTGGCCCGAGGCTATTCCGGGCAATTGCGGTGCCTCGCCCGCTGGTACGCAAAAGACGACGCGCGACTGCCTGCCGCGCGTCATTGGCTCCTCAGTTGTGTCAGCGGGTCCAGCCCTGCCGCAGTCCCCATCCGGAAAAGGGTGTTACTCCTCTTCGTCGCCCATGCCGCCAATCTGGAGGTCAAGGTCAGCGCGGTCGTCTACGCGCTCTACCTGCCCGTCGCGAATGTGTACGATGCGGTCCGATACGTCAATCATCTTCAGGTCGTGGGTCGCCGAGATGATAGTTGTTTCACTCTCTGCGTTCAGCCTTTTCAGCAACTCGATGATCTCTTTGCCCGTGTGCAAGTCAAGGTTACCGGTGGGCTCGTCGGCGAGGATGATGGCCGGAGCGTTTGCGAGAGCCCGTGCGACAGCTACCCGTTGCTGCTGTCCGCCTGACAACTCGTAGGGCTTGTGGTGCAGCCTGTCCCCCAGGCCGACAACGTCCAGGAGGAACGCACCGCGCTCCAGCATCTCGTCGGATCCCATGCCAGCGAAGATCATCGGGAGTGTCACGTTCTCCAGCGCGGTCATGACGGGGATCAGGTTGAAGGTCTGGAAGATGTAGCCGATCTTGCGGCACCGCAGCCAGGCCAGTTCGAAGGCGTCGAGCTGGGCCATGTCAACCTCTTCAATGAAACAGGTGCCCTCCGTTGGCTTGTCCAGTCCGCCGACCATGTTGAAGAGGGTGGACTTGCCCGGGCCCAACGGCCCCATGATGGAGAGATACTCTCCGCGCTTGATATCGAGATCAACACCACGGAGCGCGGGGACTTCGACATCTCCCATCTTGTATATCTTCTTCAAGTTCTTCGTACGCACGATGAACTCGTGCGTCGTCATCGATTCATCCTTGCCAAGTGTTGGCCGTGCCGATTCAGCCTGAATCTGTGCGAGCTTCTTCATCGCGTCGCGCATGTCCGCGCCACACTTGGGGCATACGGTCACGAGACCATCAGTCTCGAAGGCTTCTTTACACTTCGGGCACTCGAATCTCGCCATGGCACTACCTCCTGCTTTGTTCGGCAAACACAGTGTCTATACTTCGGTAGAGAGCGCCGCTGCCGGGGGCATGCGCGCGGCTCTCACGGCCGGCGGCACTGCTGCAAGTAGCGATATGATGCAGCCCACGATCAACGCCAGGCCGATGTACTTGAGCATTTGGCCCCAGTCCATCTTTGCGGTTATCGAGGGGCCCACCTTGATCATATAGATGACGAGCATGACGAGGTGGCCGATGATCGCGCCGGCCAGAGCCCCGAGGAACCCCAGGACCGCCGTCTCTATGAGGAACAGGCGCACTATGAACTCATCCAGTGCGCCCAGGCACTTCATGGTCCCTATCTCGCGGAAGCGCTCCGTCACCGACATCAGCATCGAGTTCGTGATGCCGACCCCGCAGACCAGCAAGGACATTACGACCAGCCACACCTGCCGCGCCTTGGTCTCGGCTTGCTGAGCGTCGGGCTGCTCCAACTCGCCTTCCATGGCGGCCACCTGGCCATCCAGGTCGGCCGCCGCTGCCTGCTCCTGGAGGGCCGGAAGCGCTCTGTCCTCCCGCATCGCATCCTGGATGATGTTTGCCGTCCACACGGAAACGAGGAATGCAATGCCGAGGATGACGCCCGTGGCGGTGATCGCCGCGCGACCCAGTCGCAAGGTCACATTGCGGATGGCAATCCTGAAAGCCTCCGGCCAAGGGAGTACTATCTGACGTCTTATCTCTTCCTGGCCGATAGGTTTGGCTGATGCCAATAGCTTGTCAACATCAATCATCGTCCATGCTCTCCGTTGTTTGAATGTCTACTCACGCGGAGGACTCCTAATCATCCATCGCCCCGGACGTGCGGTATCTTCTGCGCGCCTGGCGCCGATTCCTCCATATTATAGAGCACGCCGCAATTTCAGGCAACAATAGGTTTCGTCCATTTGCGGGTACTGCCCTGCTTGCCACACACATTTTCCGCGCTGCCGGCTCTGGCCACGACATGGCCCTTGTGTCCGCCACTCCATCTGCGCCGGGCATTGCGCCAGTCAGTGTCTTGTACGGTGCCCTCGGCTTTGCTATAGTATGGCCGG
>Ga0136653_10001309_pt1 | contig 13508 bp, 14 predicted proteins | sample LakKivw275mmetaG_FD_94866 | JGI IMG/M metagenome (GOLD analysis project Ga0136653, IMG submission 94866) | Anoxic lake water microbial communities from Lake Kivu, Rwanda to study Microbial Dark Matter (Phase II) - Lake Kivu water 275m metaG... | ecosystem: Environmental > Aquatic > Freshwater >... | reverse complement strand
TGAGGACTTCGGAAGTCAAAGCCTGGTGCGCCTTCGGGCCTGGGACATTAGTTCGACTGTCGGATGAACTCCAACACAATCTCTGCGCAGGCAACCATGTCGGAAAGTGCGATGTGTTCCTCCAGTGTGTGCACGCAGGTCATGCCTGTGCTCAGATTCACGACCTGCTTCCCCAACGCATTCAGGATGTTGACGTCGCTGCCACCGCCACTCGGCACAAGGCGGGGCTCGACGCCCAGCTTGCGACACGCAGCCATGAGGCGGGCAACCGTCGTATCAGACTCTGTCAGGTGGTAGCCCCTATAGGCACGCTGCACATCAATATCCACGCTCCCGGACTGGCGAGTGGCGGCCGACCGCAGGGCCTCCACCATCTTCGCCGTCTGAGCCTCCAGCTTGTCCTCTTGTCTGCTGCGGGCCTCGCCGCGCAATTCCACGCGATCCGGCACGATGTTGGTGGCGCGACCGCCCTGGATCGTGCCGATGTTGGCCGTGGTCTCCTCATCTATGCGCCCGAGCGGCATGGCAGCCACAGCCTGGGCAGCGATCACGATCGCATTGATGCCGTTCTCGGGTTCGGCTCCGGCGTGGGCAGCCTTGCCATGCACAACCGCAGAAAGCACGTTGTGCGACGGGGCGCTGACAACAATGCTCCCCGGCACATCCCCGGTGTCAAACGAAACGCCGATCCTGGCCTGGAGGCCGGTGGCATCCAGGGCCTTGATCCCGAACAGCCCCGTCTCCTCCTGAACGCTGATCACGACCTCCAGAGGTGGCGAGTCGACAGGCTCCTCCTTTAGCACACGCAGAATCTCGAGGATCACCGCGATTCCCGACTTGTCGTCGGCACCCAGAATGGTGGTGCCGTCGCTGTACACCACGCCATCGCGAATCACAGGCTTGATGCCCTTTCCCGGCATCACCGTGTCCATGTGAGCCATCAGAAGCAGCGGCTCTCCCTTGCCCTGTCGCCTGGCCACGATGTTGTGCAGCGCGTCGGTCTGGACGTCGAGGCCGAGATGGCGTAGGCGTGCTACCAGCTCCTCTGAGATCTTTGCTTCGTCACCCGAAGGGCTGTCGATGCGCACCAAGTCCAGAAATGTCTCAAGCAAACGCGTTGAATTGGTCATTGCTGTCATTCATTGCTCCTTCAGACGGCTCTCGAGGCAAGGACAGCGTGAGGCTATTGTCCTGCCGGGCTCAGATGCCTGGCAATTGCACGCCACACAGCCCGTCCTGAAAACGGGGTGGAGAGAGCGCTCGCCTCCACCCCGTTAGAGGCCTGGGCCGTGAGCTATCTAGCCCGCCAAATGACGGGCATATAGAGGCGGAACACGCTTGGCCGTGTCGGCGTAGGCGTAGGCGGCTTGGTCGCATAGGACACGATCAACACTGGATAGGTTCGAGTATCCGCATGACGCGTGCTGGTGAACCTGTAGGTTGCGGATGTATCCTCTGAGCTTTCGAGAAGCAGCCCGTGATTGGCAGAGCGCTGATCTACCCATTGCTGAACCGCGCTTCGTACGTTGAACTGCCACCAGCCACTGCCGTGCAGGATCTCCCGGTCGTTGGGTGGATCGAGTCTATCGCGCGGGTCCTGGCAACCAGGCGCAGCCCAGGCCTGGGTCTGCGTGGCGGTCAGCCAGGTGACCGCATCGGCTTGCCAAGGGCGGAGAACGAGATGAGACGTCACCTCGAGCGGGGTGACGGAGCTCTCAGCACGGGCATACATCTGCAGGTAGGCTTCCACAACCACGATATCAGATGGCAGAGCAGACAAATCGAAGCCAACCAGGGCAGACGTGTTGTTCCTCGGTCGCACCAGCAAGAGAGGATCAGCACTATAGTTGGCCTCAGGCAAGGCCGCGTCAATGTAGGTGTCTCTGCAGCCGGCATAGCCGTCAGCAGCTTGTTGGAAGGTCACGACAGTCGTCGCCGCAAGCGTTTGCGGTGGTATGGGGGTAGGCGGCTCACAATCGGCAGTGTACAATACGCGCAAACGTGGGTGCAGCTCCGCCGAGGGGTGCACGTTCGAAACGAATCGGTAGACCTCACCCCCGCGCGGATCCGAGCTGCTCAGGATCACACCATGGTTCGTCTCTGTCTGCAACGTCCAGTTCTGAACCAGATTGGTGACATTGAACTTGTACCAGCCAGGGCCTGACAGCCATTCCCTATCCGCGGGGATCAGTTCTGCGTCTTCGGGTCCAAGAGCGCCGGACGACTGCCAGGGGGTGGTGGCGTCTGCGTTGTTCCAAGTAGCCTCGCATTCCACCCACGGTCTGGACAACCCCTGTACGGCCACTTCCAACGGCCCAACGCCACTGGATTCACTGGCGTATACCTCGAGGTAGGCCTCAATCACCATGACATACGACGGTATGCTCTGCACGTCGAAACGCACCAAAGCCGACCTGGAAGGAATACCGCTGACGAGCAGAAGCTGCTCAGTACAGAGATTGACATCTGGCCGGTAGTATTCGATGCCTGTGTCCGTACCGCCGTAATAGTCGTTCATTCCGTGCTGCAGGATCACCTCCTCCACTGACGCTGCACGTTTGGTGCTATTCAGCGGCAGTCCGGCGCCTGCCGCCGCCACTGTAAGGACGAGTAGCACCAACACTGTAAGTGATGCAATGGCGATGTTCTTGAAACGTGTGCGCATGAGGGCTCCTCCTTGTCAAGTGCTGTTCCAGTATATCGCCTTGCTGGTGTGGTTTCTTGACATTTCAGTGACTTTACGGGCCTTTGGCGGATTCGTCCCCTTGTGCTATAATAGCGCCCGCATTCAACATCCCAGAATGGAGAGGTCGCATAGTTCGGTCTAGTGCGCGCGACTCGAAATCGCGTGGGCAGACATGCCCCGTGGGTTCAAATCCCACCCTCTCCGCCAGGCCCTATCGGCGCTCCTGCAAGCTGGAGCGCTTTGTCTGAGACTCGCAGGGAGCGGAATGACCAAGATTCTGGTTGCCTACGCCAGCGCCGCGGGTTGCACGCGTGGCGTCGCCGAGGCCATCGGCAGGGAGCTGGACGCCCAAGGCTGCAGTGTAGATGTGCTACCAGCCAACCAGGTCCGTGAGGTAGATAGCTACGATGCCGTCGTTGTGGGAAGCGGCATCCATGCCGGTTCCTGGTATGGCGAGGCCCTCCGATTCATCTCCCGCAACGTCAAGCCCTTGTCTAGCAAGCCCGTAGCTTACTTTGTAACCTGTGCCACCTTGCGCGGAGGCATGCTCAGGCACCGCCAGACTGCACAGGGATACGTGGAGCGAATCACACACAGGTATCCAAAGATCCGCCCCATTGCCACGGGGCTCTTTGCCGGTGCGGTGGACTACCAGCGCATCGGAGCGATTCAACGCAAGATCCTGCAATGGGCCAGGGTCGACGAGGGCGATGGGCGCAACTGGAACGAGATAAGGGCTTGGGCTGCGGAGTTGCACGACAGCCTTTTCCAGGCGTTTTCGAAAGGAGAATGAACATGACATCCAACGCAGCTCCCCACGGAGAGGAACGCAGGGTCCAGCCATCAGCTGCTGCCACGGTGGATGGCGCACCCATCGCCTACGTGATCGTGCTGGCCGCTGTGGTCGCAGCGCTCTCTTTCGTGCCGATACCCATTTCGGCGGTCCTGGGATTTGGCGGCACTTTCCCGCTCAGCCAGGCGGTCTACCCCTTGGTGGGGTTCATCCTCGGTCCGTGGGCGGGGGCGCTCGCCGCAGGTATTGGACGCGTCATCGGCATACTTGTAGCCCCTCACACCGCCAGCACTGGACTGCTATCTACTGTCGTAGCCATCGTGACAGCTTGGGCCGGCGGTGTCCTGGTACAGAAGAAAGGCAGCCTGTGGGTGTGGCCGCCCGTCGTGTGGGCGCTGGCCTTTGTGGCCTACGTGGGGCGCGGACTGACTGTAGACGTTAGCCTGGGCCTGGCCCTCGCAAGCACGCTCGTGAACTGGTTGTCGATTCTGCTGTGGCTGTCCCCCCTCCGCGCCCTGGTCAGAGGCTGGATAGCGGATCAGAGCCCGGCTAGACTCGCCATTGGCCTGGCCCTGGGAAGCTGGATCGTGAACACCGGTAGTTTCCTGGTAGCCAACGCCATGTTCTACAACCTGCTTTCCCAGTGGCCTGCCATCCAGTGGAAAGCGCTGATCGGCGTGTCGCCAGTGGAGCATGTGTTCCGCGCAGTCGTGGGCACGGTCGTCGGCTTGGGCGTCATCCTTGGTCTGCGCGCAATCGGTCTGGTCAAGCCGGCCAAGGCGGGGTACTAGCTCAGGCGCCGTGCTGTCACCAGACACAATCGCGCCCGGCGTCGAGCCATAGCTCCCCCGCCACATGGCGATAGAAGGCACAAGCATGATCGGGCCAGAGTTCATCGTCCGCGTAGAGGACTTGTCCTACCAGTACCCCCGTTCTGCCAGCCCCGTGCTGCGTGACATCAACCTGCACATACGCAAGGGCGAGTTTCTAGGCATCGTTGGGCCGACGGGCGCAGGCAAGACCACTCTCTGCCTGGCCCTCAACGGCATCGTGCCCCAGATCCACGGCGGACGGTTCTTCGGCCGGGTGACTTTGGCGGGCCTGGACACCGTCGAAACCCCCATTCACCGACTGGCTCAACACGTGGCAATGGTCTTCCAAGATCCAGAAACGCAGCTCGTCACCAATTCGGTGGAAGATGAAGTTGCCTTTCCCCTGGAAAACCTCAGCATACCACGCGAGGAAATCATGCGTCGCATCCCGTGGGCGCTGCGCGCCGTGCGGCTGGACGGCAAGCAGGCCAAGCACCCAAGCGAGCTTTCGGGTGGGGAGAAGCAGCGTCTCGCCATTGCCGCGGCCCTCGCCATGCAACCAGAAGTGTTAGTGCTTGACGAGCCCACCTCCCAGCTCGATCCTCAGGGAAGCCATGAAGTGTTCGCGACCGTGCACGAGCTCAACTCTCGCCTGGGTATCACCGTGGTTTTGGCCAGCCACGCCAGCGAGGAACTGGCGGAGCATGCAGACCGGCTGGTCCTGCTGGCCCGGGGCGAATTGGTCGCAACCGATACTCCGGCACGCTTGTTCTCTCAGGCTCAATGGATGGAACAGAACGCACTGCGTCCGCCCCAGGTCGTCACCTTCTTCCAGGTGCTGGGCAAGCGAGGTGTCCGGGTGCCAACCGTGCCGGTCACGCTGGCCGAGGCCATCCACACGTACGCTGCGCTACGGCCGGCCATCGAGGTAAGACCCCCGCTTAGCCCTCCCGGGTCTGAGAAGACTCTGCCCGACGGCGTGGGATCGTTTGAAGGTGGAGTCAGTTCGCGCGAAAGACCCGTCGCTCTATCCCTGCAGGATGTGGCATACGCATACCCTGACGGCACGCGGGCGCTGCAGGGGGTGTCGCTGAGTGTGCAGCGTGGCGAGTACGCGATCATCATCGGGCAGAACGGCGCAGGCAAGACCACGCTAGTCAAGCAGTGCCTGCACCTGCTGGAGCCAGCGGCAGGAACCGTGATGCTCAACGGGCAGGACGTTTGCCGCCTGCAGGTCAGCGAGATCGCACAACGTGTCGGCTTTGTCTCACAGAACCCGGATAACCAGATCTTCACCTCCAGCGTCGAAGCTGAGGTGGCATTCGCCTTGCGCCACCTGGGCATTCCCAAGGGCGAGTCGCAGGCGCGGGTGGAGGAGAGTCTGTTACTGATGGGCCTGACGCTGTGGCGCAAGAGCCATCCTTTGTCGCTGTCCAAAGGGGACCGAGCGCGCGTCGTGACAGCGGCAGTGCTGGCAATGCGACCTGACATCCTGATCTTCGATGAGCCTACCACGGGCCAGGACTATGCAGGCGCACGCCGCATCCTCGGAGTAAGCCAAGCGCTGCATCGCAGTGGCAAGACTGTGCTAGTAGTCACTCACCATCTCCACCTGATGCCGGGCTACGCTGAACGCGCCGTGATCATGGGCAAAGGGCTGATCCTGCTGGACGCGCCACTGCGCGTGGCCTATCACGCCGACGAAGTACTGCGTAGCACACACCTGCTGGCGCCACAGATCATCCGGCTAGCTCAGCATATGCAGGCCATCGAGCAAATGCAATTGCCAATCATGACACCTGAAGAGCTCGCCGCCTGCATACGCCCCAGGCCGCAGAGTCCCAGACATCCGCCACCAGGAGCAGCCGCCCCGCCAGTAGCGACTGGAGGACGGCCATGACATGGCGTAGGATTGGTTCCGTGACCGATTCGCCTCTGGCGCGTCTGGACTTCCGTGCCAAGCTGACGCTGCTGTTCGTGGCTACGAGCCTGGCCTTCTTGTGGGAAAGCCCGCTCCTCACAGGGTGCCTGGCTTTGCTGATTCTGATACTTAACCTGTTGGCGCACGTGCGCGCCTCATACCTCAGTCGCGGGCTGCTCTTCTTGCTGCCCTTCTTTGCGCTCCTGCTGATCACGCATGGCTTCTGGAACACCTCGGTCGGTCACACGGCCATCTGGACTGCGCCGAGGGAGTGGCCGCTGGTTGGCGGCTCGCTCAGGCTCACGCGCGAAGGCCTGGCATACGGCGTCATGGTCATTTTCCGCACCCTCACGCTGATCTGGGTGACTCCGCTGACTATCTTCACCACAGATCTGAACGCCCTCACGAGCGGTCTGGTGCAGCTGCGCCTGCCTTACCAGATCGCGTTCACATTCTCCGCCACCCTGCGCTTCGTACCTCTGCTATTCGAGGAGATACAATCCATCACACAGGCGCAGCGACTGCGGGGCCTGGCCCTGGAGAGGATGGGGCTGTGGCAGCGCTTGGTGGTCTATTCCCGCCTGGCCGTGCCCCTCATCTTGGGAGCCATGGTGCGGTCCCAACAGATCGAGGTCGCCCTGGCAGCCAAGGCCTTCTCCGGCAGCCCAGAGCGCACGTATCTGCACCAGAGCAGATTACGCGTGTCAGATTATGTCATAATTGCACTGTGCTTGGCATTGTTGGCCGGGGCGCTGTGGTTGCGTGTAACGAGGGGGATTGGGCGGTTCGCCTAGCCGGGCTTCACAAACTCTCCGATCAGCGTCTTGCCGGCCAAGTCCTCTGCAGTCATGCTCTGCGCGCGCTCCAGCGTCACGCAGCTCTGTTTGAACCAGCGCAGCATCTCGATGGGCGAAGGCTGCGCATTGCGCCGGCCGTACTGGGTCGGGCAAGAACTCAGCGCCTCGATGAACGAGAAGCCAGTATGCTGCAGCGCACGCTGGATAGCCGCGATGAGCGGACGTACATGCCATACGGAGTAACGCGCCACGTAAGTTGCGCCCGCAGCGGCCACTAGACGAGCGAGGTCGAAGCTTGGCTCCGGGTTGCCGGCAGGGGTGGTGGCGGTATGGGCACCAAACGGAGTGGTGGGAGTCACCTGCCCACCCGTCATGCCATAGATCTGGTTGTTGGCGCAGATCACCGCCAGATTGATATTGCGCCGCGCAGCATGGATGAGGTGATTGCCACCGATCGAGGCGATATCACCGTCGCCGCCGACCACCACCACATGCAGCCTGGGGTTGGCCAGCTTGACGCCCGTAGCATACGCGACGGGACGACCGTGTGTCACGTGCAAGGTGTCAGTGTCAAAGTGAGGACTGGGTATCCAGCCGGCGCAGCCAATGCCCGAGACGAACAGCATCTGGGAGAAGTCCAGTCCCAGCTGGTCCACGGCGCGCAGGATGGCGCCCAGCAGAATGCCATGGCCGCAGCCAGGGCAAAATGGGGTGGGGAACGACTTGGCGCGCACGTATCTGCGGATCGATTCGGTGCTACCTGGCTTCACGCAGGTGCCTCCTTCTGCACGGACCGCCAGACATCCGTGGCGGAGAGGACCTCTCCGTCCGTGCGGTTGCACCCTACCGCGTGTGGGGCAAGGCGCTGCACTTCGCGCAGCATCTGGCCGCGATTCATCTCGGCCACAACAATGTGGCTGGCCTTTGAGGTCAGACGAAGCACGGTTTGTTCGGGGAAGGGCCACAGGGTTGTCAAGCATAGCAGCCCAGCCTTGATGCCCGACCCTCGTGCCATCTTCACCGCACGCAACGCGCTGCGCGCACTGAAACCGTAGGAGACCACCAGCACATCCAAGCGCTCGTCGTCACAGTAGTGGGCATGCGTGCGCTCAATCTCGGCGCGGTGGTTCAGGATCTTGCTGGCCAAACGCTCTACGAGCCTGGATTGCGCTTGAGGGCTGACGGTCTTGCGATAGCCCCAGGCGTCATGTGTCGAGCCAGTAACCAGCAAGCGTGCGCCCTCCCCAAAGGCGGGCATGGGCGGCACATCCGCGTCTCCAAACGGCGGGCGCCCCTGGTCCTTGATACGCCGGTAGATGGGCGTGGTATCAGGGACCACCAGGCTCTCGCGCAAGTGGCCTACGCCCTCCTCAGTCAGCAGCATCACTGGCACGCGGAAGCGATCCGCCAGGTTGAACGCGCGAATGGTCTCCTCGTAGGCCTCCTGCACGGACCATGGGGAGATAGCGATGATCTCATAGTCCCCGTGCGCTCCCCAACGCGCCTGCATCACATCACCCTGTGCCGGGCGAGTGGCCTGCCCCGTTCCCGGCCCCGCCCGCTGCACGTCCACGACCACGCAGGGCGTCTCTGTGATGATGGCGTAGCCAATGTTCTCCAACATGAGGCTGACGCCAGGGCCTGACGTAGCAGTCATGGCGCGCGCGCCAGCCCAGGACGCCCCGATGACGGAGCCAATCGAGGCAATCTCGTCTTCCATCTGCATGAAGACGCGGCTGGGTAGTTGGGCAAAGCGCTGACAGACGCGTTCCATGATCTCGCTCGCGGGAGTGATAGGGTAGCCCGCGTAGTAGCTGCAGCCCGCCGCAATCGCTCCCTCGGCGCAAGCCTCATCGCCCTGCATGAAGTAGCGCCCCGGCTTGAGCACGCTGGGCGCCGTCGTCCATGCGCTATCCCTTGAAAGATCCTGTTCGTCTCGCATGCCGCTCCCCGCGCCCTCTACTTTGAACAGACTCCCGGCCGCTTGCTGGGCACTGCGGAGGCCATCATGCATCCTCTTCGACCAGCGCGATAGCCAGATCAGGACACAAGAACTCGCATTGTTGGCAAGCCGTACAATCCTCAGGCCTGGCGACGGTCACGGGGTGGAATCCGCGCAGGTAGCTGCCTTCGTCCACTTCGAGCACCTGGCGCGGGCACACCGCCACACAGATGTGGCAACCCTTGCACCAGTCCGCGTTCAATACGATCTTGCTTGGCATATGCTTGCACGCTTTCCACACAGTCACCTGGCAACCGTGGGGATTGTACTTCGGCGTGCAGCCAAAAGCAAAACATTCTTGAGTTCTTGGCTGAGCGCAGCTGTGCGCTGTGCGCATGCGCAATGCAGCCGAGTACCCAAGGGCCTACCTCGGTGTCCAGGCTGGGTTGAGGCAGACTGCGCAGCAACGCTGTGCCGACACGCTTTGACAGGCGCTGCCGCTCTGCAGTACAATATACAGGAGTGACACAATCTTGAAAGGAGGCCCAAATGGAAAAGTGGGAGTGTCAGGTTTGTGGCTACATCTACGATCCCGAGAAGGGCGATCCTGACGGAGGCATCAAGTCAGGAACAGCCTTTGAGGATCTACCGGATGACTGGGTTTGCCCTGAATGTGGGGCTGCCAAAGACATGTTCGAGCCCGTGAAGTAATAAGACTGGGAAGGAGACAACATGAGACTCGGTGAGCGCATTCAGACAGGGGATTGGAAAGCGGAGAAGCATGTCCCGGTGATCGAAAGCCCGGACAGCGTAGCTGCCGACAAGATGTTCATGGTCAGTGCAAGCATAGGTAAGGAGATCCCCCACCCCAACACCACGGAACACCACATCCGCTGGATCGACGTGTACTTTCAACCCGAGGGAGACAAGTTCCTCTACCAGGTGGGGCATTTTGAATTCACCGCCCACGGTGAGGCGGTCAAAGGCGCTAACCAGGGTCCCGTCTATGCCGGCCCTGACGTCCAGTTCGCAATGAAGGTCAACGCGCCTGGTACCCTGATTGCAGTTTCGTTGTGCAACATTCACGGCCTCTGGGAGAGCTCCAAAGAAGTAAAGCTAGGGTAGGCTGTGTAGTTACCCATCAACTGTTCACTCACCAGGCGTACAGGAAAGCTGTACGCCTGGCTGTTTCGTGTTGTGCATCTCTTGAGGAACACCAGGCAGAGCACGGCGTCCATTGAAGCAAGGGCCACTACTGCACTGCACCGCCCAGTTCATCAATCACCCTAATCAGCGCCGAATGATCCAGCTCGCCCCAGCCTCGCGCCAGCATGTTCGCAAAGAGTTCGCGGGCCAGAGAGACGCCCGGGAGGCGGCAACCCGCGGCCTGAGCCGTCTCCTGCACGATGCCCAGGTCCTTGTAATGGAGCTTGGCTTTGAACCCGGGCACAAAATCCTGCTCGACCACGCGCAGGCCGCGCAGATCCAGAATACGCGATTGCGCATATCCGCCGCCCAGCACCCCTAGCACCAAAGCAGGGTCAACGCCCGACTTGCAGGCCAAGGTTAGTGCTTCCGACATTGCCAGAATGTGCAAGGCCGTCACGGTCTGGTTGCAGGCCTTTACAGTCTGGCCAGCGCCGGATGGCCCGCACAGCAGCGGCTTGCCCATCAGCTCCAGAATCGGCCTGGCGCGCTCAAAGGCTTCCACATCGCCGCCCACCATGATGGACAACGTAGCCTCACGCGCACCAACGTCTCCACCCGACACCGGAGCGTCCAGCATGGGGCAGCCCTTCTCCCTCGCAGATTGAGCTACGCGCACTGCTGTCGCCGGCGCAATCGTGGACATGTCGATCAGCAGAGTGCCGGGTTTCGCACCTGCCAACACGCCTTCCTCGCCCAGATAGACTCGCTCCACATCCGGCGAGTCCGAAACTATCGAGATGACTACGTCACAGCCTTTGCCCAGCTCACGGCATGATGCGCCCGCCTGAGCTCCCTGCGCCAGTAACGATTCCATTTTCGGGCGGGTGCGATTGTAGACTAGCAGCGGATAGCCACCTCGCAGAATGTGCGCAGCCATAGGTGCGCCCATGATGCCAAGGCCGATGAAGCCGACACGTTCTTTGGGCATGCGAAGTCTCCAGATTCGTGAAATGCGAAAGATAGGCTGTCAGCGGAGCGCTGCAGATTGAGACTGCAGCTGGTGCCCGCATGCGAGACCGGCTCAAACACGCTATCACAGCCGGTGCAATCAGGGGAAATGACGACTCAACCGGACTCTGCGGAGGGTTGCTCTTCCTGCTTGTCGGTGCGGCGCCGCTCTCGGAGGGCGGCCTCAGCTCCCCGCGCGTAAAGTGAATTCGGCAGTAGCTCGATCACCTGATTGAACTGTTGGACGGCGCTGCCATCCTGCCGGAGGCGCAAGTAGGCCAATCCAAGGTCGTAGCGGCAGGCCGCTTCGTACTTGGGACTTCCGCGTCCTATCGGCAGGTCCGCCAAGGCAGCGTTGAGGAGGGCAACTGCCTCATCCAAGCGTTTCTGGCGTATCCACACAACCGCAGTGTTGATACGCACCATCGTTCGGGTGACTGGGTCGGTTGCCAAGCGCTCAGCCAGGCCGAGTAGCGCCAAGGCTGGAGAGTAACGTCGGCGCGCAGAGAGGGAATTCGCCAGGTCCACCAGCAGCCGCGCACGCATGGTCACAATGTAGATGAACAGTAGAAACAGCACCGGATGAATTGAGATGCGCACCGCCCAGGATAGACCCAAGCTGATTGCGGTGAGCGCGACCACTTCCCAGGCAAAGCGTATCGGCAAGCCCTCGCCTCGCAGCCAGGACAGGAGGCCAAACAGCAGGGCAAACAGCAAGGCCTCGAGAGCCAGCACCATGTATGGGTTTATCGACATCGCACGCGCATCTCCACCTGGAATAACTCAGAAACCCGTCTTCTTGGAGAAGACGGGTTTCTATGCCGCCAATCAGGGCGCAAAGACCCGCGCGGCCGTGCGCTCCAGCATCTCAACGCCACGCACTTCGGTCTCAAACAGCGGCACCAACGCACAGACGTCAGGGAAGCTGCGCCAGATGTCTTCCATGTGACGATCCTGCATGGCCACCCGGTTGCGGACGAACTCGGGCGATTCCGGGCCAACGGATTCCTTGTCAATCAGCATGTTGACGATCACTCCGCCCACAGGAATGCCAAACTCCTCGAACCAGTGGATGAAGCGCTTGATCACCGCGATAGGCAGCGCTTCCGGCAGAGTGACGAAGAAGAAGGCAGTCTTCTGCTCATCAGTGAGCAGCCCTTTGGCGCGCTCCATGCGTATGCGCAGCCTGAGCAGGTACTCCATGAGAGGGTCCTTCTCCTCCTTCTTCTTGGAGTAGGACAGCAGCTCCTTCAGCGACTTGGCCTCCTCCCGGCTCTGCACCATCTTGTTGACCCACATGCCGTAGACGCTGGACATGCCCAGCAAACGTCGTGCGTTGGCGGTCGGAGCGGTGTCAAAGACGTAGGACTCGTACTGATCTTCGAACATGAGGTCGATCATGTTCTCAAACATGGCCGACTCTTCAAAGGCCGGATTCATGGTGGCAGACTCAATGAACTCGTCGGCGCGAGTCTTGATGTCCGCGTACTTCAGGAACCACTCGATCTTCTCCGTTAGCTCCACCTTGGACTTGGCAATGGTGTCCTTGGTGTCAATCTCGTAGGCCAGGAGATTGGGCACGCCGTTGACCGGCGTGGGCTTGCCGAACACGTCCTGGTCCAGGAGGCTGCTCAGCGAGTGCACCGGGTTGGTCGAGGCCAGCAGGGTCTTCTTGCCCTGGCGCGCCATCCACAGGGCCGCGGCGCCGGCCATGACCGTCTTGCCAACGCCGCCTTTGCCTCCGAAGAAAAGATACTTCATCTGTGGGTGCAATTCCAGGAACTGGCAGGTGTTGGTCGTGATCATGCGCCACCTCCGAAGAGCGAATCCGCCACCTTGGCGATCATTTCCATGCCAGTGATGTCGCGCTCGAACTCGGGAACGCGGGCCAGCACACCTGCGCCAAAGGTCTCGTCAATCTTCTTCAGGTAGCGCTCCTGCATGGCGATGCGGTTTCGTAGGTACTCGGGGATGTTCTGTTGCGCCAATTGCGGCGGCACCACGCGATTGACGATGTAGCCACAGATAGGCACCTGGTACTTGGCAAACAGGCCAGCGGCTTTTTGCGTGTCCAGGATGATCATCTCCTCAGGCGTCACGACGAAGAAAAAGGCCGTCTTCTCGCGGTCGGTCAGGATGCCCGAAGAGACATTGATGCGCTGGCGGATGTCCTGCAACTCGGCCAGGATCTGATCCTCTTCGCTCTCCTTCTTGCGCTCCATAATGGCCGCCACCTGAGAATACTCTTGCATCTCCTCTCGCAGCTTGGTGATCTTCTCAATCCACTCATCGTAGATGCTGGCCATGCTCAGGTAGTAGAGCGCATGGCCGAGTGGCACCAAGTCATAGATGTAGTAATCATAGTCCCGCCCAACCACGATATCGACGACTGCGTCAAAG
>Ga0136653_10001307_pt1 | contig 13514 bp, 13 predicted proteins | sample LakKivw275mmetaG_FD_94866 | JGI IMG/M metagenome (GOLD analysis project Ga0136653, IMG submission 94866) | Anoxic lake water microbial communities from Lake Kivu, Rwanda to study Microbial Dark Matter (Phase II) - Lake Kivu water 275m metaG... | ecosystem: Environmental > Aquatic > Freshwater >... | reverse complement strand
GTTCTTAGATATGCCGCGGAATCTCGATGTATCCAGACCTCTTCAGCCTCACGATTTCGTCCAAGACCGCGTCTACCTTTCTACACTTACCGAATTGCGATAGCACAGAACGGGAGAATACTGAATGCATGACATGATAATTCCAACTCTGACGACGAGCTGGCGTTTTGTATCGGTTCACCAGAAGCCCCCGTGAGCAAAGAGAAGCAGGGGAATGGTGACTAGGCTGATTAGGTACGTGCAGATGACCAGAACTGCTGCAAGCCCGCCATCGCACCCGCACCGGTCGGCAAGCACTGCCGCAATAGCCCCGGCTGGCATTGATGCCATGACGAAGAGTACTTGCTGATGCATCACCTGCAAGCCCGCGGCGTAAGCCCCATACGAAACAAGGGCAGGCTGAATAATCATCTTGACGGCGACGACAAGAGCAAGGAACGGGGCCAGCGTCCGGAGTTTTACCGGCCGGACCAGAAGGCCAATCGCTATCCAGACAAGCAGGTCCAGCGAACTCCGGATGACCACAAAAAAGTCGTTAAAGACATCCGAAAAGATGCCGGCACCGGGAACATGGAGATATGTTACGACAACGGATACACAGAGCCCAAGAACGAATGTAATAAGGATGGGAGTTGCAAGGAAGTTTCTCAGAACGGTGGCCGGATGCTTGTCCTCTCCTTTCGTTGCACCGAAATATGTCGCGATAAACACGCCAAGCGTGAAGAAGGGGATAGCTACGGCGAACGTTCCGATCATAAGACCAAGAGACATCTCCTCGCTCTGTGGGCCAAATACCATGCTGATCAGCGGCGAAGCAAAGGTGTAGGTGCTCCCGAATGCGGAGAGGAGCACGATCGATCCTTTCGTCGTCGCGGACGGAATTCCCCATAATCGGCAGACGCCCCACGCGATTAGAATGCAGGCGAGGATTGCAAGAAACATTGTGAGGACCGGAATCACCCACTCTGCCGTAATGCTGCTCGTTGCAAGGCTTGCGAAGATGGTCGCCGGCAGGGCAAGTTCAGTGACAAGACGGTCGAAGGCCTGTATGTGGCTATCATTGAAGATTTTCCGTCGCTTCAGCAGCTGGACAATGAGGACGATGAGGAGGAACATGATGACATATTCGTATTGTGAGATTACGAATGGGATCATGATGAACCACTTCGGCCTACGATGTACGTCATGACATTTGCGCGGCGGTATCGAGTTGCGCAGTGATCAATCCTTTTTGGAGTTGGTTTCTTGTGGAAGGTCACAGTCGGTCCCTCAGACAGAGAAGTAAGTGACTATCGGGATAGTCAGCAGGCTGACGAGATAGGTTGCGACAACGATGGTCGAGGCGAGCCGGCCGTCGCACTCGTAACGGGCTGCAATAACTGCAGCGATGGCACCCGAGGGCATCGCTGCTTCAACGACGAGTATCTCGGTTGGAAGGGCGGAAAGGGATGCGATCGAGGCGCCATACAGGACGAGGATGGGGTGCAAGAAGAGCTTGAGGCCGACGATCAAGAAGAAGAGTGGGAGAACGTCACGGACGTGGGCAGGCCTGAGCATGAGCCCTATCGATGCTGCAACGAGGATCTCAAGACCATTTGTGAAGTATCCGAAGAACGTGACCCAGAATTTCTCGCTCATGAACGATGACGCCAAAGGGATTTGGGATACGGCAAGCCCGGAGACGAAGGAGATAAAGATCGGAGAGACAAAGAAATTCCTGATGACCGGCCACACCTCGGGCTTCTTGTTCTCCTCGCAGCTGCCAAAGTATGCGGCCATCAGGATGCCGAGCGTGAACAGCGGGATGATGGCTCCGAACTCGTTGATGAGAAGCCCCAAGGTCATCGCTTCGCTATTGATGCCGAACGTCTGTCGTATCAGGGGGTAGGCGAGCGTCGAAGTGCTCCCCCACCCAGCCAGTAACACGAGTGATCCGGTCACGCTCGGGGGAAGTCTCATTGCCCGGGAGGTTAGGTAGGCGAGAAAACAGCAGATCATGATGGCTACGAACATTATGGCGGCGGAGAGGAGTTGGGCTGAGTGTATTGTACTTACGGCAAGGGTGGAGAAGATAGTCACCGGCAGGGCAAGTTCGGTGACAAGCCGGCTGAAGACCGGCTCATAACTCTCGTGGAGGATCCCACGACGTTTGAGGAGATTGACAAAGAGGACGAGGATGAAGAATATCGCAACGGATTTGAGAAGCGGGTACAGCTGCTCCATTCTTATTCCAGCCGTACTTGGGCCAGTGGATGTCGCCAGAAAGCAAGTACATACATTCCGACCCGGCAGGTCGCGACCAAGAAGTAAATCATCATTTGATCGACAGCGCCGACTTCTTCTCGTCTCACGGGGTTTCCTCTAGTCTTCTTTGATATCAGCTCGGATACGCGGGGACCACTTCTCTCAGCGTCAGCCAAGAACGGAACCACGTGGTCGCCTGGAATTCCGAGGATCTGACCCACATTGTGGTCTGCAAGCCTCTCAAGCAGGTACTCGGGAGTTTTCAGAGCGCTCACTGTCTCCTTTCAAACCATGATTCGTTGCACACGCCTGAATTGCTCTCTGATCTTCAAGATTGTCACATTGCTATTTGTACAGGGGTCTTGCCTAATTACACTGCTCGCGATCCGGACTGAGACGGCGACTTAGGACACAGTGAGAATATCAAGACTCAGAAACCGCGTGTGCCTTACGATGGTCTTCTTTCTGTAAGCGTGATTGTCAGCCGGCATGGCTTGCCATTGGAGGGAATTATGACCTCCCCATCAGACAATCTGAGGTCAAATTCCTCATTCCCGTCATCTGAATTCATCTGCAGTATGCCCGGCAGGCTTTCGGAGTATCCCTCGCATGTAATCATGTGTGCCCATACCTTGAGCTCGCGAGACTGGCTTCCCGCTAATTGGACCGTGAGGCGACGGAGCGAAGGGAAGGATGGGATCTCTCGGGATGCGGCTTGCAGCTTCTCTTCCTTGTCGGGATACTGGAGCGAGACTTCCGCAGTCTTGGGCTGGCCACCTTCCGTGATGGCGAAGAACGCTCGTCCGCCTTCACATTGGTCTTCCTGCAGCTCAAGAGTCGTCCGCTTCACAAACGCCCCACGATGCGCCATCACTACAGTCATGCCCACTGTGAGAACTCCGATGAGAAGAGCCAGAGCGCGTGATGGTAGGTCCTTCCAGATAACCAAGCCATGGAGGAAAAGGGTGGCCAGGAACAGGAGATACACACTCGCCGTGATCAGAGGATGACCAAGAAGTCTGTAGACTACAGATGGCAGGCGCTCGCCCTTTCTGCGGCTAGCGATTATCAATAGATCCGGGAAGATCCCTCCTAGCAGCGGAACGAGAATGACCCCGATGAGGCCGAGCATTTGACTGAAGGAACCGGCTCCGGTGACGACGAGCCACTCGGTCAAGAGGAAGGCGGAGATCGCCGGGATCAGTGGCAGGTAGGAGCGCCCAAGTTTGCTCAGCATGACTTCTGTCACCCATTGAGAGAGACGTCCCCTTCCGACAAAACCGGTTTCAGTTCTTGCTGGTCGCTCTTCTTTCTCGAGTGCTTTCCAGATTTCTCCGGGAATCTTGCTTCCTCTCCTGAGTGTGAGAGAAAGCTGATAGCGAGTCTCACCGGTCCTTGCAGCGTCTTGTGACGCTTTCACGACGCCTTCAGATACCAACGTATCCAGCATGTTACGAATCTTCATCCCATCCTCGCCGAGATATGTCGCGGCCTCGGACGCGGTCACTGTTTGACGCTTCATAGTCCCCTGACGCAGAAGCCAGTTGACAAGCCGTCGCTGATCTTCAGGCAAGGCGACGAGGTCAGCCATCGTCAGGCCAGCGGTGTCCCACTCCCCCCTCGGAGTTAGCTTCAGTGACGAGTCAACGTGCACGAGAACACTCTCTTGACTTGCCTCCTGAACTTGCAGAGCCAGATAGACACCGTGTTTGCGGAGCGTCGGCATTTCTTCGAGGATTGCGGTAGCGTTCCACGTTTCCGCGAAAGCCATGTGCGTGCGGTGAATAGTGCCGTTCGATTGGATGTCAAGGCGGAACTCAGGCTTGTCATCGCTGAGCCCGAGATACGTGAGGCTAATGCGAAGTCCTGCTCCTCGGGTGCCGCCTCTAGCGACCGCTCCCTTGTCGCTTAGGAGTAGGTGTCCTCTTTGGCGGGGCAATCTCACAACCACGTGCCTTCTTCGGGGAAGCCACTCGCGAGTCAGATTGAGGACTCCTAGCGCCGTGATGATCGAGCCCATGCCGAGTCCGAGAATGACGAGCAATGATCCAAACAAGTACACGATGGGACCGATTACGGCAACGAGCGGAACCAGTGCTGTGCCTGATTGACCTGCGAAGGCTTGCGGCGCCACGGCACCATTTGCTGCCAACACCCATACACAATAGATGACCATCGCCGCGGTCATCCCGCCAACTGCACCGAGGATCAGCGAACGCCCACCGGGGTCGCGGCGGAGTACAAGCTGAGCGCAGCTACTCAACGATGTGTGGCCGAAATAGGAGAACAGGACAACGCCGAAAATTACGTACAAGACCGAGGGGTCGAACGCGCGCCCACTCAAGACGGGTAGATTCACGTAAAGCAGATTTGCCGGTTGCAGGTGGCCGAACGCAAGGAGAGAGAGGATGAGAATTAGGGCAATGGTGATCGCACCAACTACAATTGCAGAAGCCACAGTGGCACCGAGCGATCTGAAATGCACAAGATAAACGCTGACAAGGAAGAGTAGCCCGACCCACAGCTCGGCGCGTATTCCTGTGGTATCTCCTAGGGTGGCTGCAAAGCCGATGTAGTTTGCAATGAGGCCGAGCCAACAGATTGCGAATAGACTCGCTGCCAGTGTGAGGCTGCCGAGTCGCCCGAGGTAGTCCTGTGCAAGATGGCCCATGAAGGCGCTGCCGTAACGGATGCTTCCGTTGCGGGTGACCGCTTCGGACAGGAAAGCAATTGTCAACACGTTGGCTAAGCCCAACACGACCAGGATTACCACTCCAGCCAGAGGGCCGATACCGGCCAGCACGATTGGCAGAGCCAGATAGCCTCCCCCTACAGTCTCCGTCAGCGTCAGCGCGAAAGCAATCCAGAATGGTGGTAGGGAGTCGATCTGATTTCCAAACCGAGTCCAAGCCCATCGAATCGATTCGGTTACCCTATTACGTGTGGCAAAGACAGTGTCAATCGATTCACCGTACATTTGCTCGTAGGTCTGCTGGACTTGGTCCCCATCCAGCCCCAATGCTGCCCGAATTCCCTTTACATCCTGACGAGTGAATCTGTACTTCTTGCCCAGGATGTGGGCGAGGGCAGCTCGAATCTTGAAGTTGTCTGGTACTAGAAACGCCCATTGTGGTGCGTAGTGCTCCAAGTCTTGAATTGTTGGACGAAGCGGAGGCTCACGACCCAGGGCCACGGCTTCCAGAAAGGCTAGGCTACGCTCATCGGCCGCTTCCTGCGTGAGAAACCGTTCCATCGTTTGCCGGGATTGCGCCTTGTGCCGTGCCGTCCAGCTCTCAATAGCGAAGAGTAGCGTGCTCGCTCGTCTCGCTGGGAAGCCCTGCAACAATTCCTCGCGGTTGAACTCGGGCTCGCCGGATGGCAGAATGACCGTCACGTCCTTTCCTTCAAGAGTCCATACTTGCAAACAAATATGAGTAGCTTTCATCGAGTAAGCGAGCTTCTCAGCTACCAGTGCGGATTGAAGGTCCTTGAACCAGTCGGGTCAACGGTAGCGCTCGCAAGCTTGTCTCAATCCTCTTTCGAGGATGGTCGTTCTGCCCCTTTTCGCTCCCGGCAAGTGCCATCTGTCGCACGTGATCCGGCCATGCACAACTTGTTGTGTGTCGATGCTTCTCTAGGATCCGCCATCAAGTGATTCCTTCGCACGCAAAGTCTCACAGCCCGCCCCTTCACCCCAGACACTACGTTTCCTGCAATGATGACATTTCAGGCCACCGTGCCCGCGGGATGTTGAATGTAGAATCTTTTCGGTCCTCCATTCAGGAACCATCGAGTAATGTGAAGGAACTTAGAGCGGTTCATCCGGACGGGCCATCGGCGTCATTTTACCTTTTTCTGATCGCAACGTAACATATCAGTATGACCGCGAAGACTGCGGAGACTACTGCTACCACGATCACGGGCCCGATGACTATCCCTTGGGGGGTTGAAATCTCACTATGCAGCGTAGCGCTCGTCGCGGCTGTTGCGGTTGTTGCCGTTGATGCGTTCCATGGAGGCGGGCTATTTGGATCAAGGATGAGCGGCTGTCTTGGGGACTGGTTGAAGTCGAATTCTTCGGAGAAACTGTTTGCCATCGTGTCTCGGTTCGTCAGGCGTCTTAGCCCGAACTGGTTCTCGATGAAGGCCAAGTACGAGCTGTGTTCGTACTGCGTGTGGCTGATGTGGCCTTGCCTCGCATACGGTGAGATCAGCAGAACCGGTACCCTGAACCCCAGGCCGTACTGGTCTACCTGTGGCGGCGGGACGTGGTCGTAGAAGCCTCCCCAATCATCCCAACCGATGAATATCGCAGTCTCCTTCCAGTATTGACTTTGCATGATGGTGTTCACGAGGGTCACCACGTACTTCTGTCCCACTTCGGGGCTCTTGGGAGGATGTTCACTCACGGCTCCTGCTGGCACAATCCACGAGACCTGTGGTAGGCTGCCTGACTGTACGTCGTTGTAGAACTCGGATCCGGGGACATCGCGAGACAGCAACGAGGCATTGCTCATTATTCCTTTCATGTGCGGTAGCGGATTTGTGTAGTCGTAGAAGCTGGATTCGGGCTCATCGTGAGCCATCAGCTCAGGTTCGTTCGTTGTTGCTGCGCCTGGAAGGTTTGTTTCATAATAATACTTCCAACTTATCCCGGGTGACAATTCCTCCATTATCGTCTCGAAATCGAAGACAGCGGGAGGCTTGCCTTTCACATAACCGCCGGACTGGGCGGAGATGAGGTATAGATGGTTCGGGAGACTGAAGCTTAGAACAGAGTGGACGCGTTGTTGTCGCTTATACATTATTACGACGCAGTCGAATTGCGGAGGTCACTTAGAAATATCGGTCTGGAAATAGCTAAGGAATATGTGCAGCCGGACTCCATCTTTCTGCTGACCAAGCGATCCAAGGAAGGGAAAGATCAGGCGACAAGAGAGGCTCTTAGGGTAGCCTAGGCGCCGGTTGTGCGGAGCCTAACGAGACGTTGATTCGGACGCCTAGGACGACGAGCGCATTGCTATGATGGCGAGTTAGTCATCTCGTATGCTTGCAACGGCGTTGAGCGTGGCCAGAGCCTAGCGGAAGACGGTGCCGCAATCTCCTGCAAGTCTCGTGATGAGCATCGCGGGTTGAACTTGTCGTCATTGCTCGTCTTAGTTTCGTGAAGAAGGATGCTTCCCTCCGAGAGCTTCTATTCTCGGATTTCTTTTCAGTTCTCACACTCGCGGCAGAGATGTTCGGTCAAGAGAGTACGTTCGCCAAGGGTAGTCCAAGAGCATTCCTGTGACGTGTGATGACCTTTTTTCATCTTCGACCAACCGATGATTGTTGTGGGCGGTGTGGCTCAGGCGGACCGAGCGCGTTTGACGGCAACAAGTTGATTCAAGAGATCCTTGAAGAAGTCTGTGCCCATGATCTTCTCAGCCTCTTTTCTGACATGCTCTTCGTCGATCACAATTTCGAGCTTTGCCACTGTCGCCTCTAGGTCGGATGAGTATTTTCTCAATCTACCTATCTCGAGTTCGCGAATGCGTATCTCCTTTTGAGTAAGCTCTTGTTGAAGCCGTTCCTTCTCGATGGCCATATTTCGTTCCTTGGTTACGTTGCCGACGATGAAAGTGAATATGGCCATGCTAATCGAGTTGGTCAGCGCCATTGGAAGATACAGGGCTTCAACGACTGAGACCGCCTGGCTGAACGGTTGCGCCATCACGAGCGTCAAAAGCATATGGAGCGTCTCCATGGAGAATGCGAAAGCTGCTGCCCATACGGGACCGATAAGCTTCTTCTTCGTCAGCCACACTAAGCCACCGAGCGTTCCCGAAATCACTGTTGACAGTGCCGAAGGGACAGCTGAGAACCCGCCCATGAAATACCTGTATGTACCGCCGATCAAACCGGCAGTGAAACCGATCAAAGGGCCCCCTAGCAGCCCAGCAATCATTGGCCCCGGGTCTCTGACATTGGCGATGGCTCCGAGGATCTCAACGCCGCTGTAGTTCCCCAGAATCGACATCGCAGAGAACATGGCCGTCGTAAGAAGGGCGCTCTTTGGCGTGATCCTGCGGTTGCATACGTCGAAGAACCAGTCTGTCCTACTCACAAGGTAGGCGACTATTGCGAAGACGGCCATCAACTTGACAAGTTCAACAAGAGTCTCGAATACAGTAGTCAAAGGACATCTCTCCCCCGATCAAGACGAGATGTGTGTGATTATTGGTCGCAAGTCTCACTACTAACCTTGCCTCAGAAGCTCTGGAAAGATCTCCGAACGTACATTGCGATTACAAAGGGGTGAATGGCACCCGCTCCCATCATTGCGTTTCTGACACTCTCGGAGCCTGGATTCATGACTCCAGCCCCCCATCGGCCAACGATCGCCACGACTTTGCTCATTCCCCATGACCGAGTCTTCTACGTGTTGTATTGTTTTGCCAGTTATCCAAGTCTCGTGAATATTGTGTCGACCGCGTCTGCCACTCTGTTTCTTTGTGATGATGGCGGCTGTGTGGCTTGGTAGACACTCACCGCCCCTTCCTGGCCCCATGCAGGATTCACATATCCGGTTGGGGCTCGAATGACCGTAACAAGGCAACATGTCTAGCCGTGAATTGCAGTTGTCCTACCGCCCTACCACCCAAGCGGCCTTCTAATTAACGTGAGTTATCATGTGATATCGCTAACGACGGAAAATACAGGACAAGCGAAGGAAGTGAGGCGATGCCGGACAATCGAGTGTTAGCTGCTGCGTTCGGAGTTCTCCTAGTGGGGTGGTTCATGTTCCGTCATGCTCTTGGATTCTACATTGGCGTACCCACTTTCTTCATGTGGAAGGACTTCGTTACTTTCCTGCTTGTGCTCATCTTCACTCCAGCGGTGATGTCGAAAGCTCGTTGGACGGCTCTCGGCGCGGTGGTCGTGGGAGCAATCCGCATCATAGCAGGCCTTTATGGACTCTATGCGGAGCTAATATCGACGATGTCAAGAGCATATGGACCAGCGATATCAGTCGTTTTGGCCCTGATCTTCACATACTTCGCATTCCGAGTGTACCAACAGAAGTAGCAGACCTCGAGATACTTCGAGACTCCCGAAATTCGCCACGAAAGAGTCATGCGAATCAGAGGGGGTTCTTGGTATCCATCAGTCGATGATGCTGTGTATGCAAACTTCACCGTAGGCTGAATAGTTTCAAGTAGTCTGGAGCGCCAATAGTCTTTACCGGCTATGCCCACTGAGATTTCGCTTCTAGTCGAGCTGGGAATCATAGCTGGTTCGGCTCTAGCCTTGAGCTTGGTTACTTGGGCACTTCGCCTGCCCACGGCATTGGGGCAGCTTATCGCAGGAATGATTATCGGACCGTTCGGATTCAGACTGATCACCGATCTTGCCACCATCAATGCGATGGCAGAGGTCGGCATCGTACTTCTCCTGTTCATCATTGGGCTCCAACTTGACCCTCAAGAGTTGGTGACCATGGGAAGGAAGGTTCTCGCATTCTCATTAGCGGAGATTACGGTCTCTTTCACTGCTGGATTGTTCGCGGGGTTCCTCTTGGGATGGTCGGTTCGCGAAACCATCCTCCTAGCCGCGGTTATTGGTGTCAGTAGTACCGCTCTCGTGGCAAAGACGCTCCACGATCACGGAGTCTTGACTCAAGCATATGCGCGTATGATGATTGGCGCGTTGATCATAGAGGACATAGTGGCAGTCATCATCCTGTCGCTTCTGCCAAGTCTAGTACCCGGTGGTCCGTCTGGACTAGCTGAAGTGGGTCCATTGATTCTGCGCGGGGTTCTCCTGATTTCCCTTATACTCATCTTTGGAGCTTACGCAGCTCCTCATCTTATCGACAGGATCAGCCAACTTGATCTCGATGTGGACGAAGCGGGCTTCCTTCTGTCGATAGGTCTCGGATTTGCGATGGCAGTTCTATCCTATGTACTGGGGTTTTCTGCTGCGACGGGTGCGTTTCTGATGGGTCTCATGATTCGTGGAAAGCGGGCGAGGTTTGTCTACGAGAAGATCCGCCCTGTCCGGGATCTTTTCCTAGTCATCTTCTTTGTATCGATGGGCATGCTAGTGGACCCTTCACAGTTTCTCAACGCGAGTCTTGTCTTGCCCGTCATTGGGCTGGCGCTCATTGGTAAGTATGTGGGCTCCTACTTGGGGGCGTTTCTCTCGGCTCAGCGGGAGCGAGCGGGAGATATTGCTATTCGCATGACTCCGCGTGGAGAATTCAGTTTCGTCATTGCTGGTGAGGCATATTCCGTTGGAGCTGCGAGAGCGTTCATCTACCCAATCGCAGGAGCCATCGTTCTTTTCACCACGATGGTCTCAGCGATTGCTCAGATTCCTAGGAAGAAACGCCCGAGATGATCCATGTCCCAGATGTGAACGGATATCTGTTTCATAGTGTGGTTCGTCGGGAAGCGCCGGGGGTGGGATTTGAACCCACGAGGCCCGAAGACCATCGGCTTAGCAAGCCGACGCCTTACCTGGATGCCCAACACGTTCCCCATGTGTTTCTAGGCAACCCCGGCATCCAAACAAGTGTGAGCAGTCACAGAGACTGATAACATTTCCGAAAACTGCGTCATTGGCATTCCCTGATTCCGGGCAAAAACCGGACATCGTACAAGCGATTCCGGATCAACTGCCGACAACGTGCGACAGAATGTAGAAGAAAACAAGAGGATATTTCAAGCCGCATTCGGCCTGGCTTGTTATCGGATTCTTCGTTACTTCAACGAGTCCAAGATTTCGGGGAAGTCATCTGGCCGACGAGCTGCTTGTTTGCGTCATGGTAGGCCTTGGCAAGTTGACGGGATACGTCGTGGTCGAGGCCGCTTTGGATGAGTTGTTCCTCGAAGACACCAGTCATGTGGCGTATGTTGCCTCTGATGCTGATTGGAAGCCAAAGGAGGCTTGGAAGTATTTTCAGGACGTAGTATCCTGACCGTGCTATGGCTGTGGCGGAAACCATGTTTCATTTCCCTCCTTGAAGCGCATGCCTTGGGCTGCTAATCTTTCTCGAGTTCGCGCTTGATCTTCTCCTTCACGGCCTTGCTGACATCATCGTCATCTTCGGATTCTCGTGCAGCTTTGATCACGTCACCGATTTTGGTGAAGACGCTCACGTATTCCTGCGTCATACGCAAAGCAACGTCGTCCGGGAATCCTCCCGCCTTTAGCTCCTTGTAGTATGTTGCCGCTGCCTTCGCCATGTTTCGCGCCGCGTCTTCGGAGAATACTGCGCCGACGAGTCCTTTGATGAGTCCTGGAACCTTGTCTGAAACGACAGATAGGATCTCAGCGACTTCCTCGGGACTGTCGTGCCTACTATGCTTCTTCTCATCGTCCATTATTCATTCACCTCGTCTTTCTGATCGTATTGATATCGAGTCTGGTCAGTAAGGATAGGTATTCTGTGAAAAAGTGACCAGTTAGCCGCGGTCGACTGGTCACTCCGCGAGCTTGTAGACCGTACCCTTACCTTTCTCCACCAGAACGATCCCTTCATCGATCAACCCACGTAGCCTTGATCTCACTATCCTGCGTGAGGCGTGTCCTCTTGCTTCTCTTAGGGCTCGCTCTATCTGGGAGGTGTTCTGAGGGCCTTCCAGTGCGAGCGTCTGGATGATCAGGCGAGAAAGCTCATCCTTTTCGACCGAGCGCTGGTGAAGGTACTTCCTTGCTGCCGACAAGCGTTCAAGCGCGGCGATCGGTTCCTTGACGAGCAACACTCCGGCGCGCAAGTTGCTGACGGTGGACGCCAGTTCTGGGTGTTCGAGGGAATCCGAAAGAATCCTCTCGATCGTCTCCAGCCTACTCATGATCGTGCCGAGCTCACGATCAAGTTCTTTGATCTTGGCATCCGAAGCTTTGGGCAACACGATCACGAAACAATAACTCGTCTACACGATGCTTGAACTAGACTTCCTGCTCAATACGATAGCTCGTCGTCACTTTCACGTCTGGACGGAATATCCCTCTCACCGAGCAGTATTTCTTCTCTGACAGCTCGATCGCTCTCTTGACGGCTGATTCTCTGAGGCCTCGCCCACGTACAACGTACTCGATTTGAACGGCTTCATAGTACATGGGATCCTTCTTTCTCCTAGTTCCTGTAACCTTCATCTCAAGTCCGGTCACTTCTTGGCGCTGGCGTTTCAGGATCCAGATGATGTCCATGCCCGTACATCCGCCGAGTCCGACGAGTACGAGTTTGACTGGCCGGAACCCGTGTCCCTCGCCTCCGCCTTCCGGATCCGCGTCCATCGCAAGCGAGTCGCCTTCCTCTGTTGTGGCGGTGAAACGCATGCCCCCCTCCCACTTCACATTCACCAATACGCTCGTTCTCCTGAATACTCAAGATGAGCCCACATTCGTCAATACAAATCCTTGCATTCGTCAACTTCCAGGCGGGCAGGATCTATTGTGCAAGAGATACTGGCTTGATTCTAGAGATGGAACGCTTCAACGTTGACGTTGCCTGCTTGCCCGTCAGCGGAACCTGCGTGATGACTGCAGAGGAAGACGTGGAGCCCACTAGATACATCAAGTTGAAGGTCGCTATACCAATGCATTACGGGGCGATTGTCGGTGACGATCGTGACGCTGAGAGATTCAAGACGCTAGCATCGTGTGATGTTCGAATACTCTCGAAAGAGTGATTCCGACAGTTGCGTGTGCGACAGAGTGGACTTCTTACAGTCTGCGCCTTATTCGGCGCAGAGTCCTCTTGACTCGTCGCTTTGTATTTCTGGCTCCTCTCTTCGCTTTGCCTCGTAGGGTTCTCGGGCGTCCAACTCGTCGTCGGCGCGCACGTTTCTTCTTTCTTGGCATGGTCCTGATATTGTCTTTCTGCAAAGAAAAGCGTTGCGGAAATCGTTTTTCAATTCGAATGTTGACCGATTGTGTTCTTGCTATCTGAGATTTCAGATGAATACTCGTAACGAGTACATCATACCAGTATCGTCGACTGGGTTCTTCGCGAGTCTTCTACCAGAACTCGTAATGAACACTTGCGAGATTTCTTTACTCCCAAGTCGATTCTGCTAGAGCAATCTCAGATTCCATGATCAGGTTTTCACGAGAGCGAGAATGAGACTCGATAAGTGCTGCTCTCCGGCTTCTATCGGTCTAGCCCAGCCATCTGCTATGGGAATAAGCCTAAATGAGTGTTCACTGCATGCAGGCGCCTCAAGCAGGGAGCAACGCAACTATTGTCTTGGACAGATGAGCGCGCGAAAGTTCTCGCGGAT
>Ga0136653_10001305_pt1 | contig 13527 bp, 9 predicted proteins | sample LakKivw275mmetaG_FD_94866 | JGI IMG/M metagenome (GOLD analysis project Ga0136653, IMG submission 94866) | Anoxic lake water microbial communities from Lake Kivu, Rwanda to study Microbial Dark Matter (Phase II) - Lake Kivu water 275m metaG... | ecosystem: Environmental > Aquatic > Freshwater >... | reverse complement strand
TACCGATCCTTCACCGTGGCCGTGAGCGCCGAGGTGCCTCCCACGGTCAGAGTAGTCGGATTAGCCTGCAGGGTCACTGTACAGGGTGAGAGAGGCGTAAATTCCACTGCGGTCGTGCCAACCTTGGAATCAGACGTAGCGGTGACGATAGCTGTACCTGCCGTGGTCCCAGAGGTCAGAACAGCCGTAGCCACTCCACCAGTGGTGGTCCTGGTAACCGGGGCGCTACCAAGAGTGCCCAGGCTGGTGGTGAAAGTGACCACTGTCCCATTGGCCACATTGTTATTAACCTGATCGGTCACGGTGACCACCAGGGTTGAGGTGTAGCCAGGAATCGAAATGCTGGTCGGATAAGCTACTAATGTCACAGTATATGGCGGACCGACTGTGAAGGTCACGGTGACCGTGTCAACCCCGAAACCGGCTGTGGCCGTGATGGTTGCCGTACCTGGGGTGCTCGACGAGGTCAAAACGGCCGTAGCTATCCCCCCAGTGGTGGTTTTGATGATGGTATTGCTGCCGACACTACCTAAGTTTGTAGTAAAGGTCACCGCCATCCCATCAATTACAGAGTGTCCAAACTGATCATTAACTGTGGCAGTGAGGGTGGATGTGTATCCACCTGCCGGGATACTGGTGGGATACGCTATCAATTGCACATCCCAGGCTACGCCTGCCATGTCCACGTAGGTAGTTCCCGTCAGAGAGTCCGCTGTCACTGTGATATACGCCCTGCGGGATAAGCATCCCGATCTCAGCGTCGCCGTAGCTACACCGCTACAGTTCGTGGTCTTGGTGATGCTGAGCGTCGTAGTGGGGGGAGGGTCGAAGCTGCCAAGATCGGTAGTAAATGTAACTATCCTGTTGCATACGGGGTTCTGGCAGGAGTCCTTCACCGTAGCCGTAATGATAGCGGTGGCCAACCCATCAGCCAGGATAGTGGTAGGGGCGCGGGTGACGGTTAATGTGACAGGTGTGCTTGCCGAGACCGTGATGTTTGAGGTGTCTTTGGCTTGCTCAGAAAAACCGTCGCAATAGCCCTCGATTTTCCCTGTTCCCGACATCCAGCCATGGAATTCCGCACTTCCAACACCGGTAGTGATCGGAACGCAACTGCCGGGCGACCAGGAATCCACCAGGCCAGATGGATTGCAACGCAAGCACACGGTCGTTGGCTGGGGAACCTTAGCCCCCACCACGTTGCTATACTGATCGGTCACTGTGAACTGGAGAGTACTGGTGACACAGCAGGTGATGGAGATATCAGTAGGCGTAATGGTCAAGGTGTACGGATCACCAGCCGTAATGGTGATGAGCCCTGTATTTGTAACCGTACTCCCTATGGCCACGGCCTCAATCGTCGCCACCCCCGGGGTGATCTGAGAGGTCGCCGTAACCGTGGCCTTGCCGTCTGCTGTTTTCGCACTCCCAGGCGAAACCGTGGCCAGGGTCGGGATGATGGCAAAGGTTACCGTGACCCCATCGGGCGTGGGGCCACCAAACCCATCCGTCACAACAGCGGTAAGGGTGGAGGTAATTCCACCAACCTGTATCTGATCGGGATTGGCGGTGACCGTCAGGGTGTAAATGTGCAGCCCAAAGGGGACGTTGATCGTGTTGGTCGCGGGGCAGCCAGTAGCAGTAATCACAATGGTAGCCGTCTGTACCGGAGGCGACGTCAACTGCTGCGAGGCAAGGGTCGTTGTGACCCAGCCATTGACTGTGGTTTGAGTAATCGGGCTGACGCTGCCCAAGTTGGTGGTGAAGGTCACCACCGTCCCATCCCCTACTGGATTCTCACATCTATCCGTTACTCTGGCGGTGATGGTTGAGGTATAGTGGAAGTTAGTCAGTAAAGAGGTGTTCTCATCGGTAACGTAAATCCGTGTCGGGTTGGCATTAATCGTCAGAGTATAGCAAGGAGCCGCGGTGACGGTGAGCTTAGACGTGTCAGTAACACCGTAGACTTGGACCGTGCCGGTGATAGTCCCCGTTCCCGAAACCCAGCCATGGAATATCACACTCCCAACACCTTTGGTGACCACAACGGAGCTAGTGGGCGTGAAGATACCTTGTGGCGTACTGGTGAAGGTTACCGTCAGAGGCCTGGACACCACATCCCCAACTACATTGCTGTACCGATCAGTCACCGTGAAGTTGAGGGTGCTGACGTTACAGCAGGTGATGGAGACATCGGTAGGCGTGATGGTCAGGGTGTACGGATTGCCAGCCGTGAGGGTGACGGACACGGTATCTGTCTTCACACTGTCACTATAGGTCTCACAGCATTGCCTCCCCACAGCCGTGGCCTCAGCCCACACCACCCCTGCCTTTGTCCCCCGAAGTCAGCACAGCCGTGGCCTTCCCTCCTGAGGTACTCACGCCAGAGCGGAAGGCGTCTACGTAGACGCGCTTATCCGTGCCCCCGGTCACAGTGTACCCAGCTACCGTCACCGTTATGACGTGTGGTCCCGAGCTTAGCAGGGCGTGGGTAATGACGTGCTCGACTTGGAATTCCGGTGAGGGGGCATACATGTCAATGGTGATGGGCAAGCCGCTATCAACGGTGACAGAAGCGACACCGGCATCAGACAACTTTGGATACATCAGGGAAACCGCCGTCCCCGTGAAGGTCCAACGGGCAGTAGCTCCTGCGGTGTTAGTGTATATCGCTTGCCCAGCATGGTACCCCACGTTGGAACTTATGCTCCACCCATTGGTTATCACCTTGGTCGGGTGCTCCCCCTCCACTAACTCGTACGGGAGGGTAACCCAAGCCTCGCCAGCAAGGACAGCACTCGCCTCATCGGTCGCGACGAAGCCAACCATGGTGCAATCGGGCACATATTCGCCAAACTTATCCCTCACTGTAGCTTCAAGGGTGGAGGTGGAAGTCCTATCTGCCGTAATCGGATCGGGATTGACCGTGACCGTCACAGTGTCAGGCCCACTGGCTGTCATTTTAACCGACCCGGTACCAGTTATCATGTAGGTAATAGAGGGGTCACCGCTAAGAGCGGTCACCGTAGCGTCTTTTGATCCGCATGACAAAAGAGTCGAGGTCAGGGTAGCTGTGGCCTGGCCATTTGCATCGGTCGTAGTCCCGCAGCGGAAGGCATCAATCCGAAGGTGGCATCCGCAGGACTGAGTTAACCATTTCACAGCGATAATATGCGACCCGGAACCCAAATTAGCGGCCATCACTCTCTCCGCCGTTTCACTGCTAGCACACATGTCCACAGTGATAGGTGTGCCTCCATCTACCCGGACCTCAGCCATACCGCCATCGGGGTTTTTAACATACAACATCGAAATTGCGCTTGCCCCAAAAGTCCAGCTCAGGGTGGCGTAGGGATTCATTGTACCACACACCTCCACGACCTGGCCTCCACTGGCCGAAGGGTAGGCGATCGTCTGCCAATCGCCCGACTTTGTCACCGAAGCGTTTTCCGCCTCAACGTAGCAATATTGGTCAATCGTGCCCAGGGTAGTGGTGAAAGCGATAAAAGCCCCGGGCAGCGGTGCGCAGCCTGACATCACTGTCCCTGCGATGGCCGAATGGGAGGAGCCATCGGCCCGGATGTCACTCGGAGACGCATCCACTAGCACAGCGTTCGGGGTACCAGCAACCAGGGCATCGCCACCACCCTGTCCCCCATCTTCCATGGCAACCGCAGGCCCCGCACCAGCAAGGACCGCCATCACCAGCACCAGGCCAAGCATGCCAGCAACTACACTCAGCACGATCTTCGCCAGTTTTGTTGTCATCGGAGCATTCCTCCTTTCAGGGTAACTCTCCAGCCAGCTCATTCAAAACAAGACGCCAACGCCAGGCGCTCATAAGTGGCGTCAGGGTTGGCGTGCACGGATAAACTATGGATACGATGTCCGCCTCCAGTTCTTTAATATTCAGGCAGCTACCGGCATCACACGTCGGATGACTCGTTTGCATACCAACTCCTTTGCAAAACGTCAACGACTGCCCAAATCGCTCAGAATCCATACTCTTTGAAAGAGCTAAATAGGAACTACGATTCCTTGAACAGCAAAGGCAGGTAGTTTCTCCAGCACTGCGAGGCATAGGTAACGGTTATGGGGATCGTTAGCGGGTTGTTCACGTGATTGCTCATTGTGCTGGTAGCGGTGATGGGCGCAGTATGAAGTCCATAACCTTGCAGGCCACCTTTATCTATGGAAACCGTTACCCAAGATGGCATGTAGCCCTCACAAGGGCTGATGGAAAGCCAGTCAACTTCCGCTGTGGTGCTCCACGTGGAACAGCTTGTATTCGGATTAGTGATCTTCCGCGATGGGGGATCACAATCATCACAGACGAGGAAGGAAAGGCCATCATCGGGTTCTACTTCAAGATAGTGAGGCGTTGCCCTCACAGCGGCGCTGGCGTCTATGCGTCCGTGGCCGAACTTTTCATCCCAGCCGGACTCGCCCAGGTCAACAGCCGTGGACTCGATGATACTCTCCACATAGTCCGGGCTCAAGTGGGGGTTGACGGACCAGATCAGTGCTGCCAATCCCGATACGTGGGGAGCGGCCGAATGAGTGCTAGAGAATCTACAATAGACGCCTCCTAAACAGAGGCCCAAGATGTCCCGTCCAGGTGCGGCGATGTCCACCTTGTCATTGTAGGTCGAGAAATCAGGGTGCCCATTATCACGGCCAGTGGCAGCGACGGAAACAACGTGATCAAGAGATGCTGGATATTTATAGGAGCTATCGGAACTATCCCCGGCGGCAGCAACAACAAGAGCACCCTTAGAGTGGGCATAGTTAACTGCGGTCTGCAACGGCTGGGGATAGTCGGAGCCGGTGAGTGTCCAGCTCAGGTTTATGATCTTGGCCCCATTATCAGCGGCATAGGTGATCCCGCCCGCTGTGTGCCAATGGTACGACTTACCTAGGTTATCTATAACTTTGATAGGCATAATCTCAGCCCCCCAGGATACTCCTGCCATCCCATCGCCATTGTTTGTCTCGGCTGCAGCGATGCTACTGATAAAAGTACCATGCCAGTAGTCGTCCTGGGGTTCATTGTCCCAATTGACAAAGTCCCAACCGTGCACATCGTCTACATAGCCATTCCCATCGTCATCTATCCCATTGCCCGGTATCTCGTCCGGGTTTGTCCATATCTTATCCTTTAACTCAGGGTGCTCAAGATCAACGCCCGAGTCAACAAAAGCGATAATCACTCTATCGCTGCCAGTGGTGATGTCCCAGGCAGCAGGAGCTTCAATCTTGCGGAGGTTCCACTGCCCAGAATCACCAGGATAACGCGGATCGTTGGGCTCGACATCCGGGGCGCTAAGACTGTAATGAGGCTCGGCCACGATAGTATTTACAACCTGAACGACGTAATTGGGCTCGGCGTACTCCACCAGAGGGTTGCGCTTTAGCTCCTCTACCTTTTCCAACTCCTGGCCCCTAGGCACAGAGAGCAGCATGAGGCCGAGGTTTTCCATCTCGTCCAGGATGCTTACCTCCTCAGCGAGGAACAAAGACTGGACGCTAGCCTGCGGGATGCCCTCTCTGAATTTGACGATGATCTCGCCCGCCTCGAACTCCATCGCGCCACAGGCCGGGTCAATGGTCGCCGGTATAGGCTCTTCGGCGAAAGAAAAGCAGGGGAGAAGGAGGAAAAGGACAGGCAGGAGAAAATGTGAAATGTTTTTGAGCATTGGTGCGCCCTTCATCGGCTCTTGCCCTCCAAGCCAGCCGTCTACTAAAAGCTTCTTTACTAGTTCTTTCTTCGCCTATGCTTACAATGATACCACAAGATGCCATTTGTGTCAACAATCCGCTAGTCGTGTCCCTTATCCAGTGCTCATGTCAAGAAGCGTGACTACTCAGGTTGTCACTCCAACTCCCTTAGCGGCGGAGGCGGTTCTCCATCAATTCCCGGAGCTCCTCGGGGTTATTCGATCTGGCAAGGGCTGCTTCCTGGGTAATTACCCTGCTATAATAGAGGTCCCTCAGTGCCTGATTCAAACTCTGCATGCCGTATTGCGTACCGGTCTGAATGACATTGGGTATCTGGTAGGTCTTCCCCTCTCTGATAAGGTTGCGGATGGCAGGGGTGGCGATCATCACCTCCACGGCGACGGTCAAGCCGTTGCCATCCGCTCTGGGGATTAACGCCTGGTAGAGCACTCCCTCCAGGGTGGTCGAGAGTTGGATCCGGATCTGCTGCTGCTGGTGCGGGGGGAAGACGTCAATGATGCGGTCAATGGCCTGAAAGGCGCTGGGGGTGTGCAGGGTGGAGAGCATCAGGTGCCCAGTCTCTGCGGCCGTGAGGGCGGTGGCGATAGTCTCCAGATCACGCATCTCTCCCACCAGGATAACATCTGGGTCCTGGCGAAGGGCATGCTTCAGGGCGCTAGCAAAGGACCTGGTGTCCGCCCCCAGCTCCCGCTGGGTGATGAAGCACTTGTTATCTTCGAAGAGGTATTCTATCGGGTCCTCGATGGTGATCACCCGACGGCGCTCCCTCTCGTTGAGGTAATCTATCATGGCCGCCAGGGTGGTGGATTTGCCACAGCCAGTAGGCCCAGTGACCAGGATCAGGCCCTGTGGCTTCAAGGCCAAAACCTTGCAGACCTGCGGCAGCCCCAGTTCCTCCATGGTTGGAGTCCTCCAGTACACCTGGCGAAAAGCCAGGGTGATGGAGCCTCTCTGGAGGGCGGCGTTGACGCGGAAGCGAGCGGCCCCAGGAACGTTATAGGCGAAGTCCAGCTCCAGCTCCTCAGCGAAGTCTTTCCTCTGTTGCTCAGTAGTTACGTGCTCGAAGGCCGCTTGGATCTCCTCAGGCGTGAGCTCCAACGAGTCACCATAGGGAAAGAGCTCTCCATTGACACGCAGCACAGGCAGGCTGCCAGCCTTCAGGTGCAGGTCGGAGGCCTCGCGCTCAACCACGATGTGAAGCAAGTCGTCAATGTTCATAATCGCCACCTCAAATACCAATCCATTATCTCTTTTCCGTATAGCATCGCTATCATCCCCCCGGTAACCAGGAAAGGAGCAAAGGGGATAGGATCTTTACGCCCCTTCAGGCCGGTCAACAGCAAGCAGCCCCCTACCAGGCCTCCCGCGACAAAGGAAAGAAGGAGGGCAACGCAGACCGAAGGGAAACCCACCACCAAGCCAACGAAGGTGGCCAATTTGACGTCGCCCATCCCCATCCCAGCCGGATAGACAAAAGCGATGAGGAAAAGCAAGGCGAAGCCGATCAGCCCGCCAAGCAGCAATTCCTTCGCACTATGGCCTGGGGCGAAGGGGATAGCCAGCAAGGCAACGACGATGACCGGATAGATCACCCGGTCGAGCACGAGGTGATGCTCCAAGTCAATGAAGAAGATGACGATGAAGAAACAGGTATACAGGGTGGCTAGCAGCAACCAGGGGGAGAAACCGTAATGATACCAAAGCAGGGCAAAGAGCAGCCCAGTCGTTGATTCAACCAACAGGACCCGCCAGGGTATTGGTGCTCCGCAGCAGCGGCACCGACCTCGTAAAAGGATAAAGCTGAGCAGGGGGATTAAATCGAGTGGGGCCAACCTTCGTCCACAGGCTGGACAATGGGAGGGCGGCGAGACGATGGATTCCCTCCCTGGCAGGCGGTCTATGCAGACGTTGAGGAAACTGCTGATGGCCAGCCCCAGCAGGACATAGAGCAGTACCATCTTAACTGCTCAACCCTCCTTCTTGAGAGCGAGCCCGATGTTGACCATGAACTCGTGGATAGGCAGCGCCTCCGGATACGCTAATGGCGGTTTGGGTGTCTCAACAGTATATCCCATCTCAGCTTCGATGGTCTTATTTACGCTGGGGGTGGCTGTCAAACCCCCTGTCAGGAAGACAGGAACCGAGGACTCAAGCGGTTTATCGGGGTGGCTGTGGTTGTAAAAGTCAATGGTTCGAATCACCTCTTCGACCAGACGACGAGCCTTCTGTTGCAGGTCAAAACCCTCCTTATGCAGGACCGCACTCCGCGTGATGTCAGGGATAGAGTCCCTCACCACCATTACATGAAAGTTTTCGTTCTCCAGATCAGCGATAACCGCATTCCTCTGATTGACGGCCCTGACGAGGGCAAGGGGCTTGAGATCCATCGCCTTGAGCTGGATCCCAGCCATTTGGAAAGCGCTGATATGGGCCTCCACAATGTCCCGTGGCACGCCCAGGACATAAACCTGCTGCCTGTCGCCACTTTCGCTGATTACCTGGTGGGAGAGGTAGAGCTCTTCCACAGGCACGGGCATCGCTCGCTTTGCCTCGCGGCCGATGGCACTCTCCAACAGATTCAGCTTCATCCTGGGTAGGTCAAAGATCTGAGAAGTCGAGCCTAACCCTATCACCGTCAGGCTGGTGATAACCCCCTTCTTGGGTGCCTCTTGCTCCCTGAAAAGGACCTCGAGGGCTGACCCCACCTGCCCAGGGTCACGGATCAAGCCATTCTCGACCAAGCCGGGGTCCAGTGACACTTGCCCCCACTTCTGGACCTGCCCCCCCATGGCCGTGAGCAGTCGCAGGCTCCTCTCCTCGATGTTAACCGTCACTATCTCTTTGCTACCAGGCAAACTTAGTCTCATGTTACACCTACCTTCTAACTACCTGGACATTGCATTGCGTCTAGTAAACAGGGATACGCAATCGCTGTCCTGGATAAATAGTAGAGCTGGTCAACCCATTGGCTGCCATGATGGCCTGGGCGGTGGTGCCGTACATGCGGGCGATTTGGAGCAGCCACTCCCCCGACTGCACCACATGGATGATGTACTGCGCCTGGGGAGTTGGAGTTGCGGATGGCACAGGTGTCTCACCAGCCGCCAACGCTTTCAGCTCCGCTATGGCCTCTCCTCCATCGGGCTTGATTTCTAAGGCGCGGATGAGCTCCGCCTTCGCTTCCTCGAGCCTGCCCTCGGCGGCGAGCTGCTGCCCGTAGTTGACGTGGGCCGCGTACAGCTTCTGGTTCATGTCATCGTAATCAGGGTTGATGGCCAGGATCTGCTCAACTATCCTTATGACCTCTTCCCAGTCTTTCGCTGCCCACGGCTCGTGCAAGCTCTGTGCCAACTGCTCTTCCACGGTCAGCATCGGCGATGGCGTGACGATGGGAGTGGCAACGGGTGTTGGCACCGGTGTGCCGAGGGGGATAGCTACGGACGTCGGCGTGCCGAGGGGAGTAGTGACAGGCGTCAGTAGCGGCGTGCCGGTGGGAGTGATAATGGGCGTCGGTTGCACAACCGCTCCGGAGGAATGGGGAGAAGTATAGAGGGTGATATTCATGCTGAGGGTATGCTGCTCCTGGCCCTCTGTGATATTCACGTTGGTCAATAGGAAGCTATTAAGCGCAGCCTCCTCAATCCGGGATAGAAAGCCCATTAGATTGGGGAGACTCCCGTTGGCTTGTAACTGGAGCTGCCTGACATTGTATGCACCCTTCTCCTCTCCCTCCACCGGTTCTGGAGTGGGTTGGGTCTGCAGGTTGGCAATCTCCACCTGGCTCTCGCTGGCATATTGATATAGCTTATCGCTCACTCCAGTCGCCTGAGAATCGCTGAGGAAGGCACTGGCCACATCGTTCAACTTGACCTGTGCTGCCTCTATTTGTTTCCGCAACTCGTCGGGGTTTGTCTGTTGAGCTTCTTTAGCCTTCTCCAAGTCTTTCTTAGTCGAGCCCAACTGGGAGGCTAGATCCCCTCTATCTTGCCATCGCGGAATAATGGAGGACCTGACAAGAAGGACATCGGCAAACCCTATCACGATCACGGCAACCAGGGCCAGCAAAGAAAGGCGGTCTTTGACCGGTATGTAGTCTCTCCAGTTTCTCAAGTAATCCATGGTGATCCTACCTTTGCAATATGATCAGAGATTCCACTGCCTCAAGGACGAAAACGCTTGAGGCCGTCCCATTCCCTCCGGTAGACGGGGAGAAAGATGTCCGTCCGTTCCCACAGCATTGGCAAGCGGTGGACAGAGTGAGCCAGGCCAGGAGACAAAGAAGCTACACCCTCTGGCGGCGAGGAGAATGTTGAATTCGTTGATGTGATGATCGCAAGTTTGTAGTAATAATCCGGCACGCACCACCCGCCAGCACCGGCACGGTGTGCTGCCTTAGCAAAATAGGTGCCTGTAGCGGTGAAGGGCCAAGTGATCCTCGAAAATGGGGGATTGGTCAGGTCATCATCATTAAACCACAACTCTGAAATGTCATTGGTGTCGTAGTACTCGTAAAGGGTGAGGATCGTATCTACAAGCCAACCGGTTTCTGCTGCTGTCCAAATGGTGTAGGTTAAAGGTTGTTGGGCAACAACAAACTTCACCCAGTCCACGTCCCCCGCGGTGTGGAAATTGTGGGATTGGGGCGTACTACCGGGTATTATCAGCTTGGCCTGCTGCCAGGTATCGTCCGGCTCGTATTTATCACGACAATCTCGGTGACATTGTGATTGTAGATGTGTGGTAAACCCATTTCTGGATCAATGTAGCGGCGAACGTTCAAGACAGCCATGCTGAGGTTACGGTGATACCGTCGCTGCCCCTGTCTTCAACTCCAGCATTATCACGAATTCTACCGCCTCCGGGCTGAGAAGGCCCGAGGCTGTCCTATCTCCTCTGGTTGAGAGGCTCAGTGGATCAAGAATTGCTCTGAGGGGGTTGCCAAATCCCTGCTGTTGGCCTGAATCTGGCGATCCAGGCCGAGCAAATGAGGCCAAGCCAGGAGGCCTTAGGGAAGAGGATGAACCAACTAAGGCTTGAAACTCGTAGCCCCGTAATTCGCCTAAAACCGCCTCGGTATCTATGTTTTGCAGCTTTACATATCTACCGTGTTTGTCAGCTATATCAACGCTAACCCACTCATTATCACCATCTATACTTACATTAGCAGCAACCGCTGTACCCCAATTCACAGTATCCTGGCTGACGTAAATGTCTACGCCATCCCAGTGCGAATACACACTGTCTACCGCCCATATTCGGATCTCCTTGATGTCCTCTGTGCTTCCCATATCAAGGATGATCCAGTGCAATTCGTTAGCATCATGCTCCCAATAAGTGGCTGCATTACCATCCATAAAGGCAACGCCAGGGTGATCAGCTTCTGCACCGCAGCTACTGTGGACAGCAATCGGGCTAGTCCAAGTGCCCGGAAGCGGGGTAGGGCTAGGCGTGTAGGTTGGTGTTGGGCCGGGCGTAGGAGCTAGTACCTGCAAGGTCACTATGACTGTTGCCTCACAAGGCTCGGCGCAGCACAGGGAGGCTCCGGTGATGTAGATATGCCCCACATAGGTGCCCGCCGGAAGGCCGGTGATGTTAGCTGACACGTACCTAGTGGCAGGGGCAGTCCCCGGTGTCCATGGAGGAGGGGGTACACCGGGAGCCGTAACAACCAGCCAACCAGCATCCTTGGTACCCGTCCAGTTCAGGACGCCCCCACCGATGTTGGCGATATTAAATTCTTGACTCGGAGGGTTAGCTCCCCCTTCCACGGCCGTGAAGGTAAGGACCGTGGGAATGATCTGCAGTATCGGCGCTTCGTTAACATTGATCTCGTATGTCTTGTCGGGGTTGTATTGCGGCTGCATATTGGTGATTATGGCCACCGCCGTGCCGTCTCTGGGGCTTTGGAAGCAGACCGCCGAGGCGAAGTTGCCCGTGCCCGGGGCATAGTCATCGTTCTCGCCCATTACCTGGTCTTCCAGCACGACTTTGAGGCTCGTATCCACCCCCACCGCCAGATTGGAGGTGTGAACGGCGTAATGTCGCGCCTCTTTGACTATGAACTTAACTAAATCCCGATCATCTTCGGGGTAGAAACTGTGTTCCTGTGTTCCCTCAATAGCGATGGGCTTGGCAAAGGGGTCATCGGGCTCGTAGTCATCAACCAGGCTCGAAAGCATGGTGAGGGTCAGGTCGTAGGTCTTGTCAACGCCGTATAGGCTATTCTTGACGTTGCTGATAGTAGCCACCGCCACACCACCAATCGTTGGTACAAAACGCACCTCAGATTCCAGGAATTGGTCGGTTGCATCGTCATTTTGACAGTCAGGGCAGACTTCCCCATTTAGCTCCACCACGATCTTGGTGTCCACGCCTGGAACTAAATTGGAGGTGTTGAGAGCATACAGACGACCACTTTTAACCCCGAAGGTCACCTTGTCAACGTCACCTTTAGGATAGAAATTGTGCGTCTGTGTCTCTGCCACGCCAATGGGTTTGGGGTTTGGGTCGTCGGGTTCATAGACGTCGCGCAGGTCCGGAGTAGGCGTGGGGGTGACGGTTGGAGTGCGCGTGACCGTTGGCAGTGGCGTAGCAGTCGGGATGGGCGTAGCGGTTGGGACCGGCGTAGCGGTCGGGATTGGCGTAGCGGTCGGGGTTGGCGTGGGCGTGGGAATGATCTCCTCAACGATGACCTGGTACCACATCTGCGGGCCGTATTGCCCCCGGTTACTTATCCTGACCGAAGCCTCCACGTCGTAGCTGGTCCTGACTTGAAACTGCACGCAGGAATACAGGACGCCTGGTTCGCAATCGTCGTTGGTATAATGAGTTCCGCCTACGTTCACGTCCAAGAGAGTGTCTACGGCTGGCGCCAGGTCTGAGGTGGAGACCCGATAGTAGCGCCCCGCTTTGACCAAAAACTTGACCCTGTCCACATCGTAGACAGGATGGAAGTTGTGCAACTGTGGCTGGCCCAGGAGGATGTCCTTGGGCTGGAAGTCATCTATTTCGTACTCGTCGGGACCGGGGGTGGGAGTGGGTGTCACCACGGGTGTAATAATCGCTGTAGGCGTTATCGTCACTCCGGGTGTTATCGTCACCCCAGGCGCTATGGTCACCGTGGGTGTAAGGACTGCCTCTGGTGTGATCGTTGCGGTGACAAAGGGAGTGGCAAGGCTGCTCATGGACTGTACCTCTACGCGGGAGAAGAGATCGGACTTTTTGAGAGCGTCGGCGTAGGCAGTCACAACGGAGCTGTCAATGGCTTGTCCTTCGAGGGTGATTCGGCTATCGGCCTGAGTGAGAGAGGTGAGAGTGAGCTGGGCCGGGTCGTAGTTGCCGATGGCTGCCAGTACAGCGGGCCAATCGGTGCGGCCAGCCACGATGCTGGGGTATGTTGCCTCGAGCTCGCCAACTGGCTCCTGTATCTGGGCCAGGGTGCTCATAAGCTCCAAGACCTCGGGCGCTGGAGTACTGATGCTTGCCAGAGATTTCTGGGCGGATTGGAGGTTGGCTTCTAAACGGGTGATATCGCTGCCAATGCGGCCGGAGACAAAGTAGAGGGGCAAGATAAGTACAGCCAAACCAGCCGCCACCAACAATAAGATGATCGCCCTGCGGGGCATTTTGGCCGGCCGGTATTGCTCCGGCAAGATGTTGACGTCAATGAAATCGGGTAGTGCTGTTGCAGGTGGCATTTGAGCTACCCCCCTTCATAAACAATCGGTTTGCAATGATTATAGCACATTTTTGCAAATTTGTCACATCTCACTCCCGGATGATTACTTC
>Ga0136653_10001304_pt1 | contig 13535 bp, 9 predicted proteins | sample LakKivw275mmetaG_FD_94866 | JGI IMG/M metagenome (GOLD analysis project Ga0136653, IMG submission 94866) | Anoxic lake water microbial communities from Lake Kivu, Rwanda to study Microbial Dark Matter (Phase II) - Lake Kivu water 275m metaG... | ecosystem: Environmental > Aquatic > Freshwater >... | reverse complement strand
GTTCGCTGCTGTTCTCAGGGGCTCCCCAACGGACCTCGATGCAATCGTTCGGGTTGTAAGCCATTTCAAAAGCCTCTCTTCTTCTCAGGATTTCAGCCAGGGACAGGGTTTGATCGGATCCGTCGGTCCTCTGGTAAGTCATGGACAGATCGGATGTTTTTCGGATCATGAGCTGTTCCAGTTTCGTTTTGACCTGCTCCGGACTGCTCAGTCTTGGCAGCTGGTAATCACCGGGGGAATGAAGCAGTTTATCGGGAAAATCAAGTACGGCATCCATGGCGATCAATAACCTGAGGTCACGGTTGGGTGTGGAAAAATCTTCCCATGGACCACCGGCCTGAAAAACACCGGCAGCCCGTCCGGGCATCGGGATGATTTCGCCCGGATGTGCTTTCATGTGCTTTTCCCCGTTGGCCACCGAAGCTACACGGGTAACGAGTTGTTCATATAAAGCCCGGATCAGGTCGAGCAAAGCCGTCTCAGGATCCAGAGGCTTGGGATTGATCACCCGATCCATCGTATGATAAAAAACCTCAGGCTGCATCCCTCTTTGCTGCATGGAATAAGGAATCAGCCCCGGATCAGCTGCTATTTCACTGTTTTTAAGAAGCCGGGGCCGACCTTCAATCACACTGATAGGTCGGAAAGCCTTGAATCCCGGCTCCCCTATGACCTCATCCCAGGTAAAAAGAAAATTTCCTTTCCAGAACCGTTTGATCGCCACCGTTCCGTCCGGTTGCGCATCAACGGACAAAAGCATTCCCGGCTTGTCGCCGGTTTGGGGGATCCATTTCACGAGGATCAGGGTATGTCCATAAGGATCGGCAAAGGTCACGCCGGGCCGCAGGGCATCACGGGCCAGCGGCACCGGGTAATAATCGGAGTTATCATTTGCAAAGGCCGTTCTTGCCGTTCCTGAATGTATGGCGTCCATCAGTCGTCTCATGAACGCGTTGAAGGAGAGTACCGGATGGGATCCGGATGCGGAAGACCCGTTCGTGATCCAGCGTCCGGTTTGAGGAGCTTTGCCAAGCCAACCCCGGTCGGTTTCATGGTAGCCGAAAGGCAGGCCCAGTTTCCAGGCAAAATAAGCCCGGATGAAAAAAGGATTGTCCGCGCAATCAGGCTCCATGATCACGTTCGGTTTTCCGCCAGCATCATCTTCATTCAGTCCCAAATAGTTATACAGGACATTATGTTTCCGGTCCTGCATGACCGCGTGGAGCGAATTCCAGGATGAGCCCTCTCCGGCCTCATGAAACAGGGCGTTGATCCAGGCTGCATAGAGCGCTTCGGTCTCACTCGCCCAACCCTGTTCTGTTTTCCAGAGGGATCCGGAGGATCGTACGGGCCTTTTATCCTGGTTAACGAGAAATTCCTGACGGCTGACCGTTTTCTTGTTAATGATCAGTGAAACGCTGTATCGGCCGGCAGGTCCGGCAATAAATTCATCTACTCTCCAGAAAGGCAGTCCGTTGCCGTCCATTGCCCTTGAAGACCTGGTAGTGCCTGAAGGACCCGTGATCACAACCTGAGCCTTGCGAATGTTTGTTCCTCCGGTAGCGAGGATCCGGCAAGCTTCTCCCGGTGCCGGATTCCCAGGGGAGACCAGCAATGCATAGACTACCCGGAATTCGTCAACGGCCGGGTCCGGGTCCCCGGTCGGCTGTACCAATCCCGGACCGGCAGCGGGTTGCTTTCCGGAAGGCCGGTCGGAACACGATGGCACCGTCAGGAATAAGCCTGCGGCTAACATTCCATGAAGCAACCAACGGCTCAATAGCCGTGTCAGGTTTCTTACCGGGCTCTGCATATGGCAAAAGTAGATATTCAGTTTTACGGTTTATCATTTACCACATACGATTTATGATTGATGATCCCGATCCGACGGCCGGTAACGTTGAAGACCTCCTTCCTCCTTCCTCCTTCCTCCTTTCTCCTTCTTTTTTCTATCTTGCGCCCAATTCACACCTAAAATCAATATGGCGACAACTTCAACGGCAAGCGGGCAGAAAAATTCTTATGTCCTCTCGATCACGATCATTGGCATCCTGTTTTTCATCTTCGGTTTTGTGACCTGGCTGAATGCGACGCTGATCCCTTTTCTCCGGATCGCCTGCGAACTGAGTGACTTCGAAGCTTATTTTGTGACGTTCTCATTTTACATGTCCTATTTCCTGTTAGCCATACCCTCGTCCTGGATACTTCATAAAACCGGATTCAAGAACGGTATGGCTCTCGGACTCTTTGTGATGGCCATAGGTAGCCTGATCTTTATTCCTGCCGGGCAGGCCCGGTCGTTCGGCCTGTTCCTGACCGGGCTGTTCATCCAGGGTGCCGGCCTGTCCCTGCTTCAGACAGCATCCAATCCATACATAACCATTCTCGGTCCGATTGAGAGTGCTGCCAAAAGGATCAGCATCATGGGCATCTGCAACAAGACAGCCGGAATCCTCAGCCCCCTTATTCTGGGCTTCATAGTCCTGAAAGGGGCCGATGAGATCGAGCAGAAGGTCGCCACCCTTACAGATATGGCCGAAAAAACTTCGATCCTGAACGACATGGCCGGACGGGTGATCATTCCCTATATAATCATGGCCGTTGTACTAATACTGCTGGCGGTTGCTGTCCGGTATTCGCCTCTTCAGGATATTGACACGGATAAGGAAGATCAGCACGTCAACGAAGATCTGGTACACAAGAAAAATGTATTTCAATATCCGTTTTTCATGCTGGGCTTGATCACCCTGTTCCTGTACGTCGGATGTGAAGTCATCGCGGCGGATACCGTGATCAATTATGCCAAATCGGCCGGGTATCCTTTCCAGGAGGCGAAATTCTTTGCATCCGTTACCATGGTGTCCATGGTTGTGGGTTACCTCCTGGGAATCATCCTGATACCACGGACGCTTTCACAGTCCAAGGCACTGGGTTTCTCGGCCATTATCGGAGTTCTGTTTGCCCTGGCAGCAGTTATCATAAAGGGAAATATATCGGTGTACATGATCTCTTTCCTGGGTTTCGCAAATGCCATCATGTGGCCCGCAATCTGGCCACTTGCCCTGGAGGGTCTGGGAAAATTCACTAAAATCGCTTCAGCCCTTTTAGTCATGTGCATTGCCGGAGGAGCCACCATTCCCTTGTTGTACGGGAAACTGGCTGATATCTTCAGCCGGCAGGAAGCCTATTGGATCGTCATCCCCTGCTACCTGTTTATAATCTTTTACGCTTTCAAAGGCTATAAGATCGGCAGACCGCGGCTGGCCTGACGGACCAGGGACACGGTCCTAAACAGCCTCGATGGTCGACGGGGGCTTGGTAGCAATGTTATAGGTCACGCTGACAACCCCGGGTACCTCCCTGGTGATCTTTTCTGCAATCTCAACCAACTGGTAAAAGGGCAGGGAGCTGGGTACGGCTTCCCGGGCATCCAGGCTTTCCCAGCAACGAACCTCGATCTGCTGCCCAAACTGTCGCTTTCCTTCTTTCATTCCGGTTACCCGGTCTTCATGAAGAATAGCCATGTACTGAAATGCCTGGCTGGATTTAAGCATGTTTTCGACAATGGCTGTTGCCTTCCTGACTGTTTCAAGCCGCTCTTCCGTTACCGCTCCGATGATTCTGGCAGCCAATGCCGGTCCGGGAAACGGGATCCGGTTAAACGATTCCATCGGTAACCCGATGGCTTTCCCGACTCTCCTGACACCATCCTTGCGAAGCTGGATCAAAGGTTCCAGGATCCGGTAGCCAAACGCTTTTTCCGGGTCTATTCCTAACTGTTCAAACACGTTGTGCTGACGCTTGATGCCGGCGACGGTTTCGTCGACATCGGTGAGGATAGTACCCTGAAGCAAGAATTTTGCACCGCTTTCCCTGACGATCCTTCCGAAAACTTTTTTATAGAAAGTCTGGGTGATGGCTTCCCTCTTTTCTTCAGGATCAGTTATTCCCCTCAGGGCGTTCAGAAACTCAGCCCGGGCATCAATTACCTCAATGGTTATTCCCAGGCCGGCGAACAGGTTGACCACTCTCTCGGGTTCACCCTCACGCATCAGTGCATTATCAATAAAAACCGTCCTTAAACGGTTTCCGAGCGCCTGGTGGCCAATCATGGTGACTACCGATGAGTCCACTCCTCCTGAAAGGGCATTGATGGCAATACCGTCGCCAACCGCCTTCCGGATCGCTGTCACTTTGCTGTCAATGAAACTTTTTTCATTCAATTGACTGGGAATGATCTCTTTAATCATAGCGGATCAGGTTTCAGATTATTTTGAGATGCCGATTACCAAGCCGATGAACCACGGATATTTGCCAATTTTTTCAGATAACTCCCTGGTCAGGGTCCGGTTAAACTGAAGATGCGGCTTAAAATAGAATAAGCCGTCCGGATCGTATGTCAAATCCAGATTAAGCCCGGCCAGGTTGGCCGCTGTCATATCCACGCCGATGTAAGAACTGTTGAATTTACGCGTTGCCCAACTGAAAACAGCCGAAGCGCCGAGAGTCAGCTTTTCGCCCAGGACTTTTCCGTATTTTATTCCATGCTGGAAATACACAGAACCGAAATAGGTCATAAAATCGGCTGCAGCCTGTGATACCAGGCTGAAATCGCCCAGCGGGTATGCCAGATCCAGGTAGAACTCCCCGGTTGCAGGGGATTTCTCCACATTCGGATAGAGGTAAAACATGATCGTGTGACCAACCTGGAGCTTGCCGATCGAATAATTGTAACCCGCTATGAGGTCAATCTCATGCCGCCTGGCAGTTGCAAACCGGTCATAGGCGGTGATGTTCCCCCAGGCTGCCAGGGTGAAATTCCTGTACGAAGCCCAGGCATAGGGTTGGATGACCAGACCGTCGTTAACGGTTATCCCGCGCCAGATGTACTTCGTATTAATGTCCGCCTCAAAACCACAGGTCACTGCTTCATGGGTGATCAGAACAGGATCTGTCTCCCTCTCCTGTCCAAGGGCAGGTCCCTGATATATGCCGAAGAGGCAGATCTGGGTAACGAATCCGAAAACAAAAATTTGTCGGGCAGCCATATTTTAGCCTTTGAATTAAAGATAAAAAATTAATAGATGTTATTTTTGATTTTTTACCAAAATGATAACATTCCCATCCTACCCTGACCTGACCGGTCGCATATGCGTCATTACCGGCGGTGCCGGAATCCTGGGCAGATCCATCTGCAGGGGATTGGCTGCTTCGGGCATAAAAACTGCCATCCTGGATATCAACCCGGAGGCGGCTTCCGGCCTGGCTGCTGATCTCCAGAGCCAATATGACATTTCCTGCATCGGGATCCAGGCGGATGTCATGAGCCGCGAATCCATGGAAAAAGCCAAAGCCGTTGTTGAAAGCCGGCTGGGAACAGTCAGTTTCCTGATCAACGGGGCCGGAGGAAACTCTCCAAAAGCCACCACCGGCCAGGAAATGTACCCATCCTCACAATCCGGCACAGCGACCGGTAATAGCCACACCGGCGGCACTTTTTTCGATCTCGACATGAATGCTTTTCAATCCGTCTTCGGTTTGAATTTCACCGGGACAGCAATAGCCTCGCAGGTTTTCGGGAAACCAATGGCTGAACGCGGATTCGGGGCCATACTGAATATCAGCTCAATGAATGCTTTCAGGCCGCTGACAAAAATCCCAGCCTATTCAGCTGCAAAGGCATCGGTTAATAACTTCACTCAATGGCTGGCGGTGCATCTGGCTCCCGCAGGAGTTCGTGTGAATGCAATAGCTCCCGGCTTTTTCCTGACCGATCAGAACCGTTTCCTGCTGACGGACCCGAAAACAGGAGAGTCAACAGCCAGGGGAAGGAAGATCATTTCCAGCACCCCGATGGGTAAATACGGTAACCCGGAAGACCTGGTGGGCGCGGTCCTGTTTTTGTTGTCCGATGCCTCCTCATTCATTACCGGAATAGTCCTCCCGGTCGACGGTGGCTACAGTGCTTACGGAGGAGTGTAAATTCAACCATTTCAACTATGTCAACTCTTTCCACCCGATTATGAAGAACGTCATTATCGCCCAGTCAGGCGGCCCTTCGCCGGTCATCAACAATACCCTCAGAAGCATAGTCGAAACCTGCAAAATGTTCCCGGATACGTTCGGCACAATCTTTGGCGGATGGCATGGCATTGAAGGGGTACTGAAGGAAGAACTGCTGAACCTCACGGACCAGGACGATGAGGAGATCGCCCTTCTCCGGACCACCCCCGCAGCCGGAAGCATCGGTACCTGCCGGTACAAACTGAAAGAAAAACAACAGCAGGATTTCAAACGCATCATGGACGTCTTTCGTGCCCATGAGATCGGCTATTTCTTTTACATCGGGGGCAATGATTCACAGCACACTGCCTTTACCGTCAGCGAGATGGCCCGTACCAGCGGCCTCGACCTGATCGCGGTGGGGGTTCCCAAAACGATTGACAACGATGTCGGGGATAACGAATTCACCCTGATCGATCATACTCCCGGATATGGTAGCGTTGCCCGCTATTGGTCGCATATTATCCAGGCCGCCAACGAGGAGAACATGGGATCCTCACCTGCAGATCCGGTGCTGGTTATTCAGGCAATGGGACGGAAGATCGGTTATATACCTGCTGCTTCACGGTTAGCGGATCCCAAGCGTGAAATGCCCCTGCAGATCTACCTCACCGAATCCGGGATTAGGGCCGAAGAGATGGCCGATAAAGTGAATGACCAACTGAAAAGGGACGGGAGATGCATCCTGGTCGTAAGCGAAGGATATGAGCTCAAGGCAAAGGATCGCGAGGGCACGGAGGCACAAGGTCTGGATGTGAAAGATTCGTTTGGGCATGTATCCTTTGGGTCGGCCCTGGTACCGGCATACCTGGAAGTGGTGAATTACCTGAACCGGGTGGGACTGGCCGCGAAGGGCTCGGCACGGGGCCAGGTTCCGGGAACGGATCAGAGGCATTCGATGATCTATGCCTCAACCGTTGACCTGGAAGAAGCTTACAAAGTGGGACAAAAGGCTGTCGAAGTCGCGATACTGGACGGGAATGGCTGGATGGCCACCATCCTGCGGGATCCCGGAATCATTTATCACGTCAGGTACGACAAGGTGCCCCTGGAAAAAGTGGCGCTGTCAGAAAGATATTTTCCGGAGAAGTGGATTGCCCCGAACCGGGTGGATGTCACGGATGAATTCCTGAAATATGCCCGTCCCCTGATCGGTGAAGACTGGGTATCCATTCCATTAATTGACGGCAGGCAGCGGTTTGCGCGATTCAAACCAGTTTTTGCGGACAAGAAATTAGCGCCGTATGAGCCCGAGGCCTACCGAAAATAGGATCTCTTGGGCGTGAGTGGCATACCTGCACATGGATATGTAAGCACATAAGCACATTTTCTTAATGAACCCAAAAGAACTGTTACAGAATCTTCAGCCTTCGAAAGGCTTCTTCATCGGGATTGATTCCGACGGATGCGCGTTTGATACAATGGAAATCAAACAAAAAGAGTGTTTTTGCCCGAATTTCATCAAGCATTGGGGATTTCAGCCCGTTTCGAAGATTACCCGGGAAACCTGGGAGTTTGTGAATCTCTATTCGAAATTCCGCGGCTGCAACCGTTTCCTGGCCGTGATCGAGACCATGAAGCTGCTGGCTGAAAGGAAGGAAGTGAAAGCCCGTCATTTTCAAATGCCCGAATACGAGCCGTTGGCCGAATGGACACGGAAAGAGACCCGTATGAGCAATCCGGTCCTTGCGGCCTATGCCGAGGAAGTCAGGAACCCCGTGATCGACAGGGCTCTGGCCTGGTCGAAAGAGGTGAATCAGGACATTGCCGAGCTGGTTTATGGCATTCCTCCCTTCCCTTTCGTCAAAGAGAGCCTGGTCAAGCTGCATGATGTGGCTGACATGATGGTGGTCTCACAAACACCGGTCGAAGCGCTCGAACGGGAATGGGAAGAGCATGGAATTGCCTGTTACGTGAAGGTGATTGCCGGACAGGAATACGGCACCAAAAGCGAGCATCTGAAATTCGCTGCCAAAGGCAAATACCCGGATGACCATGTCCTCATGATCGGGGATGCACCCGGAGACCTGAAAGCCGCCCGCTCAAACGGTGTGCTGTTCTTTCCGGTCAATCCCGGTGCCGAGGAGGATTCATGGGAGCGGTTCTTCCGTGAAGGGATCAACAAATTCCTCTCACTGGATTATTCAGGGGACTACCAGGATCAACTGATCCGCGAATTTGAAAACCTGTTGCCTGAGGATCCCCATTGGAAAAAATAACTTAGCCTGATGATATACTGGCGGGAAGGATCGGAAACCGCAAACTTGACCGGCGGTGATCTGAAAAAAGGGTTGTTTTCAGCACTGGATCAGCTGGGCCGCCGCAGGAAAGTGCTGCTTATACCACCGGATCAGACCCGCATCCATTCACGCGCCGGGGATCTTACCTGCATGGCCTATGAATACTACGGCACTGCAGTTTCGGATATACTTCCGGCTCTGGGAACACACAAACCCATGGATCCGGATGACCTTGACCGGATGTTCCCCGGTGTGCCTCATCATCTCTTCCGCGTGCACGACTGGAGAAACGATGTGATCACCCTGGGTGAAGTTACCGCAGAATTCGTCCGGAAAGTTTCCATTGAAGCGGTCGCCTACCCCTTTCCTGTCCAGGTGAACCAATTGATCACTGAAGGAGATCATGACCTGATCCTCTCGATCGGTCAGGTTGTGCCCCATGAGGTGATCGGAATGGCTAACTATAACAAGAACCTCCTGATCGGATGCGGCGGTCATGAAAGCATCAACAAGAGTCATTTTTTAGGTGCCGTTCATGGCATGGAACGGATCATGGGCCGGCCGGACAACCCGGTCAGGCAGGTGCTGAATTACGCAAGCAGGGAATTCCTTTCCGGTCTTCCTGTAGTTTATGTGCATACGGTCGTTGACCAGCGGCCTGCCGTTCGTGGTCTTTTTATCGGCGACGACGAAAGCGTTTTCACTGAGGCAGCCGGGTTGTCCCTGAAGGTTAATTTCACGCTGCTTGACAAGCCGCTTGAGAAAGTCATCGTTTATCTTGATCCTCGCGAATACCGGAGCACCTGGTTAGGGAATAAAGCCATCTACCGCACCCGGATGGCACTGGCTGATGGCGGCGAGCTCATCATCATCGCACCGGGAGTGAGAGAGTTCGGGGAAGACCGGGAGATCGACCGGCTGATCCGGAAGTTCGGTTACAGGGGAACCCGGGCTATCCTTGAATCGGTACGTGAAGATCCCGGGCTGGCGGCTCATTTAAGTGCCGCGGCCCATTTGATCCACGGCAGCAGCGAAGGCCGGTTCCGGATCACTTATTGTACCGTCCTGCTCAGCCGCAAGGAGATCGAAAGTGTCGGATTCAAGGCAGGTGACCTGGATGCGATGATCAGAAAATATGATCCTGACAAGCTGGCCGAAGGGTTTAACAGGACAGGCACGGGTGAAGAAATCTTCTTTATCGGTAATCCGGCCCTGGGATTGTGGTCAACTAAATCACGATTCGATGAAAGTGGTCATTGACGAGAATATACCTTTCATCAAGGGGATATTCGAACCCTTTATGAAAGTGGTTTACCTTCCCGGCAAACGGATCCGCCAGGAAGACCTGACTGATGCTGATTGCCTGATAACCCGAACCCGGACACGATGCGACAGGGAATTGCTCGAAGGAACACCGGTAAGGTTTATTGCTTCCGCAACAATCGGTTTTGATCATATCGATACGGAATATTGCAGGAAGGCAGGCATCCGGTGGTCTAATGCTCCGGGCTGCAACTCGGGGTCGGTAGCCCAGTATGTTACCGCGGCCCTGATGGTACTGGCTGACCGGCAGCACTTTGACCTTCGCGATAAAACACTGGGAATCATCGGAGTGGGCCATGTTGGATCCAAGGTCCGGCGAATCGCTGAAGCACTTGGAATGAAACTCCTTCTTAATGATCCTCCCCGTGCCCGGGCAGAAGGCCAGGACGGATTCACCGACTTAAAAAACCTGCTCACCCGGTCGGATATCATCACTCTGCACGTACCGCTCAACCGGGAGGGAGAGGACCGGACGTTCCATATGGTAGACCGCGAATTCCTCGGATCCCTGAAATCCGGGACTATCCTGATCAATACTTCCCGTGGTGAAGTGGTTGACGAAAGCGAACTTTTACGATGGATGATCAAGCCTGCTCCTCAATCACCAGTCACCAGTCACGAGTCACGAATCACGAGTCACGAATCACGAGTCACGAGTCACGAGTCACGAGTCACGAGTCACCTGTCCGTTGTGCTGGACGTCTGGAAAAACGAGCCCCGGATCAACCGCGACCTGCTCAACCTGACCGATATCGCCACTCCTCATATCGCCGGTTATTCGCTCGACGGTAAATTCAATGCCACTCGCATGGTGGTCGAAGCCGTGTCCCGGGAGTTTGGTATTGACGATTTACCAATCACGAGTCACGAATCACGAATCACGAGTCACGAGTCACGAGTCACGAGTCACGAGTCACGAGTCACTCTTTCCGACTATATTCTGTCAACCTACGATATCCTCGCCGACGACCGGCGACTCCGTGAATCACCAGAATCATTTGAAGAACAGCGTAATAACTATCCGGAAAGAAGAGAATTCGGGGCTTTCACGATCGATCCGTTCCCGGAAGGAAGTATGGGAAATATCCTGAAAATGGTGGGCTTTAATTATCTTTCCTGATTGGCATATTAATGAAGTAAAATTATGGAATCATCAACCATCGGCCTGATCGGCCTGGCAGTCATGGGTGAAAACCTGGTCCTGAACATGGAGAGCAAAGGCTTTTCCGTAAGCGTTTTTAACCGTTCAACCGGCAAGGTTGATGCCTTCCTGCAAAACAGGGCAAAGGGCAAACGGATAACCGGGACTTATACCCTGAAGGAACTGGTGGGATCGCTGGAACGACCCCGGAAAGTGATGATGATGGTCAAGGCCGGACAGCCTGTTGATGAATTAATTGATCAGTTGGTCCCATTGCTCGATACCGGTGATATCATCATTGACGGCGGTAACTCCCATTTCCCGGATACCACGCGCCGTACCCTTTATGTCGAAAGCAAGGGCTTACTATATATCGGTACGGGTGTTTCGGGCGGTGAGGAGGGCGCTTTACTGGGGCCCTCGATCATGCCCGGCGGATCAAAAAAGGCCTGGCCGCTCGTCAGGCCGATCCTGCAAACCATCGCGGCGAAGATTGAGGACGGATCGCCATGCTGTGAGTGGATCGGCGAAGAGGGCGCCGGTCACTTCGTCAAAATGGTTCATAACGGGATTGAATACGGCGACATGCAGTTGATCTGCGAAACCTACCAGGTTATGAAGGATCTGCTGGGCATGACCCCTGACGATATGAGCCGTGTATTTGAGGACTGGAACCAAGGTGAGTTGCACAGTTACCTGATCGAGATAACGGCTGATATTCTACATCGCAAAGATTCTGACGGAACGCCCCTGGTCGACAGGATACTGGACACCGCAGGACAGAAAGGCACCGGTCAGTGGACCGTGCAGGCCGCCCTTAACCTGGGGATTCCGCTGACGCTGATCAGCGAAGCTGTTTTTGCCCGAAGCCTTTCGGCCATGAAAGAAGAGCGTGTGAACGCTTCCAAAACCCTCCTGCTTCACGCATCACGCATCACGCGTCACGCGTCACTGTCAATCGATGATCTCAGACATGCCCTTTATGCGGCCAAGATCATCTCCTATGCCCAGGGCTACATGCTGATGCAAGCCGGTGCCCGCGAATACGGCTGGAACCTGAATCCCGGCGCGATAGCCAGGGTATGGCGCGGGGGCTGCATTATCCGTTCGGCGTTCCTTGGGAAAATAGAAGAAGCTTTCAGTCGCAATCCCGATCTGAAAAACCTCCTGCTCGATCCTTATTTTGCCGGTATCGTCAATGAAGCACAGGATCCCCTGCGCAAGGTGATCAGTGAGGCGATCCTTCAGGGCATTCCCGTTCCTGCGTTTACAGCCGCCCTGAACTTTTTCGACGGCTACCGGAGTGAGCGGCTTCCAGCCAACCTGCTCCAGGCCCAGCGCGATTATTTCGGAGCACACACCTACGAGCGTGTTGACAAGGAGAGAGGGGAGTTTTTCCATACACAGTGGAAGCAAAGCACAAGCAAGGAGCAAGGATGAAGGAGGAAGGAGGAAGTTAAGATTATTAACGAATCACGAGTCACGAGTCACGAATCACGAGTCACGAGTCACGAGTCACGAATCACGAATCACGAGTCACGAAAAAAAATGAAACCATTTCTCGATTCGAACTTCCTGCTGCAAAACAAAACGGCTGAGAGGCTGTACCATGAGCACGCGGCGGGGATGCCGGTTATAGACTACCATTGTCACCTTGATCCGGGACTGATTGAGGCGGATCACCGGTTTGAGAACATCACGCAGGCCTGGCTTTACGGCGATCATTACAAATGGCGGGCGATGAGAACCAATGGCATTCCGGAGGAATACATCACGGGACGTGCTTCGGATGAGGAGAAATTCTCAAAATGGGCAGAAACGGTTCCCTACACTCTCCGGAATCCATTATACCACTGGACACACCTCGAACTCCTGCGATATTTCAATATAACGAGCCACTTGTCACCTGCCACCGGCCACTCCATTTACGAGCAGGCATCTTCAATGATCCGCCAGCCTGATTTCTCTGTCCGCCGCTTGCTCGAAAAAATGAACGTAAAGGTGGTTTGCACGACGGATGATCCGGTACATGACCTGAAACATCACCGGCAGATCTCAGCTTCGGGCTGGAAAGTAAAGGTTTTGCCCGCCTGGCGTCCTGACAAAGTCCTGGCGGTAGAGGATCCGGTCATCTGGAACGGTTACATCAATCAGCTGGCTGCCGTTTCAGGGATTGAAGTCGATTCCTTCGGCAACCTGCTTGAGGCTCTTTTAAAAAGGCATGACTTCTTTCATTCCCAGGGCTGCCGGTTGTCTGACCACGGTCTGAACACCTTTTATTCCGACAGTTATACCGATCATGAAACGGACCGGATTTTTGACCAGGTCAGAAGGGGCAAGCCGGTAGCCGAAGATTCAGCAAGAAAATTCAAATCAGCCCTGCTATTTGAACTGGCCGTCATGGATGCTGATAAAGGTTGGGTTCAGCAGTTCCATCTCGGCGCCATGAGAAACAACAACACCCGGATGACCCGGCTTCTGGGTCCCGACAGCGGATTTGATTCCATCGGGGACGAGCCTGTGGCTCTGCCCATGGGCCGTTTTTTTGACCGGCTTGAGCTGGCAGGGAAGCTGGCCAAGACCATCCTCTACAATCTGAATCCCAGGGATAATGAAGTCATGGCGACCATGACCGGTAATTTCCAGGATGGATCGGTTCCCGGCAAGATCCAGTGGGGTTCGGGGTGGTGGTTCCTGGATCAGCAGGATGGAATGGAAAAACAGCTAAACACCCTGTCCAACATGGGACTGCTCAGCCGTTTCATCGG
>Ga0136653_10001303_pt1 | contig 13537 bp, 11 predicted proteins | sample LakKivw275mmetaG_FD_94866 | JGI IMG/M metagenome (GOLD analysis project Ga0136653, IMG submission 94866) | Anoxic lake water microbial communities from Lake Kivu, Rwanda to study Microbial Dark Matter (Phase II) - Lake Kivu water 275m metaG... | ecosystem: Environmental > Aquatic > Freshwater >... | reverse complement strand
TTTTCGAGCGCAGGGCTTCGATCCGCTCCAGAATAGGCTTAATCCCACCGCATGAATCTATTCCCCAATCATAAAGGGAAATCCGAACGGCTGATGCATGGGAAACAAGGGAATCGGCAACGCGCTCTTCATGGAGAAACGACCCGTTGGTGACCACGGCAATCTCAAGAAATCCGCGTTCCCGAGCCAGCGAGAGAACGTTGCTGAATTGTGGAGAAGATGTCGGTTCTCCTCCCGTCAGGATAAGACCTTTTGTCTTTCCTTCAAGGCAGGCCATGAGATTGGAGATAAACCTCAAATGAAGATGATGATAATTCTTGCTCCGGCTGCTGGGGCAGTCTGCGCACATGCGCGTACACTTGCTTGTGATGTCGAGTTCGAGGGTTGCAGGGAATATGGATTCACCCCTGAGATAGGACGTCAGTTTCTCTTTATGGAAGGCGACTTTAAAGGGAGATGCGATCTCAGATATGGACATGGGTCACTTGAGCTCGGGCAATCCTGCCTTTTTTCGCCAGAGATTGATAAATTTCCCCTTTTTTCGATAATGTAAAAAATAGGCCAACTCCATCGGCGTGATGCCGATTTTGATAGCACTCCTCTTCATGATATTGAAGATGGTCCGCCGCAAATGAACCCAGATTTCGAGCTCTGAATCTTTCAAGGTCTGATGGCATACGACTTTAAGTAATTCTTTCTCTAAAAAATCCGGTTCATGTTGCATGCGCTCAAAATAAAGTTTGATTTCATCGGATTCCCGAGTCTTGTAGATTCCTGGTCTAAAACTGGCATGGAAGGCTATGACGCTGACCTTTGGAATCGTGCAAATACGTTTGCCCGCTTTCCAGGCCCTAAGTAGCACATCCTGTGAGGGAGCCACGAAACATTCACGAGGATGCTTCCAAGGACCGATCTCCTCGAGGACCTCTCTTTTCAAAACCCAGAGAGAGGCGGGAATCCAAATATCTAGAACGAAACGGCCATTGGCAAGAGTTCCAAAAATATCGTTCTGTCCGTTTTTCTTTACGCTTATTCCCAAGGTCGTAATAAAATCGGCCTTCTCAACCTCGATGGAATTCAACGCGGTTTCCAAGTGGTTAGGCATCCAGAGATCATCATGACTCAGGTAGGCGATGTAGCGACCTCTCGCCAGTCTGAATCCTTCGTTGTTCGGTCCCCCTTGATCACCGAAATTTTTTTTGAGGTTAAAAAAGCGGATTCTCGGATCTTCAAAAGAGCGGACGACGGCTTCCGAATCGTCTGTGCAGGCGTCGCCCACGACTATTAGCTCCCAATTGGTGAACGTCGAATGGAGGACGCTTGAAATCGCATAGAAAAGAGATTCGCTTCTGTTATAGGTCGCTATGATAACAGAGACGAGCGGGGCCCCCAATTCCATGATTTCTATCCTTTTCATTTAAAAGCGTCCGGCAAATAACCAAAATTGCAGCTCTTGCACAGGTCCAGATTAAAAATGCCTTTCCGAAGTTCTTTGCGAATTCGCCGGTACTCAACGTGATTCCATATCGTTGTGAGGCGCTCGTCCATAACATTACCATAGGTCGGATCGTCTTTCCATTGTCTCGCGCACAAGACGACATCCCCTTTATAATTTATCGATAGGATAGCTTCGGGGAGGTCGCAAATGCGGCAGAGATCTTTTATCGAGATTTCATCTTTGAGGGGAACGAGTCCGGAACGGTTATGAAACCGATCCATTCGCATGACCCTTTTCGAGTTTCTGTCGTCAAAGTGGAAAAGTTTTCTATTTTCCTTATCAAGTTCGAGAAATTTCCGGACATCCTGCTTCGGTTCATCTATCACATACCGGCCATCCATTATTTTATAGTGTTCTGAAACATGAAACTCATTCACACCGGCGGAGACGAGCTCCCGGAATTTTTCATATGTCAAAAGGTCGCCGTTCGTCTGGACTTCAATAAAACATCCAGGGATCTTCTTTCTTGCGTATCTCACAAGAGACGGCAGCCTGGTATCCAGCAAAGCCTCACCCCAGGGAGCAAGGAAGATTCTACCTCTATAGTCCGAATCTCCAAGATCGTCCACGATTTTTTTAAAGATTGGCTCCGGCATTTGATTTCTATTCCTCGGGGACCAGTAATGAGGACAATAGGGACATCTGCGGTTGCATTCCCCGATGTTTTCTATGGCCAGAAAATCTGGGAGGTCCCTGCATTCATAATAAAAATCTTTTAAAAAGCTGAAATGATTCCATAAAAATTGAGCAGCCTTGACCTTGTTCAGGAAAGGATTCTTTATAAGGTGATTAACGGATTTGACATAAACTCTTTTTATCATTCCGGGCTTTTATAGAATACCCTTATCAAAAGCATGCCTGGATATCAATAAAAATAAATGATTCAAGCCGTCCCTAAAGGACGACCGCAACTTCGCCCTTGAGCTCTGGCTTGCCCTTGGCCGTTACCCGGATTAAGACCTTGTCGCCCTTTTTAAAGCCGGGATTCTTGAAATAGCACTTGGTCACGAAACTGTAGAAACCGCTCATAGAGCCTTCGTCCGTCTTGATCCATGCACGGGCGGTCAAAGGGGGAAAGAAATCGCCCTGGCTGGGGAATTTGTAGAACCTCACCCAGGATGAGGCTATGCCCTCTTTTCCCAGGTGCCGGAGAAGTTCGATGTCCCGGATCTCGGCCCCGTAGTTTGCCCGGAGCTCCTTGAGCGAGGGCATCCGGTATTCTTGCCCGTCATAGATCAGGGCCACGTCCTTACGATCGACGGAGATATTATGTTTCAGGTCCTTGGACGCCATGTAGACGACGAACATCACGTAAGGGCTTTCGAGCACCCGGCTGGCGACGCCGGCGTCGACGGCCAGCATGATAGGATCTTTGTCGTTAGCGTAAGCTCCCAGGCCGAGGTCTATGGTCTGCGCAGACGCGGCCACCGAGAGAACGAGAAGCGCAAATATTATCTTGAAGCTTTTCATATTGTCCTCCTTGCTTCATGAAGACTTATTGCAAGGGACGTGCCAACTATGGTCTGGGACGAAACTCCTCCTTACCGATAGGAAAACTAGGAGAATGAGCGCTTTGTTGTGTCCCTTTTTCTGGACAGGGGCGTATCATGTGGAGGACACTTCCCGAGGTCACCAGGCCGCATGCTTCCCCTTATTCTTGCCTGGAAGATCGTTTCTAATCCTTAAATTCTAATGCCGTATTTTTAGCGCTCCTCTATCAACTTCAGCACATATTTGGCATATATAGGCAGGTCTGTTTAGCCGACCCCATCGCGTTCTAGCCAAGAATAAACTATCTTGATGTCGTCTGACCTGAGCTCAGCTTGACATGTCCTCTCAGTTAAAGTTCAATGGTCTCATCAAAATCAAGGAGGGGCGGATGAAAACCAAAATTTTATCCCTTTTATCTATCGGCTTCACGGTTGCAGCAGGTCTTTTTGCGCTTCCTGTTTCCACCCAAGCCCAAGCGCTGAAAGCTCAGGGATATTTGATGGTCGAGCATGTCGTTAAGCCTTTCATGGCCAAGAAATTTGAAGCGGCAACGATCGAAGGAAACGTCTTGTTTGCCGGGATTAAATATCCCTACAGTTTTACTGCATACAGCACCGAGGATTTTCATTACTACTTTTTCAGTCCGATTGGAGAAAATTTCGCGTCTCTGGACAGCCGCAGCACGGCATATTTCGAAGCCGAAACACAACTCGGAGAGAAATATAAGGCCCTGGAGAAGCTGGAGGAAGGGACATATGAATACTACAAGGAGATGGTGGTCTATCTTAGACCTGACCTGTCTTATGCTCCGGTAAAACAGAATATAAAGCCCGAGGAGTCGAACTATGCCTTTTTCGAGTTAATTTGTATTCTCCCGGGCAAAGTAAAAGAATTCGAGGCCTACTGCAAAGAATGGGCATCTCTATGTCAAAGAATAGGCCTCCAAATTGGATATGTAACATATCAGGGAGTATTTGGAACGGAAGCGCCCTTTTATTTATTCGTAACCAGTGCCAAGACGCAGGCAGACACCTTTAGCGAAGAAGAAAGAATCATGAAAACATTGAGTCAAGAAGAGAAACAAGAACTGGGAGCTGCGTATGAAAAGGCTTTTACCTTTTTTCAAAAATACGAAACCAAGCATGGCCGGTCCCGCCCCGACCTTTCTTATGCTCCCGAAGAAACTAAACCGAAAAAATAATTTTTTACGATATGACGTGCGTCCCGGCTTCGATCCTGATGACGTGAATCGCGGGCGTCCTGCCGAACGAAGCCTGGTAGTCCTGGCTGACGCGCTCCCGAAGCTCGGGAACAGCGCCTTCTTCGACCAGGCTGATGGCGCAGCCGCCGAAACCTGCGCCCATCATCCGCGCCCCGAAGACGCCCTCGACCTTCATGGCCGCCTCAACCAGGGCATCGAGCTCGGGTGAGCTGACCTCATAGCCGTCTCTCAGGCCGGCGTGCGACTCGCCCATTCGCTCCCCAAACCCTCTGAAGTCTCCCTCGACGAGGTCCCGGCAGGCTTCCTCGACCCGGATATTCTCCCGGATGACATACTCGCAGCGCTTGTAAACCAGGGGGTCGATCTCGGCTTTATGCTCCTCGAGGAGGCAAAATCCTACGTCCCTGAGGCTCCGGATGCCGGGGGCGTATTTTTTCAGGACCTCGACGCCTTCCTCACACTGCCGGCGCCTCACGTTATATTCGGAGGAGGCCAGCTCGCGCCGGACCAAGGTATCGCAGACGACGATGCGGAGGTCCGGGCGGTCGAACGGGAAATATTCATATTCGAGCGACCGGCAGTCGAGCTTGAGGACCTTCTTCTCGCGGCCGTGGATATTGATGAACTGGTCCATGATGCCGCATCGGACGCCGACGAATTCGTTCTCGGCCTTCTGGGCAAGCTTGACCAGGGTGAGGTTATCGAGTTTGAGGCGGAACATTTCATTAAGGGCGAAAGCCAGACCGCCCTCGATGGCTGCCGAGGACGACATCCCGGCGCCTATGGGAATGTTCCCCCCGAAGACGCACTGAAAGCCTCTCACCGGGCAGCCGTTCTTGACGAATTGATCGATGACGCCTTCGAGGTAATCAGGCCAGCGCAGGGGCGACCGGCCGAGTTCGTGGACGTCGCAGCGGAATTCCTGGCCGTAATCATGCGAGACGAAGTGGCAGACCGTATCCGACCGCGGGGCGACCGCAAAAACGACGGCTTTGTCGGTCGCCCCCGGGAGCACGAACCCCTCGTTATAGTCCGTATGCTCGCCGATCAGGTTCACTCGGCCCGGAGACATCACCAGGAGCGGCTCCGCCCCGAAGCGCGCCCGGAACTTGTCCGAGACCTGTTGTATTAAATCATGCATGAGGATTCCCCTTTTTCCCGGCCATCCCTCACCTGTTTTTGAAAAAGAACACCGCACCGGCCACAGCCATAATCGCCCCCCACCAAATGTTCGGATGGAGACTGGCCAGGGCGGTCGTGCTCTTGACGCCGAAAACGAGCATGAAGATCCCGGTTAGAAAAACCAGAACTCCCATGGTCAAAAGGACGAGGCCGACGAAGTACCAGATGGGCTTCATCTTTTTCTGTTCTCTCGGCTCTGTTCGATCGTTCACGGCGTCCCTCCTTACGTCACCAGAACCAGATGTTAAGGGCCAAAAAGATGATAAGCGAAAGGACTGCCCAGAATGCCGGCCGTCGAAGGAGCGGGACTGGCTGACCCAAAGTCTTCGGAGTCAGCCCCTTGACGAGTCCCACGAGTTCCTCGTCCGGCTTCTTTTTCGTAAAGAGGCTGATTGCGATCGTAACCCCAAAGCAGATCAGCCAGGCCCACCAGGCCCTCCAGAAATTGACCGCCATGTCGCTCTGGACCGAGGACATCGTAATGAACCGGGGATCAATCCAACTAAACTTCACGGCCAGGAACATCGTGAAGGACGATCCCATGCCCGTAATAAGCCCCCAAAATGCCCCATTCGGAGTGATCCATTTGACGAACATGCCGAGAAGCATGGTAGCGAAAAGCGGGGCGTTGACCCAGGAAAAAATGGCTTGCATATAATCCATGATGCTCGGGAAGCTCTTGGCCCAGTAGGCCGTGCCCACGCTGATGACGATCCCGGCCAGGGTGGCGGCGCGCCCCATCCAGAGGAGGTTCTGGGGAGAGGCCTTTTTATTGAATACCGAATGATAGATGTCGTATGTCCAGACGGTATTGAAGGCGCTGATATTTCCTGCCTGCCCGGCCATGAAGCCGGCCAGAAGCGCCGTCACCCCAAGCCCGATGAGCCCCGGCGGATAATAGCGGGCGATGAGCATGGGGAGAGCAGAGTCGTAGTTGATCTTGCCCCCGTCCTGAAGAAGCGTGAATCCAGTTCCCGGGTCCCGGGCAAGGGCCAGGGCAATCAGGCCGCCCAGGATGACGATAAAGGGGACCGCCATCTTAAAAAACGAGGCCAGAATGGGCGTCATGCGGGCCGAACGCAAATCTTTGGCCGATAAAGCTCTCTGGACGACCAGGAAGTCCGTGGTCCAGTAGCCAAATGAGAGCACGAACCCCAGTCCGAGGACGATCCCCCCCCAGGTGATCATCATCCCATTCTGGGTCGGATCTCCCGAAGTCGACCAGAGTTTGGAGAAGGCCTCCGGGATGCGGCTGAAGACCTCGTTGACGCCGCCGATGTCGATAATCCCCAGGATGGAGACAAGGAACAGCCCGAACCAAATCAGGAAGAACTGGATGATCTCGGTGAAGATGGCCGACATCAGGCCGCTCAAGGTGACGTACAGGGCGACGGTCAGCGCCGAAGCCCACATGCTGACGTCCCAGTTCCAGCCCAGGAAGGTGTGAAGGACCAAAGCCATGGCGTAGAGGTTGATGCCGGAAACAAGAAGGGTCATGACACCGAAAGAGACGCCGTTCAGGACGCGCGTTTTCTCATCGAAGCGAAGTTTGAGGTAGCCCGGGATGGACTTGATCCGCGAGCTGTAATAGAAGGGCATCATATAGATGCCCAGGAAGAGCATGGCCGGGACGGCGCCGATCCAATAGAAATGGGCCACGTACATGCCGTACTTGTATGTATTGCCCGTCATGCCGAGGAGTTCAAGGGCGCCCAGGTTCGCGGACAGGAAGGCCAGCCCGGCCACCCAGGAGGTGTTCTTGCGGCCGGCAAGGAAGAAATCGTCCTCGGTCTTGGTATAGCTTCTGAGATAGAAGCCGATGCCCAGGACGAATCCGAAATAAATGGCAATGATCAGCCAATCGATGAAGGTCAGGCCGATGGCTTGCATCTTCGTTCGGCTCCTTGACCGAAAATCGGAGATAAGAGGAATAACAGCTTGCCCGGGAAAAGTCAATCCGGCCCGAAAGGCCTAAAGGGGTTTTTTGTACCCGAGGCGGAGCGAATTCTCGGCCGGCTTGCCGCGAGGAGAGTAGCCCGTATCATTGGGGCCTCCGTCGGCGGGATCGGGCGACCACTGCCACCAGTACATGCCGGCCAGCCAGGTCCGGCCGGCGACCATCCTCAGGGCGGCTTCGTAGCACTTCCTCTGGACGGTGAGGTCGACAGGACCTTGCCGCTGCCAATCCCAGGGGTTCTGGGCGCCTCCCTCGACGCTGCGATAGCCGATCTCGGTGATGACGAGGGGCTTTCCCCAGCGCTCGGCGAGCGCCCTCAACTTCTCCAGGTAGCCTTCCCAGCCGTGACAGAGGTGGGAGATCGAAGGATGGCGCTCATAGGTTAGAGTCGGATAAACGTCCATGCCGATGTAGTCGAGGGCGTCCCACCAGGTCACGGCGCCCGGATTCGACGCGGCCTGATCGTCGGCATAGATCAAGGGGCCGGGAAAAACCTCCCGGACGGAGGCGATCGTCCGGCGCCACTCGGAGGCGCGATGGACCGTGGCGTCGAACTCGCAGCCGACGCAGAAGAGCTCGACGTCGAGGTCCCGGGCCATCTCGGCGTAATGGAGAATGAAAGCCCGGTAGGAGTCAAACCAGGCTGCCCAATCGGCTTCCGTGAAGCCCGGCCCGATCTCTCCCCGCCAGCGGTTGTTCTCGAAGGGGTCGATATGGGGTTTGAGCATAACCTTGAGGCCAAGGCTGCGGGCGTACCGGATGATATCCATGACCGAATCGTCCGAGGGGGTCGGCTCAGAGGAAAAATCGATCGTCGTGGAATTGACGGTTTCCTGGTAGGCCGTGACCAGCAGACTGATCCATTCGGCGTTGGTCGCGGCAAGTGCCCGCAGGGAGGCCCGCGGCATCTCGCCGACGTAGGCATCGCGCGAATAGCCCGTGAAGGCAATGCCCTTCTGGAAAGCCCGCCGCTCCGATACGCGCTTAATTTCCCTCTCCCTTTCCCATCCTGTATCCGGCGCCGCGATGATCAGGCACGAGGCCAGCAAGAAGGCCGAAGCGGGCAAGACGGAAAATCCCAGTCGCCAACCGTATTTTTGGAACATAATGACAATCCTCAAGGAGATTCTAACCAAAAGGCAAAAATGTCGTCAACCCGCCAAGTTGACGCGCTCCGGGATTTTCCTTATACTCGATTCTCATAAAAAAAGGAAAAAACATGATCTCCAAGGGAAGAATCCTATTGGTTGACGACGATCAGGATTTTCTGGACCAGGTTACGGCCATACTGAGGAACGACGGCTATGAGGTCTTCACGGCGACCAGCGGCCAGGAAGGAATGGCCCGCGTCCGGACGGAGATGCCGGACGCGATCATCCTGGAACTGATGCTGGAGAAGCATGACACCGGATTTTTGTTCAGCCAACAGATCAAAAAAGACCCCCTGTTCAAGAAAATTCCCATCCTCATGGTGACGTCCGTCAGCGAAAAAACCGGTCACCGGTTCTCGTTACAGGACGATGGGTACTGGATGAAAACAGACGGCTATCTGGACAAGCCCGTCAAGCCGGAGGTCCTCTTGGAACACCTTGACACCCTCCTCAAGAAGAGGAGGTGCGCTTCGTGATTCCCCTCTTCTCCAAGAAGATCGCCGACTCGCATTTCGGACATAAACGAACTCCGTTTGCATGCCCAATCAGAAACGGAAGATATAATAGAGATGGAAAGGCGCGCCATGAATCCCAGCATCAACCCCAAGCCCAATGAAATCCTTAAAAAGGAACAGCTAGCTCCCTCGATTACCCTCTTTGAGATCTTCACGCCTCTCGTCGCCGGGACGGTCCGGGCCGGCCAATTCGTCGTCGTCCGCGCCGACGAATGCGCGGAACGAATCCCCTTGACCGTCGTCGACAGCCATCCCGACCGCGGATCGATCACCCTCATCATCCAGATCGTCGGGGTTTCGACCCGCAAAATGGACAATCTCAACGTTGGGGAGGCGTTGATGGACGTCGTCGGACCCCTGGGCAAACCGACGGAGATTAAAAAAGTGGGGACCGTGGTCTGCATCGGAGGGGGAGTCGGCGTTGCGCCCATTTACCCTATCACCAAGGCCTTCAAAGCAGCCGGAAACCGTATTCTATCGATCATCGGGGCCAAGACCAAGGAGATGTTGATCCTGGAGCAGGAAATGGAGGCCATCAGCGACAAGCTGTTCATCACCACGGACGACGGGACGTACGGCCGCCACGGATTCGTGACGGACGAACTCCGCCGCTTGATCGCCGAGGAAGGGCCGGTCGATTTGGTCGTGGCCATCGGACCGGCGGTGATGATGAGAGCCGTCTCCGAAATGACCCGGCCGCTCGCCATACCGACCTTGGTCAGCCTCAACTCCCTCATGGTAGACGGGACCGGCATGTGCGGCTGCTGCCGGATCACCGTGGGAAACACGACCAAGTTCGTCTGCGTGGACGGGCCGGAGTTCGACGGCCACAAGGTCGATTTCGCCGAGCTCCTCAAGAGGACAAACATCTACCAGCGTGAAGAGCATCGAGCCCTCTGGGATCACGAATGCCGACTCCAGGAATCCGAGAAGAAGCTCAAACGGGCCAAAAAGCGGGAACCCATGCCCAAACAGGACCCCAAGCTCCGGGTACAGAACTTCAATGAAGTCGCCCTCGGATACACGCAGGAACAGGCGATGCGCGAGGCCTCCCGGTGCCTGAGCTGCAAGAATTCCCCCTGCATAGCGGGCTGTCCCGTCGACATCGACATCCCGGCCTTCGTCAAGCTCATCCGGAACGGGGATTTCATGGGTGCCATTCACAAGATCAAGGAGAAAAACCTCCTGCCCGCCATCTGCGGCCGCGTCTGTCCGCAGGAAGATCAATGCGAGGTCGTCTGCGTCCTGGCCAAGAAGGGGCAGCCGATCGCCATCGGCCGCCTGGAGCGGTTCGCGGCGGACTATGCGTTCAAGCAGGGCGACGCGCGGCTGCCGGATCTCCCGCCGCCTACGGGAAAGAAAGTGGCGGTGATCGGGGCGGGACCGGCCGGCCTGACGGCGGCCAGTGAGCTCATCCAGATGGGCCACAGCGTCACCGTCTTCGAAGCCCTCCATAAGCCGGGAGGTGTCCTCGTATACGGCATTCCCGAGTTCCGCCTGCCCAAGGCGATCGTCCAACGGGAGAGCGAATACATCGAAAAGCTGGGCGCGGAACTTAAGGTCAGCCACGTGGTCGGAAAATCCTTTACCATCGACGACCTGTTCCGGCAAGGTTACGAGGCCGTTTTTATCGGGACGGGAGCCGGTTTACCCCACTTCATGAAGATCCCGGGCGAAAACCTCAACGGCGTGTATTCGGCCAACGAGTTCCTCACCCGTGTCAATCTCATGAAAGCCTATCTTTTCCCCGTGTACAATACACCGATCCATCTCGGACGGAACATCGCCGTCGTGGGCGGCGGGAACGTGGCCATGGACGCGGCCCGGGCGTCGCTCCGCCTGGGAGCGGAAAACGTCTATCTGGTCTATCGCCGGGCCCGAGAGCAGATGCCCGCCCGGGCGGAGGAAATCGAAAACGCCTTCGAGGAAGGGGTCCAGCCCCGGTTGCTGACCAACCCTGTCCGCATCCTGGGCAACGAGAAAGGCTGGGTCAAGGGCATCGAATGCATCAAAATGGAGTTGGGCGAACCGGATGTGTCGGGGAGACGGAAGCCTATCCCCATCGAAGGATCCGAACACATCATCAACGTAGACATGGTCATCATGGCCATCGGGCAGGGACCCAATCCTCTGTTAACCTCGACGACGCCGGACCTGGCGCTGACGAAATGGGGCAACATCATCGCCGACCTGGAAACGTGCAAAACCAATAAAAAAGGCGTGTTCGCCGGCGGCGATATTGTCACCGGAGCCGCGACGGTCATCCTGGCCATGGGCGCCGGCAAAAAGGCGGCCAAAGCGATCGATGAATATTTAAAAACCGGAAAATGGCAAACTTACCGTATAAAGGAGGGTATGCATGAAACTTAAGAGATTCATTCTAGCCGGGCTCCTCCCCTTAGTTGTGCTGTCCCTTGCCGCCGCTCTGACCCTGGGCGGCCAGGACTCAGCTAACTGCGAAGCGTGCGGAAAGAGGACGCCCGAGAACTGCACGGTCATCATGGTCGGAAAGGCCGCCTCAACCGACGGATCGGTCATAACGACCCATACCTGCGACTGCGCGGAATGCGACTGGACTTGGAGATGGGTTGCTGCCGCCGACCACCCGGCCGGCGCAAAGCGGAAGATCTATCATATTGCCCAGTTCGAAACCTTTCCTCCTGCCCTGGGACTCCGGTGGGAATACCTCCAGGCAAACCGCCAGACCGGCCTCGAGATTCCTCAGGTCCCCCACACCCACGACTACATCCACGGGGACTTCGGCTACATGAACGACAAGCAGGTCGCCATCGGCGAGTCGACGATCGGTTGCCAGAAGAGGATGGAGAACCCTACGCCCTCGGCAAAGTTCGACGTCACAATGCTCACGCTCGTCGCCATGGAGCGGGCAAATACGGCCCGCGAAGCCATCCGGATCATGGGCGAGCTCGGAGAGAAGCACGGCTACGGCAACACCGACACCGGCGAGATGCTGGCCGTGGCGGACCCGAACGAAGTCTGGCTGTGCGAGATCATGCCGGTCGGTCCTCTGTGGACGCGGGAAAGCGGGGAGCCAGGGGCCGTCTGGGGTGCCCGGCCCGTTCCGGACGACGAGGTTTCCGTATGCCCGAACGAATCCCGGATCGGCGAGATTGACCTTACGAAGCCTGATTTCTTCATGGCCTCGCCCAACGTCGTCTCGCTCGCCGAGAGCATGGGATTCTATGACCCTAAAGCCGGAAAACCGTTTAACTGGAAGAGGGCCTACAACCCCGAGCTCGGGAGTGCCGCATCAACGAACGGGGCCCGGGTCCGGCTGTGGAGGTTCTTCGATCTCGTAGCGCCGTCCAGAAAATTCAGCCCCGAGACTCCCAACATGGACCTCCCTTTCTCGGTCAAGCCGGACAAGAAGCTCTCCGCATATGACGTCATGCAGATGACGCGGGATAAAACCGAGGGGACACTCTGGTGGCCGGCCCGCGGCATCCAGGGCGGGCCGTTCCAGAATCCGAACTACCTCCCTTACGGTTTTGAGCTGGAGGGGAAGAGGTACGATACGCCGCGTATCATCAGTGTCAACCGAGCCGAGTATGTGACGGTCACCCAGAGCCGCGACTGGCTTCCGAACCATATCGGCGGGCTGGTCTGGCTGGCCTGGGGGGCCCAAGACACCTCCTGCTTTATGCCTCTCTACTCCGGGATTACATCGATCCCCCGTTCCTTCGAAATCGGAGACCACTGGGAGTTCAACCGGGATTCGGCGCGCTGGGCCTTCGATTACGTAGACTTCCACACTCAAGTCGCCTACTCCAAGGCCATCGAGGATGTCCGCAATGCCCAGGCGATCTGGGAGAAGCCGGTCGTCGACAGGACGCCGACGATCGACTCCTTCGCCCTGGAGCTTCATAAAAAAGATCCGGCAGCCGCCCGCAAGTTCCTCACGGATTACTGCCTGGGGAACGCCGAACGCGTCATCAATGCCTGGTGGAAGCTGGGGGACGACCTGTTGGTCAAGTACAATCACCTCTGGATCTACGATGCCAAAACCCGGAAGCGGAACCCGATGACCTTGCCGGACTGGTGGCTTAAGCTTCTCGTGGAGTACAACGGGCTCAAACCCCGGCCTGAAGAGAAAAAATAAAGCTTCCGAATTCCGTATTATGAACCGAATCTCTCAACTCTGAAGGGGCGTCGTAACCCTGGAAATAGGCCTTGAATTGACAGGAAACGCCCCGCAAGAATATATTATAATTCCAAAGGAGGAAGCTAGTGGAAAGCAAGCCATTTAACGCCTTTGAAATGGCCCAGAAACAATTCGACGGCGTGGCCGAAAAGCTCGGCCTCGATGCTGCGACCCGCGAATTGCTCCGCAATCCCCTGCGAGAGTATCACTTTTCGATCCCGATCCGTATGGACGACGGAAGCTACCGGGTTTTCAAAGGCTTCCGCGTCCAGCACAACGATGCCCGAGGCCCCTGCAAGGGCGGCATCCGGTTCCACCCCCATGAAACCATCGACACCGTGCGCGCCCTGGCCATGTGG
>Ga0136653_10001301_pt1 | contig 13541 bp, 11 predicted proteins | sample LakKivw275mmetaG_FD_94866 | JGI IMG/M metagenome (GOLD analysis project Ga0136653, IMG submission 94866) | Anoxic lake water microbial communities from Lake Kivu, Rwanda to study Microbial Dark Matter (Phase II) - Lake Kivu water 275m metaG... | ecosystem: Environmental > Aquatic > Freshwater >... | reverse complement strand
CTGTGAAAGAAAGGGACTCGGTCATCCGGATTCCATTTGCGATTCAATGCTCAACGACATCTCCGCGGCTCTGTCCAAGGAGTATTTGAAGAGATTCGGTTCTGTCATGCATCACAATATCGACAAGGGTCTTTTGGTTGCTGGGGAAGTGGAGAGGAAGCTTGGCGGAGGGAGGGTTACAAAACCTATCCTGATGGTCTTTGGCGATCGAGCCACGTTCCAGGTTGATAGTGACCCTGTTCCAGTTGAGGAGATAACCGTTCGCACGGCCAAGCAATGGTTCAAGAACAATATGAGATTCGTAGATCCAGACAACCATGTGAGATATCAGGTTGAACTCAAGAGGGGGTCAGAAGCTCTGACAGACATCTTTCGTAGGAAAGGAAGGTATCTGGGCGCGAACGACACATCCGCAGCTGTGGGTTATGCACCTCTAACCGAAACCGAGAGAACAGTTCTGGAGACAGAGAAGTTCCTAAACTCAAAAGATTTCAAGAAACGTTTCCCCGAATCGGGCGAGGATGTCAAGATAATGGGATTCAGAAAAAACCATGAATTCCATATGACAGTTGCGATCGCTTTCGTGGATCGGTTCATTGACAGCGAAGCCACCTACTTCAAAAAGAAAGACGACATCTTGGAAGAGATCAGAAGATTCGTTGAATCAAAAGTCTCTTTCGAGAACACAATGATCGACTTGAACACCTTGGATCAGAAAGGTAGAGGTATAGGAGGCATGTACCTGACGGTGTTAGGCACATCGGCAGATGATGGGGATTGCGGTCAAGTGGGGCGAGGAAACAGAGTAAATGGCATAATACCCCTAAATCGGCCAACATGCTCCGAAGCTGCTGCCGGAAAGAATCCAGTCAGCCACGTGGGTAAAATCTACAATCTTCTGACATACAGAATCGCGGACAAGATATTCAAGAACGTCGAGGGGGTTCAAGAGGTCTACGTCTGGCTCTTAAGTCAGATCGGCCAACCAATAGACCAACCAAAAGTTGCATCAGCCCAATTCATCCTTCAGAAAGGAGTGTCGCTAAGGGACATTTCAAAGAACGTGGAAGAGATAATTGACGCTGAACTCGGTCATATAGACAGGTTTACCGAGGATCTCACGAAAAACCCAGTCTCGGTGTGTTAACGTAACCTAAGTTCTTTTTCTTACCTCGTCCAATACGAGCTGGCAACTCCAGTACTTCTCACAGTAGGTCGTGCAGTATTCTGGACTGGGGCCTTGGCATTTCTCAGGTTTCCGAAAAGAGTTCACATGCAATCCTATGTTGGAGTTCGAGTCTGAATGGACTTCTTGGGACAAACTAGATTTTCTTGCGTGGTCAGAGCTTAGGGGTTTCCTAAAGTTTGGACATGCCGGATGATCTCGGCTGACCTCAACTTGCGAGACAGGACAGTACCCAAACTTGGCTTTACTGAAAGTTTCGCATTCACTACAGGTTCCATCTCGGTTGACTAGAAAAGAACTGCACAGTGCTTCATCTTTTGAAGTGGTCAGCTGACAAACCCCTTGATACAACTGGCTAATGGTACCTTGTTCTTAATATAGCACTTATTGAACTGATCATGCAACACGATGGCAACTCGTTAGGCATTTCCTTACGTGTAACAGGTTGATTACTTGAGTGAGCTAGGAATGTAGCGGAACTTGATTAAGATAAGTACCATGTTCAAATGACAATTGCGGGGCGTAGAATCTTGCATGTGTTTGGAATTTCAAGCGGAAACACGGGTCTAGTTGTGAAAATACTTCTGGCTCTGTTTCTCATGGTTGATTTCTTCATTATTGCCAGCTACTTTCTAGCCGGTCCGTTGGGGCTGTCACTAATCTTCGGAACCTCAGATGGAGTAGCCTATGCAGAACGCGATTCGACCCTCTACGTATTGATATTCATGCTACCGCTGCGTCTTCCAGTTGCTGTCAACTTAGGCGGTCTATTCTCGGTTCTTAAGGCAATATACACTGGTTGCCTCTTAGCATCATGGCTACTAGATCCAGGTCTTCCCAGGACTATTAGAGAGATGGTTACAGTTTCTCCGTTACGAATTTTCAGAAACTGGATCCTGACAATGCCCTTTGTCTCGGGTATGCTCCTGTTGGCCATTGTTGTGCTACAGAGTGTTCAAGAGGCTCAAGGTGTTCCGACTGGTGGAATAACCTTCACCAATCCCTACGAGACACTCACAGAGCTCGCCTACTCGCCTCTTTTGGAGGAGATAGGATTCAGGATCACTCCAATAGGAACATTCGTGGCCTTGGAAGCGTTTGTCGTTTGGCGAATTAAACGGCGATCAGGATACTCGATTAGTCTGTCGAGATTGCTTCTTCTATCATTTCTCGTTCCAGAAAGATCCAGAAGATTTGCAGGATTGAGAACCATAGAAACCCATGGCGTTCTGAGAGGCATCGGTGTGCCCGGATGGGTTGTCATCCTATTGACATCCGTAGCCTTTGGGCTTGCACATTTTCTATCCGGTTCAGGATGGGAGGTAGGGAAAATCTCCTCCGCATTCGCTGCGGGACTTGCACTTAGCCTCGTCTTCTGGCGCTACGGTGCACATGCAGCAACATTGCTTCACTGGTTCTTCAACTATTACAGCTATGTGTATCAACTTGCGTCAGATACCTACACTCAGGCTTTCACGAGACTATTCTACCTAATCCAGGACGCTACATTCTGGCTAGGGGTTTCTGGATGGCTAGCCTTTCTGCTAATTCTTCTCTTCAGAATTCGCTTCAAGACTCGGGAGAAAGCTTAAAGCCATCTTTGGCTCTCATCGAGCACGCATTGGAGACTTATCTCCAACTCAGTTAGACAGAAAAAGTTCCATAGTTCGGTGAGTATGATAGCATTGGCAAAGACACCTGAAGAATCTGGACGACTCCAAGACATCGCCATAGATGAAATGCCGAAAACCTACGATGTCCAGCAACATGAAAAGCGATGGCAAAATGCTTGGGATGAACTGAAGATCTACCGGTACAATCCCTCAGATAAGACTCGTGCAGCGTACAGCATTGACACTCCCCCACCGTATCCAAGCGGCGACTTTCACATGGGAAACGCTCTAAACTGGTGTTACTTCGATTTTGTAGCTCGATACAAAAGGATGAGAGGGTACAACGTCCATTTCCCTCAGGGATGGGACTGCCATGGGCTTCCAACAGAGGTCAGAGCTGAAACCACGTACAAGATCAGAAAGAAAGACTTAGGGGTAGTCGAATTCAGGGATCTCTGCAAACGATTGACTGAGCAATACATCGAGCAAATGAAGCAGGCAATGAAAGCAATTGGATACTCGATTGACTGGTCTCTGGAATACCGAACCATGGACCCGAGCTACTATCGTCTAACCCAACTTTCATTCGTAGTACTCAATGAAATGAACAAACTCTATCGTGGAGTACACCCCGTCAATTGGTGCCCTCGTTGCGAAACGGCGATTGCAGAGGCAGAGGTTGAGTACAGCGAGAAGGAGGGGTCTCTCATTTACATGAAGTTTCGAGTGGAGGAGGGGTATCTGCTTATCGCAACTTCACGACCTGAGCTTCTTTCGGCCTGTGTCGCGGTGGCGGTACATCCAGATGATGACCGTTACAAGAAGTATGTGGGCAAATGGATAGATGTTCCTCTGTTCGAGCGTAGGGTGAACATACTTGCGGACGATGGGGTTGACCCGAATTTTGGAACTGGGGTAGTGATGATCTGCACGTTCGGAGACAAGACAGATGTTCGATGGCAAAAAAAGCACAACCTTCCGATAGTGAACTCGATCACCGAGAACGGTCTCATGACAGAACAAGCGGGAAAATACAAAGGGATGACGATAGCGGAGTGCAAAACAAACATTACTTCCGATCTGAAGAAACTGGAACTGGTTGAAAAATCCGAAAAGATCAAGCAAAACACTGGAACGTGTTGGAGATGTCACACTCCTGTTGAGATCCTGTCCAGACAACAATGGTTCATGAAGACCCGTGAGATGACCGACGACATTCTCAAATGGACAGAAAAGGTCACATGGGTGCCCTCCTTCTCTCAGAGACGTATGATCGACTGGGCAACCTCACTCGACTGGGACTGGGTCATATCCCGACAAAGAATATTCGGTACACCCATCCCCGCATGGACATGCAAGAAATGTGAGGAGACAGTTGTTTCAAAACGTGAATGGTTACCCGTGGACCCTAGGTTTGAGAAACCTGCAGACTGCAAGTGCCCAAAGTGTGGTTCAGTTGATCTGGAGGGCGATGGTGATGTCATGGACACTTGGATGGATTCCTCAATAACTTGCGCAGTCCACGCTGGCTGGCCCGATTCGGATTCATTCGATCGACTCTTTCCAGCAGACCTGCAGCCAAACGGCCTTGACATAATTCGAACATGGGACTACTATCTCATGGCAAAACACTTGGCTTTGTTTGGAAAGGCTCCCTACAAAACTGTTCTAGTAAACGGCATGGTCAGAGGCACCGATGGCCGAATGATGCACAAGTCATACGGTAATTATGTCGATGCAGGTGATGTCCTAAAGAAATACGGAGCAGACGCCTTACGCCAATGGGCTGCGGCAGGAGGGGTGACCGGATACGACATACCCTTCCGCTGGAGTGACATTGAGTATGGAAAGAAGTTTCTCACTAAACTTTGGAATGCATCGAGACTTGTGCTAAGAAGCGTAGACGACTACGATCCCAAGGGAGAAATCGAGTTACAGCCTCTCGATCTTTGGATCAGAAGCAAACTTGAGAACATGACTCGAAAAGCAACCGAGGCCTATGAGAACTATCAGTTCAGCGTCGCAATAGACACCGTGAGAAACTTCACTTGGCATAGTTTCTGCGACCAGTATCTGGAAGGAATCAAGCATAGACTGTACTCGGGTGAACCTGAAGGTGAAAAAAGCAGACGTGCAGCGCAACAAACTCTCAATTTGGTTCTGGCAAGGATTCTTCAACTCATCGCACCAATATGCCCACACATATCTGAGAGCATCTATGAAAGGTTGAAGCTTCCAGAAAAATCTCGCAGTATTCATGAAACAACGTGGCCATCAATCAATCCCGCATTCATGAACGAAACCTATGAGAAAGAGGGCGACCTACTCGTCGCAGTGATGTCAGCTATTCGAAGAATGAAGTCAGACAAGGGGATTTCATTGAAGACCCCCATCAAGAAACTAGGAATCTACTGTCAAAACAATGAACACGATATCATTCAAAGGAATTCTGAGACCATACTCAGGACCTGCAACGTAGATTCACTCTCAATTGGAGAGCTGACTGAAGGTCAAGAAGGATTGCCTGTCGAGGGGTATTCAATAAGGATCCACGAGGAAGGTTCGTAGACAGCGAATGGAATTGGGCAATTTGTAGTTCGTGCTTCGCACAAGTTAGTCTTTTATACTGCTCATAAGTCCACTACATTTCAAGAGTAAGGACGCCATGAAGATATCTGAACTGAAATCTGGTATGCGTAGAGTCAGTCTAAGCGCAACGGTCAAGGAAATCTCCGAACCGCGTGAAGTCATGACAAAGTTTGGAGAAGCCAGCCGCGTTGCAACAGCTGTAATCTCCGATGAAAGTGGAAGTATCAAACTAACGCTTTGGAACAAGGACATCGACAAGGTATCAGCTAATTCTCAAGTGCAGGTAGAGAACGGTTACGTGACGACTTTCAGAGGAGAAAATCAACTCAACGTGGGACGATACGGAAAGCTAACGGTCACCTAGAGAGGGGTATTGCACTAGCAGCGATTTCTATCATACTTTTTTTTGAACTTCGTCCAGAGAGCGAACTAACGCTATATTGGTCGCTATCGTATTTCAATTCTGCCGAAAGTCAGGTGATGCGTCATGGGCGAAGAGGAACGATTCCAAGAAATAAAGTGGCTTCTAAACGCCACAATGGAAGAATTCAACTCCTTCCTGAAGTCTGCAGGCGGTTTCGAAGACGTAAAAGTTGGCAATGGTTGGGACCCATCAAATGTCCCTTACTTTCCGTATCTGTTCATGCCTATGCCTGCCTCAAGGGCTTTGGAAATCGCTGAGAAAAGGAAAGTCGAGATTTTCAGAGCTGTTTTTTGGATAGTAGGTCCAAGACGCGATAAGATCGAGATGATGGGAGAACCCAAGATTGAATATGTTCCAAGATGGGAGATCGAGGGATATCACGAATGCTTCTTCTTCAGGCATGATGCTTACCATCTGAAAGTGAAGGATGACGTAGTTGCAATCGAGGTTGAGGGAAAACTCAGGAACTTAGTCGCGGAATCGGCGTATCCCAGCAAAGACCAAACTCTCGAAAAAGGCTTGGACAGAAAAACCAATGTACTCATGCCTCAGAGACCCAAGTATTTCGCGATAGATGATGTTGTGGAATTGGCGTACCAGTCGCGGACCGGGCATCTATATCTTGACGAAATGGGTGCCGAAGACAAGGAATTCGAGGCTTTGAGAAACAAGCAAGAAAAATTCGAAAGTCTCTCCAACCGATCAGGCTCTGACGAGTTGATAAAGGGCTATCTTAAGGCTGCTATAGAAAAAAAGAAAGTGGCATTTGAGAAGTTGCATGATAAGATTGTGAAGCCACCGGACAGTTTCAGCAAGATACTGAGCAACAGGTTTGAAGTAACCCAGCTAAACCTCTTTCTCGTTCCAATTTACCTCTATCGTTACCGATACGGAGAAAGGATAGGTGAAATGAAGATTCATGGAGTAACTGGTGATGTTCTCGAATAGAACGTTCAGTTTATCTTGGAACTTTCAATACGAAGTCTCTGGTTTTCTGAAGGGTATATGAAGGCTTCTTGTGCCGCTGAGAAACTTCTTCCAGTACTTTCTTCTGAACCACTGTAAACCTCGCACTAGGAAGAAAGCAACCGCAATCAAACAAGCAATTGCAAGTACAAAGAACCAAGGCTGTACGTTCACTTCCAAGCTTGCCGCGCCACTGTTTCCCAGACCATCATATGCCATTATCGAGAGGGTCCAAGTTCCAATCTGAGAGAGTTCAAGCAAAGAAAGCGAACGGGTCGCATACCAGAAACCTGTCGCATTGCTGTAGGCCATTGGAACGGTCTCGTTGAGGGTGTTATGAACCAACCGGAGAGAGACTTGACCTTTTGTGAGACTTTCACCACTTGGATATGTAATTAACGACCTGATCTTGATTGAGTCAAACACAACCTGATAGGATGACTGATTTGTGTGGATTGCTATGGTGAGCGTTGCCGGAATGATATTGAAGGCGTCTGACGTCAGCTTGTCCGAACCTCCGATGTTCTTGAAACCATCATCGAAAGTTTGAGCATTCAACTCAAATCTATAATCGGATCCCAGACTGGCATTTACAGGAATCTTCCAGGCTGCTCGCCATACGCCATTCACACTGTCTACAAGTGTCGGCGCGATCCGTGTTACGACGATCGGACCATTCATTAGAATAGCCGGCACACCATCTCCTCCAATAGAGATCACTGGACTCATGTCTGGATACCGAACAAGGAAATCCATAGTCGCTGATTCTGTTCTCTGATACGCTGCTTGAGGTTTTCCATATATGGAAATCAGTAGCGTCGCAGGAGTAACAGTGAATCCGGTCTTATGGAAATACTCTTGGCTAGAATCATCAAATGTTCCAGTCCCGTCAAGAAAGATACCATATGATTCGGTAGCTGCGCTGTTCGGAACTCTCCATTTGGTAAGGAAAGTTCCATTCATATCAGCGGCTACTGTCGAGTTGAAAACAAAAGTCCCAAGCGGATTCCTGACGATAAGCTTGACACTACTTCCAGGCCAAATTCCTCCCCCATGAATTCCAACGGTTTCAGTTCGCTGGTACACTGACTTGTCCGTTCCCCAGAGGCCAAAGTGACATTGCGCGAGCGAACTATCGGAGGACATTGCCCCGGATATGCTTACCCTGTAAGTTCCAAGAGGATAGTCCACACCCAGAGGGATCTTCGTTTCTGATGGAACCGAACCATCCGCGGCCGTCTGGAAACTGATTCCAGTGTACCGTGTGGAGTTTTGATCGGGGCGGTTCATCCACACATAGTACGTTCCCGCAGCGAACCTTGTGCCCTTCAGATATGCTTCCTTATTCGATCTTGTGTACAATGGTTGTTCTGTACTGATTGTGGGGTTCGCTGGAGCTGCAAACGTTGCGGCGGAGCATCCTGCCGAAGATATTGCAAGTAATAGAAGAAATCCAGCGATTAGTGCTGTCTTTGATGCTGCCATGTCATTTTCAGTGAGCACTAGTAGTTTACAGTTTCTCTATTAACGGTTTCCAACATCATTAAATGAATCATCACTGTTCCATCGCATAGTGAATGCTGATTCAAAAATTGACCGAGCCTTTGGCGCCGGGAGAGGGATTTGAACTTCAAGTTCAGAACCTACTATGACTTGATCTCACCAGTCAGCTTAAGCCTTTCCACCATAGTCATATTTTGAGCCTATTCTTGGGAGCATCATTGGTCCAGGCCCGCGGGGATTAGCCCAAAGATTTGCGCGATTCCACTCTCACACAGGCTCATTCTTGAGCCTCCAAACGGATGTTCGAATCATCCCCCGCTACCAACTCCTTCTTTGGCGGTGGGCTCGTTCTTTCGTCTTTTTCTCCTTTTGGTTTCGATTTATTGTTGAAGTTTTAGGGATCCTATAAGGTTGATCTTTTTGGTTCGGATGTGGCGATTTAGTGATTGGGTGTTCGAATAGTCCAACGAACGGCTTTCTGTGAGCCACTTTCGGGGTCTGGGTGTCCTGCTCTAAAATGAGCCTTCAGACTAATATCATGGAACAAGGACTTACATATTGATCATGCGTATCGGGATCGGATGCGATTGACCAAGAAGATTAGAATCAAGACTCAGTCTATAGGTGAAATCTTAGCTGAAATTGTTACTGACAAGAATCCGAAGACCGCTGAAGCCGTATGGAAGGCTCTGCCAATCAACGGCACAGTGAACAGATGGGGAGAAGAGATCTACTTCACCATCCCAGTCAAAGTACAAGATGAAAAGGCTCAGGAAGAAGTAGACATAGGAGACCTAGGTTACTGGCCTCCAGGAAACGCTTTTTGCATATTCTTCGGACCCACTCCAGTCAGCACCGGTGCCAAACCAAGGGCAGCCAGCCCTGTGAATGTCTTTGGAAAAATCATTGGAGAAACGAAATCCTTAACTAAAGTGAGGAGTGGAGAAAAAATCGAAGTGGAGCGTGTAGAATAGTTTCCTCCACAGTATTATTCATTTCTTATAGGGGGGTGGAATCGAAGCTCCTTGGTATGTTGCTTGCCAATTTGTTTTTTTCGGTCAATAATTGAACAGTCTTTTCTACTGAAGCAGAACTACAATCAAATTGCGTGACTCTTGCATCCTTGTAAGGAAACAGAATTAGGCAAATGGCATCGGTTCCTCGCTCTCTTCCTATTCGCCCCATTCCCCGAGTCATTCGGTTTCGTACGATATGCGAAAACTTTCTGCTTCTTCCATTGTAGAGATCGACCAAGTTCGGCCTCGGATTGGGCTCCTCTGTTATGACCAAGATTCTCAGTTCCTTGATGTTTATTCCTTCCCAGAAAACAGTCGAGTTGGTTAAGAGGATTGAGTCCTTTCTCGACATGAACCTCGAGAATTTCTCCAATCTTTTCCGCGAACCGTCACCGCCCAAGATGCTTATGACGCGCGAACCAAATGGGGCATCTTGAAAACCTTGAAGCCATCTTCGAAGAGTGACAGGTCGGTTCATAAGTATCAGCGTACGAACCGATCGCCTAGCTAGAAGTTTGCGGGCAAGAGCAATTGCAGACTCACTGTCAATTCTCTCTCTGGGGGCGAAGTAACGGCACCGCGAAGCTGAATTGGTTTGTGAAGGAATCTGTAATCTGCACACATCAGCTGGCTGAATACCGCAATAGAGTTCAAGTTCGTCGTCATTAAGTGGCGTGGCCGAGATCAAAATGGTTGAGGATCTAGCTGTAACCAGCCGTTCGTGAGGATCTGCTGATAGGAGGTGCAGCTCAGTCTTGGTAGGCATATGTGAAATTGTCACAATCCACTTAGACCTGGAAAGGTAGATGTTCTTCACCCACTTGTAACCCCTTGCGGTGTGCACGATCCACATCTCACCAAACCCTTTCGCTAATCCTATATTTCGGGACAGATGAGGGTAGCTAGCTCAATACTGGTTCCAAGCCTTCGAGTATCATTGTTGAAATTCAGAGGCACATTTAATTCCGCAGACCCAATATATTTGGGAACACTAGAGGCGAAGGTGTCATATCCCAATGGAACAAAAGGTCAATCCCTTCGAGGAAGTGATTAAGGAGGTCGAGATTGCAGCTGAGAAGTTGAAGTTGAGTCCCGATGTTGTTGAGCAACTCAAGTTTCCAAGAAGGGTTGTGACAGTTTCTGTGCCCATAAGGATGGATGACGGACGAGTCAAGGTCTTTACTGGATATAGAGTCCAGTACAACATGTGGAGAGGCCCTTACAAGGGTGGAATTAGATATCATCCGGCTGTCGAGCTTGATGAGGTAAAGGCGCTCGCGGCATGGATGACCTTCAAGACAGCCTTGATGGATCTCCCCTATGGAGGAGCGAAGGGAGGAGTTGTATGCGATCCGAAGAAACTCTCGAAAACTGAGCTTGAGAGGATAACTAGGCGATATACCACAATGATAATAGACGACATAGGCCCCCATAGAGATATCCCAGCTCCAGACGTAAACACCGATGCGCAGACAATGGCTTGGATAATGGACACGTACAGTTCAATAAAGGGATACAGCATCCCCGAGGTCGTTACGGGCAAACCACTGGTTCTGGGTGGCTTACCGGGAAGAGAATCCGCCGCAGGCCGGGGAGTAGCGATCTGTACTAGAGAAGCTACCAAGAAAGTCGGTATCAACCTTAGAGACGCTAGAGTGGCAGTACAGGGATATGGCAAAGTGGGTTATTGGTCAGCAAAGATTCTCAATGATATGGGTGCAGAGATCGTGGCTGTGAGTGACACTAAAGGAGCATGCATCATGCGCGACATCGATCCATTCAAGCTTCTGGACCACAAGAGGAGAACAGGCTCCGTAGTTGGCTACGAAGGTTCCAGAACGGTTACATGCGAACAACTCTTGGAGTCAGAATGCGACATTCTAGTTCCAGCAGCCTTGGAGAACTGCATAACAAGGACTAACGCTTCTAGAATCAAGGTCAAGATAATTTCCGAGGGGGCAAACGGTCCGACGACTGCGGAGGCTGACAAGGTGTTCTACAACAGAAAGGTATTCGTTGTACCTGATATACTTGCTAATGCTGATGGAGTTACTGTCAGCTATTTTGAATGGGTTCAGAACCTGAGCAGAGAAGAGTGGACCGAGGAAGACGTGAACAAGAAGCTTGAGGAAAAGATGGTACGAGCATTCCATGACGTCGCGGAGATGTCCGAGAAACATAAGGTCAACATGCGGACCGCCGCTTATATGTTGGCTGTGGCAAGAGTGGCCGAAGCTCACGTGAGAAAGGGGCTGTTCCCGTAGCCTCTCTTGCAATCAACCTATGTACCGAGGTATGCGACCTTATGCACCAAGAGGAAGAGTATAAGGCGTACATTTTGATCAAGGCTGAATCGGGTAAGGATCTCGAAGTCTTTACCAAAATTCGTGACCTCAAAAACAGGTATCCTATTCGTGAGGTAGCGACACTGTATGGTGACTACGATGTCATCGTAAAGATCCAGATAACTAGCCCTGACGATCTAGAAAGCTTCGTCTTCAACGGTCTTCGCCCAATTCAAGGAATAATCGGAACGCAGACTCTAATAGCTGCAAGATCACTTGAATTCAGATAGCCAACAAGAACTATCCACACCTTACGAATATTGACCAGTTCCCAAATATCTTCTGTTGCGCAATTTTTCTTTTGAGAATGAACGGTGATAGGACCCCTGTCAAAGGTCGTCATCTAACCACGATTCTGGTACCATAACTAGATGTTGCCCGTGAAATGATATGGTACAATTCTGCCCGAACTGTCGATCAGCTCTTTTTATCACTAAAGAGGGAGATGCCGTGGTGGCTAGGTGTTACAAGTGTGGCTATGAATCAACACCGCGATCCAAGACTACTGTAAGCCATAAGCCAACAACGGAGAAAGCTGTGTATGTCATAGAAAGAAAGCCAGAGTATGTGGACCGGGTCTGCCCGAAGTGTGGACATAACAAGGCAACAAGAGTGAACGTTCAGACCGTAGGAGATCATGCAGGTACTGGCCAAGAGAGGTCCGGCGCCGTGTACCGTTGTCTGCAATGTAATGCTACATGGCGTGACGCCTGGTAAGCGCACATCAACTTTGAACTCTTTTTCCACCGTTTTGATTGATTGACCGGTTGAATGAAGCGGGGTTAAGTCTTTGATTGCCTCTGGCATCCCTAATTATAATTGCTCGTAGCGGATGAGCCCTTTCTCCTCGAGAGTTCGTTGAATCGTGGCTACGGCGCGATGGATCTTTTCTTCCATCTTTGCTCCGACGCATACAAGCTTTCCACTTGAGAAGATAAGGAACACAGTTTTCGGCTCTTCCATACGGTAGATCAAGCCTGGAAACTGTTCAGGCTCATACATGCTTCTCTTCAGCGAGTACGCTGCTTTATCCAGGTCTATAGTTCCACCAAGTCCTCCTGAAGCGACCATGTTCTGTATCTCAATGTCAGGCTTCTCGACCGTCACGATCCTTTTCTTTCTCAGCTCGTCAACAACCTTCATCACCGCTTCCTTCGCCAGTTTCTCAGACTTCGCTCCTGTACAAACCATTTTTCCAGAACTGAAGATGAGCGTCGAAGTCTTGGGATCCTTCAACCTGTAGACAAGGCCTGGAAACACTTCCGGTCGGTATTCGACATCCGGGAGTATTCGGGTAATGGAGTTAAGGTCTACGTGTTGTTTAAGGGCAGCTGTAGCGACCGTATTCTCTATTCTTATAGATACCTTTGCTCTTTTCTCCGTCTGAGACAACTCTTCTAGCCTTATCTTCCTAATTCAATTATTGCATTACGACTTAAATTTAGACGGAAATGCTAGAAGTCAAAGCTCAACCCGAAAGCTCATCTTTATCATTGATGTTAAGCCTTCGCGTCACATTTGGCATTTGAACAGCCTCAAAAATGTCATACTCACTAAAAGTTCTAATCGGACTCGTACAGGCATCCTCTATTAGGTGGGTACGGTGGCCATTGCTTATGTTCTAATAATAGCAGAGGTCGAGAAAGAGGACGACGTGCTGAAAGAGCTGAAGAAGGTTCCAAGGGTGATAGAGGCTTACTCCGTCTACGGTGTATACGACATAGTCGCAAAGGTTGAGACAGGTGACGTTCGAGAACTCAAAGCTGTTATGACCGAGATTAGGAGACTACAGTACGTTAGAAGCACGACTACCATGATAGTTGCGGCTTCTTAGCGGGCTACGTAGCAGTGGATTTCTCTATCGCTACGTATACATCTTTTATACAGTCTAGTAAACGT
>Ga0136653_10001298_pt1 | contig 13547 bp, 9 predicted proteins | sample LakKivw275mmetaG_FD_94866 | JGI IMG/M metagenome (GOLD analysis project Ga0136653, IMG submission 94866) | Anoxic lake water microbial communities from Lake Kivu, Rwanda to study Microbial Dark Matter (Phase II) - Lake Kivu water 275m metaG... | ecosystem: Environmental > Aquatic > Freshwater >... | reverse complement strand
TGAAATTTATCGCTCTATAATGGCCATTTTTCTTCTGTAAAAAACAGGGTACTTCTGGATATTTTTTAAGGCTTTCCTGAAACATCCATATAAGTGTATCTTTCATTGTGTCCCACTATTATAACAGATATAACAGAACTTTAAAGAGATTGTCCGGTTTAATTGTAATTTTCTGCTTCTCTACCTCTTTGCACCACTGGTCGGCTATTAAGCTGTTTTTGTGGGATGCAGGAAAGGGGTTGTGACCTGTCCCTCCTTCGTTATATGTTTAATAGTATACAAAACTTATATTCTCAGGTTGTACTATTTTTAGGGGACAGGTCATACAACCTTAACCTTTGTTTGCTCTTTGGTATCACATACCCAGCTTCCCTTGGATGTCCTCTTTCAAGACTTTCTTGTCTACCTTACCGACCTTCGTGAGGGGCATGCTATTGATGAATTCAACCCGCTCCGGTAGTTGGAGTAAAGAGGCCCCGATCCCCTTCATATAGGTAATAAGCTCCTCAAAGGTAAGTGTTGTCCTTGGTTTGAGCTTGATGTAGGCGCATATACGTTCGCCGAGAGCCTTATCCGGCATACCTATGACTGCAGCTTCCGTAACAGCAGGATGGGAGCTGATCAATCGCTCGATCCCTATGGCGCTGATTGTTTCGCCCCCCCGGAGGATTGTCTCTTTAATCCTGCCGGTAATGGTGATTGTACCGGACTCGTCAATCTTTGCCAGATCTCCTGTCTTAAAAAAACCGTCCTTTGTAAATATATGCTTGTTCTCTTCTGTTGATTTGAAATAACCGTTGAAAATGTTCGGCCCTTTCATGGTAAGCTCACCCTCTTTGTTGGGAGGGACTTCCTGCCCATACTGGTCTATGATTCTGGCCTTTGTATAAGGACAATCTTTTTTGCCTACAGAGGTGCAAATAGTTTCAAAATCGGCATCAAGGCGCGTCATGGCGCCAGGCCCCTCAGAAGAGCCGAGAGTGTTTACGAACTTACAACCTATTTTCTCATAGACGCTTTTAACCAACTCCGGTGTGCTTGGTGCGCCGCCTGCGTAAAGCCTTTTAAGGGAGCTGAGGTCATAATCTTTTAGATTGTCGAGCTCGACAATCCTCTGGACAAGGGCTGGTACCGTAGGAAATGCCGTCACCTTTTCCCGCTCTATGACCCTGCATATGTCTTTGGCGTTTGTTGAATCGGTGAGCACATATTTGGCATAGTTGAAAAAGGCGCCACCGACACAGTTGTGTATAGCCTGAGCATGACTTACCGGCGCGGCGGTTAGCATAACGTCATCGCTCGTTACTTCCCATGCCTTCGTATGGTATTCCACACTCGCAATGTAATCGTTGTGTGTCCGGGGAACAGCCTTGGGCAGGCCTGTTGTGCCGCCGGTAGGGAGTATTATCGATACTTCCATTGGATCCGGACGTCTTGCTGCGAGGGCCTCAAGATTGGCTGCGGTCAGCTTGCCCTCATCTATCAACTTCTCTAAAGGAATAAACGCTTTATTCTCAGGCGCTCTGACCGAAATAATGTGTTTTAGCTCTCTGTTGTTCTCTATGACGCTTTTTATAAGCGTCAGATAGTCGGTGTTTTTGTAGCGGTCAGGACCGATCCATGCTACTGGATGGGTGAGACTACAAAGGTAATTGATTTCAGTAAGCCCATGGCGCGGTACGAGCAGAACGACTATGGCTCCGGCTTTCTGCAGCGCATAAAAGGCGATGATAAATTCATGCCAGTTCGGGATCTGGATGAGAACGAAGTCCCGCTCCTTGATCCCCAGCTCTATAAAACTTATGGCCAATTTATCAACCTTTTCCCGCAGTTCTTTATAGGTCAGTCTATTGGTGTCATCTACAAGGATTTCTTTTTGCGGATAAAGGTCGCTCCCCTTGTCAAGCATGTCTCCCCATGTGATGCCTAACCACCATCTGTATTTGGTATATCTCTCTGTATCTTCCGGCTTATACGGCTCGAATCCATCTATTGGCATGGGGCCCCCTCCTTTTGTTTTTGTAGACTATTCAGTCTATTCGGTCTGTTCAATCTGTACGATCTATCAGTCCATTCAGTCTGTTTAGCCCGTATGGTCATGAAAGCCTTTTTGAATAGACAGACAGGACAGACCAGAGACTGAATAGTATGTGACTGTCGGAACAGGAAGAGATCCCATTCCGACAGTCACATTATTTTATCGCACATTCATAAGATCATATCAACCTAATATAGCCCTCTTCACGAGAGTTTTTGCAATCTCCACCTTGTACGCATTTTTTTGCAGGGGATTTACGCCCCCAAGAGCCTCTGCCGCAGCCAGGGTAGCTCTGGCCTCGTCAATGGCACGGCCTTTTAGAATTTCTTCAGCGTTCCTCGCCCTCACTGGTTCGGGAGCGACCGCCCCCAGGGTGATACGGGCATCCGTGCAAATGCCGTTTTTAATGGTAATCACCGATGCCACGCTGGCGATGGCAAAATCAACGGGTTTTCTCAGGGTAAATTTCAGATAGTTCTGTCGAGCCCCCACAGGCGGCTTTGGAATCTGAATTTCCGTTATCAGTTCATCGGGTCCGAGTATCGTCGATTCTGTGGCGCTGGTATTGAAGAATTGCTGAGCAGTTACAGTTCTTTTTGTAGTCTTGATTTTTGCGTCCAGGGCGACCAGCGATATGGCCACATCAGAAGGGCTTACGGCAACGCATCCGCAGTTGAAGCACCGACGCGCTTCTGTCTCGATCTCGCTTATGCTGAGACCAGGCATATCCTCAAGATTGATGCCTTTTACCCGCTCTGACGGCGACAGTTCAGAAATTATGGCGCGGGGTATTGCTTCAAAAGAGGAATCAATAAATTTCGAGCCTGTTTTGCTTGGCTCTTCTAAGGGTTGATCTCCTCCGAGGAAAGACTCCATTGCCAAGACTGCCTGTCGGGCCGATGCCACTGCCTCAATAACAGTAGACGGCCCGGATAGCATATCACCACCGGCAAAGACTGCCTTGCCGCCTTTCTTGGATGCTGTTGCAAGAGATGGCTCACTGGTCTGGCCGATAGCGACAATGATACTCTCTGCCCGCAGGCTCACCGCGGAGCAGGCGGCGTCATACCGGGGATTGAAGGTGCCGTCTGGTTCGCGAACCGATATACAGGCAATTGTTTCGATGCCTGTGGCTTTGCCGTCCTTTGCAATTATTTCTTTCACGCCGAGAGAAGGATGGATAATCATTTCTTCTTCCTCGGCCTCCCGGATTTCGCTGTCAAGGGCCAGCATGCTGTCCTTGGAACCGGGTTCGCGGCATTCGAGGCAGACAAGATGCACTTCTGCCGCCCCGAGCCTCCTGGCTGTTCTGGCTGAGTCGACGGCCACGCTGCCGCCGCCGATTACGATCACCTTCCCACCCAGGGGGACTTTTTCCCCTGCATTGATGCGTTTCAGGTAGTCCAGCGCATAATAGACGCCCTTGGCATCTTCTCCCGGAACCCCCAATTGGAGGCTCTTCCAGGTTCCACCGGCCAGAAATACTGCATCGAAGCGCTGCTTAAGGTCGGTGAGGGCCACATCGCTGCCCACATCTACTCCAAGCTCAAACTTGATCCCCATGCCTTTAAGAGCTTGGACCTGCTTCTTTACCACATCTTTAGGCAGGCGATAGGGTGGAATACTGTAGAGAAGCATGCCTCCCGCCTCGGGAAGCCTTTCATATACAGTAACCGAATGGCCGGACCTTCTCAGATAGAAGGCTGCTGCAAGACCTGCCGGGCCTGAGCCTATGACTGCCACCTTCTTCCGGGTCTCGGTTTTGGGCGGTGTGAAATAGTCGCCCGGTCTCTCCAGCATGTGGTCACCTACGCCGCGCTCGATGCAATGAATAGCCACGGCGTCATCCAGTTCACTTCGATTACACTCGGGCTCACAAAAAACGGGACATACCCGGCCGGTGACAGCAGGTAGTGGATTGAAGTCTATCAGTAACCGAGCTGCTTCGGCGAGGTTGCCCTTTTTGATTTTACCCAGATAGGTCGGTATGTTGGTCTTGGCCGGACAATGTGTGGTGCAGGGATATTCGGTGAGGGCTGCTGCTCCGAATATAGAGTGATACCGGTTGTCCCCCATGAGGGCGTTGCAGCTCTTCCCGTCTTTGCGCAGGCACTTGATGGCGCCGCCAAGTTGGTCGGGATACCGATAGTACCAGCATCGCACGTCCTGGGCCAGGTTCCCGCCGATAGTGCACATGTTGCGAACCTGGGGGGTGGCCACGGACTTCGCCGCTTCGGATAACAAGTGGTATTTTTCCTTGATGACCGATGAATCTGCTATTTCCGATAGTTTTGTAAGGGCCCCTATCTTGAGGCCTTTTTCATCTTCTTTTACATAGCTCAATCCATCAATGGTCTTTATGTTGATTATCGCTTCCGGGTACTCAGGAAGGCTCTTTTCCTTTAAGGCACCAATCAGGTCTGTACCCCCGGCGCTGACCTTAGCTTTTCCTTTATATTTTTTGAGGAGTCTGGTCGCTTCCCTGATTGACCGTACATTGTGGTGGGTGAATGATTTCATTTCGAACCTCCTTTGTGTGCATCGCCTATTTTTCCGAGAGCCTTTAATACTTTGTCCGGCGTTATAGGGTATTCGTGTATCCAGGTGCCGATGGCATTAGATACAGCCATAAGCACAGCCGATGGCCCCGGGGAAGGAGCTATCTCGCCAACGCCGAATGCGTGGAACCGGTGAGTATCAACAGGGGTTTCAAGAGTAACCCTGTCCATAATGGGCAGTTCGGAAAAGGTCCTCCATTTGTAATCGATCATATTGGAATTCAGTATACGGCCTGTTGAGCGGTCAAGGATGGTTTCTTCGAAGATCGCAGTATCAATCCCTGCCGAACCGAGGCTGGCGTTGAGCTGCCCTTCAAGACCCTGGGGGTCAATGATCTTGCCTACATCTGTAGCGTTCAAAACCCGGATCAAGGAGACCTTTCCCGTCTCTGTGTCGACTTCTACCTCAACGAAGCACATCATGAAATTGGTGAATGAATAATCCGGTTCAAATCGGCCGTAGCCCGTAATCGTTCTGTCCGGACCCATTGCTGCAAGCCAGGGGATCTTCTTTTCCGGATTGCTTTTGGAGAAAATCAGGCCGTCCACCTGTTCCAGGTCAGCTGGGTCTGCATTGAGCTTCGGCGCTGCCAGCTCAAGCAGTTTTTTTCTCGCATCCTCAGCGGCCCGTATAGCAGCAGAGCCTATCGTATAAGTACCGCGGGAACCCGCAGGACCGAATTCATACGGGTTAATTGCCGAGTCAGGGGCTGACAAAGAAATTCTTTCCAGGGGCAACTTGAGCGTCTCGGCAACCATTTTGAGAAAATTGGTGGTCTGGCCTGTTCCGTGTTCTGACAGGCAGGAGAAGAGCATGGCCGTTCCATCCCGGAAAAGGCGCACGTGAGCCTCTGAGGCATCCTCGCCGATGTCGGCATTTCCGTGGGCGCCTACGCCTATGCCTCTTCTCTTGGGGCCGTTCACGGCGCTCGGTTTTAGCCATCCCTTCCATTTTGCCTTCCAATTGAAGACCCGTGCACCTTCATTCATGGCCTTTGAATAGTCAGCACCCCTGTAAGTGTACCAGATACCGTCCCTCCAGATATATCCTTGTCCTGGCTTAACGAAGTTTTTCTTCAGGACCTCAAAGGGATCGAGGTTCAGCTTTTCCATGGCGAGACTGATGAGGGGGAGGAGGCAGCATTTCAGCTCCTGACCTCCGAAGCCTCTCACTATGCCCGAAGCGCTCCGGTTTGTACAGACTATTGTAGGCCGTAAGTCCCAGTTGGGACACTGGACGGCGATCTGTACCTCGCCGCAGCCGACGGCAATCTGCGACTGGGTGGTCATAGAGTAGTAGCCTGTATCGATGAGCCACTTGCCCTGGACTGCCGTGACCGTGCCGTCCTTCTTCATTCCTACTTTGGCCTTCATGCGAGATGGCGGCCTTGTGACAAATGCCGCCAGGTGCTCCTCCTTGGTCATGCAAAGCTTTACCGGCTTGCCGGTTGCCTTGCTCAGAAGCGCTGCGTGGCACTGAGTCACCCAGGACATCTGCTTTGACCCATAACTTCCTCCCACAGGACCGCCGCAGGTTCTTACATCGACCTTTCTTCCCATAATGTGCCAGAGGAGGATCTTGTCCATATACGGGCTTTGATTCGAGACCAGGAGGTGGACCTTGTTCGGCTCCTCCCACATCGCTATGGCGCCGGGAGATTCGGGCGGTATGGGATTTGGGAAACCCTCATACCCAAAAGTGCCTTCCGTAATCACATCAGCCTCGGCAAAGCCCTTTTTCACATCTCCCATGACTACTTCTTCCAAGTTTTTGGGACCAAAAAAGGGAACACCGGGAGTTACAACGTTTCCGGGAAACTCATCATAAAGCTGGGGTGCACCAGACTTCAGGGCCTCTTCCATATCCAGTACTGCCGGCAACACTTCGTATTCTACGTCTATAAGGCTGAGAGCCTCTTCGGCTATCTGCTCACTTGTGGCAGCCACAAGGGCCACGGCGTCGCCCACCCAACGCACCTTCCGGTCCATTATACGCGTATAACGGGGTGTGCCTCCTCTCCAATCCGGCACGTCTTCCCATGTAACAACAGCCTTCACCCCCTTCAACGCGAGGGCCTTGCTCTTGTCAACCTTCTTTATGATCGCATGAGCATGCGGGCTTCGCAGCACCTTGCCGTAGAGCATGTCGAGCATCTTCCTGTCGGTGAGGAAAGTTGTCTTACCCGTCACAATGTCCCGGGCATCTCTCCTCGGTGATACTTTGCCGATATATCTGTAATCTTCTTTCATCTGTCTACCTCTCTTGTGTAGATGCTGCCATCACGGCCTTCACAACCTGGTAGTGGCTGATACACCGGCAGAAATTACCCGACAGGCCTTCCTTCACTTCATCTTCCGTGGGAGAGGGATTCTCCATAAGCAGTGCCTTTGCACTCATGATGATGCCGGGCGTGCAATAACCGCACTGGAAAGCAGTCTCGTCTATAAAAGCCTGCTGGATGGGATCAAGCTTGCCTGATTTTGGATCGGCCAGGCCTTCGATCGTTATCACATTCTTCCCGTCGCATTCGACGGTGAGGGTCATGCAGGAAAGTACTGCCTTGCCATCCATCAGAACAGTGCAGCATCCACAGGCACCATGATCACATGATACCTTGGTACCAATAAGGCCGAGCGTTTCTCTCAGTGTATGAGCAAGCGTGTGGGAGGGCTCAACCTGATCAGGCTTGCTTCCCACTTCCATCTCGTAAACTCGCCCATTGATGGTGAGGCTGATGCTACGCGTCTCAATAGCCTTTTTCCTGACCGGCTTTGCTGTTTTTACTGCCATGTTTGTTCTCCTTTTGACTGGTTGATATAAACATTTCTATCATATGACATGGGCAATGTTAAGGACATATTGGGGCAAGTGAGGTCACATTCATCTCCTTTACCATTTTCATTGCCTATGATAGATTCTTTATTACTATTTGCTTTACCGGGGTACCTCCTTCTAAAAGATGGATTTTAGTCGATATATCAGGAGTGTACCCCATTTTCTTTACGTGACACAAGATAATGATACATTACCACGTTGGCCCCTACTATGCTAAGTCAGGATCAACACTCGTTAATACTGATACGCTGTCGGTATATTCTTAGCCTTTTCCTGACCCTTCCAGTATTCGATACGTTCCTTTACAAAGCTTACCCAGCCATCGATCTCATTGGCCTTATAGCCCTTGGAGATCAGGTCTTTCTTATAATCGTCGATAACAGGCTGAGTAGCTTTTATCCATCTGGCAGCCTCGGCATCGGAGATAGGCAGAATCTGGCCACCCTGTTTTGTAAAGTACTCCCAGCCTTCAATATCTATCTTGTTCCACTCAACTGTCCATCGTTCGGTAAACTCTTTGGAAAATTCGTTAATGACCTTTTTAACATCTGAAGGAAGGCTATCCCATTTTTGCTTATTCATGAGCACATAGAAACAATAGGCGCTTCCTACCTTCCATGATGCAGTAACGTATTTTTGCACTTCACCTGTTTTAAAACCCTTCAATGTTTCGAGGGGAAGCAATGCACCCTCAATAACACCCCTTTTTAGCGAATCGTAAAGATCAGGTGTCTCAATAGGAATTGGTGTAGCTCCAAGGGCTTTGACTATGTCCCCGAGCCTCCCTGTACCTCTGAGTTTTAGCCCCTTAAGTTCTTCCAGTGTTTTGACAGGTTTATTAAGTGTCTGGATGACGTTTATAGGAGACGTGCTGAGCATGAGTACATGATACGCATCAAAATCTTTTGGTTTGAATTTGTTATAAAAGTCATTGGCCACATGGCCGGCTATCCAGGCACTCGGATAACCGAGGGGCAGCTCCATTATCTCCATGACAGGAAAACGTCCTCTTGTATAAGCTAAATTTGAGAGGCCGATGTCCGCAATACCGGTGGATACACCTGCAGCCATCTTGGGCGCCGAAAGGAGTGTGCTGCCTGTGTACTGGGTTAGCTCTACCTTGCCGGCTAACTTTTTGTTTAGTTCGTCACAGAACTTGCCCATCATTACCGAATTCATGTGCATGGGTGGAAAATAATTCGCAAACTTGAGCTTTATTACGTCTGCAAAAGAATACGTTGAAAAGAGAAGCGAAATAACAAACACGAACAGTACTAATTTTTTTCCCATTTTGATACCCCCTTTTTATTTTTTTTGTTTATTATTGTGTTTTGACATATTGCCTGCCTTTGTTCAAACTACATTTGTATAATACTTTCGTGTGTTACTGGTATTGGGATGGCGTAAAGCGCATTCTTCAACCCCCCAAAGCTATCAGATCGGTGTTCGATCTTCTTCGAGTTTATCCCTCTTTAGTCTATATGAAAAGGCTGGTTTTCATTTGTAATTTGCGATATGCCCATCTAATGAAAAAGCTGTCCATAATATGAACATATTACCACCTCCAAAAGTTTTGTCAAGTAAAAAATGTAGAATTTAAAATTTCTCTATATCGCCGTATATCAAGACTTATAGTGTTTTTTGAGGAACGCTTAACAATAAAAAAGTGATTCTTGGCTAAGAGCAGAAAAAGTCTTTTGGGATTGGAAGGTAGTAGTTACTGAGGATACCGCCTGAGTGAAGAGTGGAAAAACTTGGAAGGTAAAGGCTTCACTGCCTACCCAACAGACAATCATTCAGGCGAAGAGGATAACAAGCGGACTTTATAGGGAATTGATGAGAAGAGTATTAAAATTGAACAAATTTGCCTATACAGCTTGCTCCCTTTTTTCGAGGTAACCTATTTTCTTAGAAATAGTCAGGGCTGTTGCCATAACCTCTTTTGCTATTCTCTTCAGGCCCTTTGAATCCACTGATGAAGAGATGAATCCGACGCCTATGCTGGCTATAACCTTTCCTGTAAAATCACGAACCGGAGCGGCGACCCCGCTGATACCTTCAAAAACCTCATCGATGTCGATGGCATACCCCTGCTCCCGTACCTGGCGAAGCCGCTCTTTATACTTCTCTTTTTTGGTAATAGACTTCTTTGTAGTAGCCGTCAAAGGATTTCTCTCTAAAAGCCTTTCGATTTCGCTGTCAGGCAGGTATGCCATGAGCACTGACCCCAACATACCCCAATAGGGCGGGCGGTGTGTGCCCATCTTTGAGGTAAAAGTGATCGGGTTCCGTGGATCTTCTCTCTTGTCGATGTAAAGTAATTCTTCATTTTCCAGGATCCCCAGGAATATACTTTTACCCAGCTTCATCTGCAATTGGCTTAAATAGGGAGAGGCAATATCTATCAGGGAGAAAGAGTGAAAAACGATACTCCCCAGCTCAAACAATTTCAGGCCTAATGAATATTGCTTTGACCCCAGGTCCTGCCTGAGATAGCCGTACCTTAGCAGTGTTGTGCACAGCCTTAAAACCGTAGCCCTGGACAGACTCAGGATCTCTGAGAGTTGAGCCACAGTAAGTACTTGTCTATCATTATTAAAAGCGTTCAGTATCTGCAATGCCCTCTCCAACGACCTATTGTAAAAAGTTTCGTTCTTATCCCGACTCATACGTTTCACTTATAGAAATGCTTTTCATAAAACTTGCAATAGAAAGCCCCTTTTGTCAACAGGAAAGTGGAGAATCTTATAACCTGGCAAGGTGATTGATCTCCAGTTGATTATGTCTCGGAATGAGCAGGACAGCTATGGCGCCGATTTTCTGCATGGCAAAGAATGCGTATATATATTCATGCCAGTTGGGAAACTGAAGAAAGACGTAAATCGTTTTGTTTTCTTATAAAAATAAAGTAGCTATGCATGTTAAAAAAGTAACAATGTTTTTGTTATATTGAGGTTTCTCATAATTCTATCCTCGCAGATTAGCTTTATGATGATTTTTTTAACTTTAATATACATATTTTGTCAAGGAGTGGTATAATCATGTCATAATTATCTGCACCTCATGTAACGCGCCAGTTTCAGACTTTACTGGAATAAACAGGGGGTAAAGAGCCAGATGCTTGATTCTGGAAGCTGGATTCTGGATATTCTTGATCCTGGTTGTTGGATACTGGTTTCTGGATTCTGGATTAAACCCAGGATCCAGTATCGAGTATCTGTTTATATATCCGGTATCCAGGATCGTAACTGGCGGGATATACACACCTTTGAAATTTTCTTGACAAAACTTTTTCTTTCTTTTAAATTGGAGCAAATAAATAAGAAACATCGTTTCATACTATGAAACATAATTGAAAAGGAGGGTCAATGGAAAGGATATTTGGCATTTTTCTAAGGGTGACTAAAGTCCTTAATATCATTGCGGGTACAGCACTAACCTTGATGATGTTTTTGACCGTCGCCGATGTCCTCATGCGGGCCGGCGGTTACCCTATTTTAGGCACTTACGAAATGGTGGCATTATCGCTGGCGCTTGTGATTGGTTTTAGCATCCCCAAGGTCTCATTGGACCGGGGGCACGTTTATATGGAAATTGTACTGGACAAGCTTTCCAAGAGGAATAAGGCCATAATGAACACCTTTACGCGGATTCTCTGCATCATTCTATTCGCTATCATAGGTTATAACCTCTTCCCAATCGGCAATGAGTTTCATACATCAGGCGAGGTTTCGTCCACACTAAAGATACCCTTCTTCCCCATCGCTTACGGCGTGGGAGTCTGCTGTTTCCTTGAGTGCTTTGTATTCATATTTGATATCGTAAAAATATGGAGGGGTCAATATGAATGAGATCACTGTAGGCATTATAGCTCTTGCTCTGCTACTACTTCTTTTCGCAACCGGCATCGAATTGGGTTTTGCTATGGCGCTGGTCGGGTTTGTGGGTTTTGCTTACCTCAACGGTTTTCATCCGGCCATGCAACTCGTAGCAAGAGACATATATGACGTCATAACAAATTATGGGTACACGGTCTTCCCTCTCTTTATCCTGATGGGTCAAGTCGGCTTCAACGCAGGTATAGCAGTAAGACTTTATGATGCTGCACACAGGTTCGTTGGCCATATTCCTGGTGGTCTTGCAATGGCTACCGTTTTGGGAGCCACCGGTTTCAAGACTATTTGCGGTTCAGCAGCGGCAACTGCTGCAACATTTGCCAGCGTCACGATCCCGGAAATGGACCGGTATGGGTATGACAGGAAACTATCAACAGGGATCGTTGCAACAGTGGGAAGTCTCGGCTGTATCATACCACCGAGCGTTGTTCTCATCGTATTCGGCATTCTCACCGAACAGTCTATAGGACAGCTTTTCCTTGCAGGAATAATTCCAGGACTTATCATAGCCACCTTTTTTCTCGGTATCATTTATGGATGGGCAAAGATCAATCCAAAGATTGCCCCTGTGTCAGAGAGGTCAACGTGGAAGGCAAGGATACGTTCGTTACCGGAGGTTGTCTGGATCATCCTTGTTTTTCTCCTGGTTATTGGAGGGATCATGCAGGGCTTTTTCACACCTACTGAGGCAGGGGCAGTAGGTACATTTGCTGTTCTTGTTCTGGCGATAGCCAAGCGGGGTATAAATTTCACCGGGTATGTTAAATCAGTCGCGGAAGCCCTTCGTACTGCCGGGATGATCCTTATGCTCATTACAGGCTCTGTAATACTTGGCCATTTCATAGCCGTGACCAATATCCCCCAGAAAACAGCAGATTGGCTGGTAGCGCTGCCTCTTAACCGTTACCTTATCATGTTAATGATCTGCATCGTGTACGAGATAGGTGGTTCTTTTATTGATGACCTTGCATTCATGATCCTTGCCACACCCATCTTCTACCCGGCAGTCCTCAAGCTTGGTTTCAATCCTATCTGGTTCGGCATAGTGATCGGTGTTGTCGTCATGATCGGGGTGGTTATCCCTCCGGTTGCCGTCTGTGTCTTTGTGGTACATAACATAACCAAGGAGCCTATAGGCCGGATATATAAAGGCGTGGCCCCGTTCCTGATCTCTCTCATCCTTGTCTGGGGCCTTCTGTTCTTATTCCCCCAGCTCGCCCTCTGGCTTCCCTCGGTATTTTACAAATGAGAGCGGATGCAGGAATGGAAAAACCAGTGCATATACAACGGTTTTGCAAATGTAGTTTGAACAAAGGCAGGCAATATGTTAAAACACAATAATAAACAAAAAAATAAAAAGGGGGTATCAAAATGGGAAAAAAATTAGTACTGTTCGTGTTTGTTATTTCGCTTCTATTTTTAACGTATTCTTTTACCTATGCAGCAGACGTGATAAAGCTCAAGTTTGCGAATTATTTTCCACCCACACATATGAATTCGGTAATGATGGGCAAGTTCTGTGATGAACTGAACAAAAAGTTAGCCGGCAAGGTAGAGCTAACCCAGTACACCGGTAGCACACTTCTTTCGGCACCCAAGATAGCTGCAGGCGTATCCACCGGTATTGCAGACATCGGCCTCTCAAATTTAGCTTATACAAGGGGACGTTTTCCTGTCATGGAGATAATGGAGTTGCCCCTCGGTTATCCGAGTGCCTGGATAGCCGGCCATGTGGCCAATGACTTTTATAACAAATTCAAACCAAAAGATTTCGATGCGTATCATGTACTTATGCTCAGCACGTCTCCTATAAACGTCATCCAGACGCTTAATAAACCTGTCAAAACACTGGAGGAGCTTAAGGGGCTAAAACTCAGAGGCACAGGGAGGCTCGGGGACATAGTCAAAGCCCTTGGGGCTACACCAATCCCTATTGAGACACCAGACCTTTACGATTCGCTAAAAAGGGGTGTTATTGAGGGCGCATTGCTTCCCCTCGAAACATTGAAGGGTTTTAAAACAGGTGAAGTGCAAAAATACGTTACTGCATCATGGAAGGTGGGAAGCGCCTATTGTTTCTATGTGCTCATGAATAAGCAAAAATGGGATAGTCTTCCTTCAGATGTTAAAAAGGTCATTAACGAATTTTCCAAAGAGTTTACCGAACGATGGACAGCTGAGTGGAACAACATAGATATTGAAGGCAGGGAGTACTTTAC
>Ga0136653_10001296_pt1 | contig 13558 bp, 13 predicted proteins | sample LakKivw275mmetaG_FD_94866 | JGI IMG/M metagenome (GOLD analysis project Ga0136653, IMG submission 94866) | Anoxic lake water microbial communities from Lake Kivu, Rwanda to study Microbial Dark Matter (Phase II) - Lake Kivu water 275m metaG... | ecosystem: Environmental > Aquatic > Freshwater >... | reverse complement strand
TTCTTCTCTTCCCCCTCATGCTAAGAATACATCTCCCTATTATGGAGAGGGGGATAAAGGGGTCCCCACGAAATCCTGATTTCGTGGGGTAAGATTAAGGGGGTGAGGTTAATAAACAACCTCCTTTATTGCCCTTGGAAATGAATTATGCTAATATGTTTGAAAGCAAGTCGGGGTGTAGCGCAGCCTGGTAGCGCACCTGAATGGGGTTCAGGTGGTCGTCGGTTCAAATCCGACCACCCCGAGACTGGATTGGGGGGTATGTACCGGCATCCCTGGTGGTGTTTGCTAACATTTTCTGTTTCAGCTTTCCCCGGGGTAAGGAGCTCATCAAAGCGCTGAGCGGCCGCTTCCTGCAAGGTGTTTCTCTGACAAATTCCCAGAATTTTTTATGTAACAGCCTCTTGACAATGGGGCAGCAATAAGCTAGATTGAACATAAAGCTCTGTCGCCACCAAAAGTTGTGATAATAGTTGCGTTGGTAGCTTGACCAAGAGCAGCCCAGGAAAGCAAAAGAGATTGTGGAGATTAAACGGGAAAGCAGTAGCTAACATAGGGAAAGACCTGGGGCAGGTCTTTCTAGGTAGGAAAGGTGAGCTACTCACTTACCTGTTTTCATTGGGGGGGAGCGAGTAGCTCCTGAGTTGTATGTTCGTGCCTGAGGACATGCTGAATTTGGATTTCTGGCGTCGGAAAGTTGCTTAGAGTGCCTGATTGGGGGCAGGGGTCGGGAAATGGATGGCAGTGCCTAGCCACTGTTTGTCGACCCCTTTCCTTTTAGACTAAGCAAGAGGAGTAAATAAATGTTACCTTTCAAGGTGGTATGTAGTAATTGCGGCAAGGAAATCCTCAAGGACGAATGGCGGTGGCGGGATGACTGTGGCGGTGTACTTGACATCATCTTCGATTTAGAGGGGAGGAAATTTACCGAATTAATTAATGTGAACGAGCAAAGTATGAGGAGGTATGCCCAGCTTCTGCCTGTGGAACAACTCCCTGCCACTCACCAAGGATGGACGCCCATAGTCAAGGAAAGGATTGATGGCGTTGAGGTTAACTTCAAACTTGAGTATCTGAGCGTAGGCGGCTCTTTTAAGGACAGGGGAGCCTATATTAGTGTGGCAAAAGCTAAAGAGCTGGGGTTAAAGAGAATAATTGTAGACTCATCGGGTAATGCCGGAATAGCCTTCTCTCTCATGGGTCTTGTTTTCGGGATAGAGGTCAATGTGTTTATCTCTAAATATGCTCCGGAAGGCAAAAAGCATCTGCTCAGGCTTTTAAAGGCTAATGTCCGGGAGGTTGATGGAGGCCGGACTGATGCCAATCGAGAGGCAATAAAAGCCTCGGAAAGGGAGGGGTTGGCTTATGCAACCCACTGGTGGAATCCCTATTTTATCGAAGGGGAAAAAACTATGGCCTATGAAGTCTATGAACAGATAGGTAGCGTTGACCATGTTATAGCCCCCGTGGGAAGCGGCACCATTTTACTTGGTCTGTATGAAAGCTATAAGGAACTGGTAGAACTCAGGGCTTTAGATAAAATGCCAAAGTTCATCGCCGCCCAGGCTTCTGGCTATGCCAAGATATGTGAGGAGCTTGGTGCCAGAAAAAAAGGCACAGCCAAATCAAGGCTGGCTGATGGTATCTGTGAGATTGACCCGCCACGGAGGCGACAGATAGTCGATGCCATAACAAGCACCAATGGGCACTGTATCATAGCTAACGATGAGGAGATAAAAAAGTCCCTGGTGGAATTGAGAAAACTTGGCTTCATTGTTGAACCAACAAGCGCCGTCTCTCATATAGCCTTAATGGATAGCTTAAAGGACGGTTTCATTAAACCGGCGGATAAGGTTCTATTGCCCTTAACCGGCTCCGGGCTGAAATTGATTGACGAACTCATAGAACTAGCATGAGAGACGAACTAAGATGGGGCTAAACATAAGTAAGTTGGCAAAAGAGATAAAGCCGTCGGCCACCCTTGGTCAGCCAGATACAGGTCCTTCTGAGGATGTTTTGCCGGCACTTTTGGAGGGGGGTAAGCTTCACAAATATGGACCAGTGCAAGGTGACTTTGATGAAGGTTTTACCTGAGCCGGGGAAAAATGCTAGAATCATAGTACCATTCTGGGTTACCTACCCGGAATCGGTGAGATTGAGGAAGGAAGTGGAGGAAAGCAACGTAAGAATGAAAGGAGGAAGTTAATGATTGAAGTAAGTAGTGCTTTCCAAATGGTAGTGAGCCAGATTGATGCTGTCTGTGACAGGCTGAAGGTTAAGGATGTGTGGCGTTTGCGACTGGAAAACTGTGAGCGGGAGCTAACCGTTCATTTCCCGGTAAAAATGGATGATGGGACAGTAAAGGTTTTCACCGGCTTCAGACTAGTGCACAATGATACCCGGGGACCAGCCAAGGGTGGCATCCGTTATCACCCAGATGTTACCCTGGATGAAACCAGAGCCTTAGCCGCCTTGATGACCTTGAAGACAGCCGTTGTCAATATCCCCTATGGCGGAGCCAAGGGAGCTGTGATTTGTAACCCCAAGACTTTGTCCCTAAGTGAGCTGGAAAGGTTAACCCGCCGTTACACTGCTGAAATCAGCATTTTGATAGGTCCGGAAAGTGACATCCCGGCTCCCGACGTAGGTACCAACCCTCAAGTTATGGCGTGGATTATGGATACCTACAGCATGGGTAAGGGCTACTCAGTACCAGCGGTGGTTACCGGCAAGCCTCTCAACATAGGTGGTAGCAAAGGCAGGTTCGAGGCTACAGGGCGAGGCTGCATGATTAGCGCTCAATTAGCGGCTAAGCATTTGGGCATAAATCTTAAGGGAGCCACCGTTGCTGTTCAAGGCTGCGGCAATGTGGGAGCGATGGCAGCTAAGCTCTTAGCCAGAGAAGGCTGCTGGGTAATAGCGGTAAGCGATTCTAAGAGTGGTGTTTACAACCCCAAGGGGCTAGATATTGAGGGTTTGCTCATTCAAAAAAGGGAAACAGGTTCAGTAGTTGGCTTCAAGGGTACTGAAGCCATAACTAATGCTGAGCTTTTGGAACTAAAATGTGACATCTTGGTGCCGGCAGCCCTTGAACATCAAATTGTGAAAGAAAATGCCGCTGCGGTAAAGGCAAGGATGATCACAGAAGGTGCCAATGGTCCAATTACAACTGATGCCCACAAGATTCTTGTTGACAATGGCATATTTGTTGTTCCTGACATATTGGCCAACGCAGGTGGGGTAGTAGTATCCTACCTAGAGTGGGTGCAGGGTTTGCAGTCTTTCTTCTGGGATGAAGCAGACGTAAATAAATACTTGGAAAAAATCATGACAAGTGCTTTTACAGAGGTATTGGAAATGAGCCAGCGCCAGAAAGTAGATATGCGAGATGCCGCCTATATGCTGGCGATAAAGCGAATAGCCGATGCTATGGAAGCTAGGGGAATATTCCCATAAGCCCCTCTGGGTAGGTTACAGAAAGGAGGCAGATGGCAAAAAGGCCCCCTTTAAAAATTACCGATGTTACCTTTCGTGATGGGCATCAGTCTAATCTAGCGACACGGATGCGAACCGAGGATATGACAGCCATTGCCGAGGAAATGGATAAGGCTGGGTTCTACTCCATGGAGGTCTGGGGTGGTGCCACCTTTGATGTTCCCACTAGATTCCTCAATGAAGACCCATGGGAGAGACCACGTATCTTAAAACGACTAATGCCCAATACCCCCCTCCAGATGCTACTCAGAGGACAGAATCTGGTGGGCTATCGCCACTATGCTGATGATGTGGTTACCGCCTTCGTCCATCACGCCGCTGAAGTGGGTATTGACATCTTCAGGGTTTTTGACGCCCTCAACGACGAGCGTAACTTTGAGACCAGCCTTAAGGCAATCAAGGAGTGCGGTAAGCATGCCCAGCTTTCACTATGCTACTCCCTCACCGAGCCAAAGCTGGGGGGACCGGTATATAACATTGACTACTATGTAAATAAAGCGCTTATCCTCCAGGACATGGGGGCTGATAGCCTGTGCATAAAGGACATGGCTGGTCTTATCGCCCCTGATGACGCCTATAACCTGATTAAGGCGCTCAAGAAGGCGCTAAAGATTCCGGTACATCTACATACCCACTACACCAGTGGCATGGCTTCAATGAGTTGCCTTAAGGCTATTGAGGCCGGGGTAGACATTATTGATACCGCCCTGGCTCCCTTCGCCCTGCGCTCATCTCACCCAGCTGTTGAGCCTATTGTGGTCGCCCTTCAGGGGACGCCGAGGGATACCGGGCTTGACTTGGCTCACCTATTGAAGCTGGGACGGTATGTTGAGTCTATAGCCCCCAAGTACCGGGACTTCCTTGACACTACCCGGATGGCAGTCATTGATACCGGGGTGTTAATGCACCAGATTCCGGGGGGCATGATCACGAATTTGGTCGCCCAACTGCGGGAGGTTGGTGCCTTGGATAGGATTGATGAGGTACACGCTGAGCTACCGCGAGTTAGAAAGGAATTGGGCTACCCACCCCTGGTCACCCCTACCAGCCAGATTGTCGGTATTCAAGCGGTGCAAAATGTTCTCATTGGTAGATACAAACTAATGTCGCGCCAGGTCAGGGATTATGTCTATGGACTATACGGTAGACCGCCGGCTCCTATTGACCCTGAGGTTCAAAAAATAGCCCTCAAGGGCTATCCGCGGGGTGAGACACCCATTACCTGTCGGGCGGCTGATGTTCTTGAGCCAGAGTTGGACAAAGCTAAAGAGGCGACTAAGGATATTGCCCGGGATATTGGTGACGTGCTTATCTATGCCCTCTACCCCGATACTGGAATGCGCTTTCTAAGATGGAAGTACGGTTTGGAGACCCCACCACCTGAAACAAAACCCAAGACTTTAGAGGGCGTAAGGCGTGAAGACGAGCTGCTCGCTGAGATAAAAAAGAAAGCCGCCGGTGGGTGCAAAAACTAGGGTGAACGAGCTACCGAGCTAGAAAAAGCCCCCTCTTCAAGATAGGTGTCCAGAAGAGGGAGCTTTTTATCAGGATTTGGGCGTCTGATTAGTTAGTCAATCTAGCTGGTTTGAACCTTCTTAACCTCAGTGAGTTGAATACTACGGTAATCGAGCTGGCTGCCATGGCGGCAGCAGCTAGAATCGGATTCAGGAACCCGTAATTGCCCAGAATAAAGTGAAGCCCTGACGGAACACCGCTTTGACCGAAGACGAGGTACAATACCCCGGCGGCTACCGGAATAAGGGCAGTATTATAGGCAAAAGCCCAGAAAAGGTTCTGCTTAATCGTCCTCATGGTACGCTTGCTCAGAGATATGGCAGTAATAATTCCACCTAAATCACCGCTAATCAGGATAATGTCCCCGGTTTCCATAGCCACATCAGTGCCCGTGCCAATGGCAATGCCCACATCAGCCTGAGCTAGGGCTGGAGCATCGTTTATCCCGTCACCCACCATCGCCACTACCTCCCCCTCTTCTTGCAACTTTTTCACCTCTTGAGCCTTATGTTCTGGGAGTACCTCGGCAAGCACTCGGTCAATGTCCACCTCTCTGGCAATAGCCTCAGCAGTGCGCCGATTGTCTCCGGTAAGCATAACCGCCTTAATACCCATTCGGTGGAGTTCTTCCAGCGCCTCTTTGGCATCAGGCTTAAGGGTATCAGCCAGGGCGATGATGCCTACTACTTCGCCATCTATACCCAAAAACATTACCGTCTTGCCCTTTTCCCATAGGCGCTCAGCTTCCGCCGCCAGCCCGTTCAGAGAAAGACCTCTATCGGCTATCAATCTCAGGTTACCCAGAAGAAGCCTTTTCCCTTCCACTAAAGCCTCGACACCGTGTCCCGGGATAGCCTTAAAATCTGAGGCTGGCGATACCTCAAGCTTCTTATCTAAAGCAGCCCTGACTATTGCCTCACCCAGCGGGTGCTCTGAGCCATGTTCAGCCGAAGCTGCCAGCCGCAGAACCTCTTCTTGCGATGAAGAAGGCAGAGCGATTATATCGGTTACCCTCGGTTCACCCCGGGTCAGAGTGCCTGTCTTATCCAGCAGCACGGTGCTTATCTGATGACACCTCTCCAGTGCCCCAGCACTCCGGATAAGAACACCATGCTCGGCTCCCTTGCCGGTGCCGACCATAATTGCGGTTGGCGTTGCCAGCCCCAGGGCACAAGGGCAGGCAATAATGAGCACGGCGATAAAATTGAGGAAGGCAAAGGTGAGAGCTGGGGCTGGTCCAATAAAGAACCAGATAACGAAGGTAATAATGGCAATGCCAATCACTACCGGCACGAAGTAGCTGGCAATGACATCAGCCAGGCGCTGAATGGGTGCCTTACTTCCCTGGGCTTCCTCTACCAGCCGAATGATTTGAGCCAGGGTCGTATTCCTGCCAACCTTGGTTGCCTCAAATTGAAAGCTGCCTATCTTATTAATGGTGGCACCAATAACCTCATCGCCTACCTTCTTCTCCACCGGCATACTCTCCCCGGTAATCATGGATTCATCAATAGTGGAGTACCCCAGCTGAATAATGCCATCCACAGGCACCCGCTCTCCCGGTCGCACCAGAATGAGGTCACCAACCCCAACATCGTCAACGGGAATTTCTATCTCCTTACCGTCACGGATAATCAAAGCCGTTTTTGGCTGCATACCGATGAGTTTCTTTATTGCCTCCGAGGTCTGCCTTCTAGCCCTAGCCTCCAGAAAACGACCGAGGAGAATCAAGGCAATAATCATAGCTGAGGTATCAAAGTAAAGATGGGGCTCCAGCCCACCAGCGGCAAAAAGTCCGGGGAAGAGAACAGCCACCATGCTGTAAACATAGGCAGCTGATGTACCCACGGCAATCAGGGTATTCATGTCGGCGGTTCTATGCTTAAGCGCCCCCCATGTCCCCCCGTAAAATCGCCAGCCTGCCCAGAACTGCACCGGTGTAGCCAGAGCCCAAAGTAGATAGCCCTTGCCTAAAAAAGAGGGCGCCCACATTAAAGCCATTATTATGCCAGCCAGAACAGCAGCGAAGATAAATCTTTTCTTTACAGCTTGCATTTCTCGCTGGATAGCAGTCTCAACGTCTTCCAGGGTCTCTGCTTCTAAGCCCAGTTTATAGCCGGCGTCTTCCACTGCCCGCCGCAGGTCAGCCAGCTCCGTACCTTCAATGTATTCTACAGTGGCTTTCTCTGAAGCCAGGTTGACATTGGCAGAAATTACCCCCGGCACGCTTGACAGAGCCTGCTCCACACGAGCAACACAGGAGGCGCAGGTCATCCCGCTCACCGGGAAAATGGACTTCCTGGTTGCTGTACCATAGCCCAACCGGGAGATAGCGCCTTTAATTTTGGAGAGGTCAATTTTCGCAGGGTCATATTCTATATAAGCCTTCTCTGCGGCGAAGTTGACATTGGCTTGCTCCACCCCGGGAGTCTCAGACAGACCCTTCTCAATAGTAGCCGCACAGGTGGTACAGGTCATGCCGGTGATGTGGATATGAGCCTTCTCAGATTTCCTGGGCATGTTATTCCCCATCATTATCTTTCCCCCAGAATATCACCATCCACCAGCCCATATCTATAACATATCCCAGATGTGAAATGTTATTCCGTAAATTCAACCGTTACTTCTTTTACGTCCCAGAGAGGTTCTATCTTATCTATTATCTCTTCCTTTATTGTAGGAGCGAACTGGTGGTCTGGGGGCAAGTCAATTACCACTCGGACAGTACCGTCCTTTACCTCAATATTTCGCACCAGATTTGCACGCGCCAAGCTTAATCCAGTCATAGGGTTCATAACTTTCTTGAGGCGCTGGCGCACTATCTCTACCGTGGTCGGCTTTTTCTCCTTAACTAGGCCATAGCGTTCTTCATAGTTTTCAATAGCCGAACGCAAGCCTTCTACAGCAAGTACTGAGCAGTGAGCCTTGATTTTAGGAAGCCCCCCCAGAGCTTCTGAAGCCTGCTTCCAGGTAATCTTCTTGGCTTCATCCAATGTCTTTCCCTTAGCCAGTTCCGTAATTATAGAACCGGTAGCTATGTTGGAAGCACAGCCATAAGATTCAAATTTGATATCTGAGATAGTGTTCGCCTTGGGGTCGACCTTGATATACACCGACACCATATCGCCGCAGGCTGGGCTGCCTTCTATTGCCTTGCCATCAGCATCCTCAATCTTGCCCACATTACGGGGGTGGCGAAAGTGTTCCAGTACCGTCTCACTATATGGGAATCTCATCTCTAGCCCTCCTATTCTTACTTTTCTTTGCCCAATGGGCTGATGCTTCTCAGTTCCTGCACCACCTCAGCCAATGCTTGGACCACGGCGTCGACGTCTTCCATTATGTTGTAACGCCCAAAGGTAAAGCGTATTGAGCCGTGTGCCCTTTCGTGGTCGCCACCCATGCCAAAGATGACATGGCTACCCTCAAGAGAGCGGCTGAAGCAGGCAGAGCCGGTATTCACAGCAAAACCGCGCATATCAAGATGCAGAGTGACGGATTCACCCTCGACGAAGTGGAAGGTAATATTGGCATTCTGGGGAAGCCTCTTCCAGCGGTGGCCATTAAGGGTAGTGTTTGGTATCTCGGTAAGTATACGGTCAATAATACGGTTACGCATTGCCCTGAACCGCTCGTTTTCTTCCTCGGTGACCAGTTCTACCGCTTTAGCAAATCCGATGGCACCGGGGATGTTTTCCAGCCCTGCCCGAAGGTCAAATTCTTGAAACCCACCATCTACCCATTTGGCTATCTGTGTTCCTTGGCGGATATAAAGACCACCTATGCCTTTCGGTCCATGGATAGTATGGGCGGATACAGTGATTAAATCAACAGGTATCTTCTTGACATCCAGGGTAACCCGGGTGAAGGTATGGGTGGCATCGGTGTGAAAGATTACCCCCTTCTCGCGGCAGATATGACCGATGCTTTCAATTTCCTGGATAGTGCCTATTTCCTGGTTGGCATGCTGGATGGAAGCCAGAATAGTCTCATCTGTGATGGAATCTCTCAGCCTATCAAGGTCAACGAAGCCATCGCCATCAACATCAAGGTAGGTCACTTGGAAGCCTTGCTTCTCCAAGGCTCTGGCGCTATGTAGTACAGGAAAATCCTCGATTTTTGACACAATTATATGTTTGCCTTTCTTCTTACCCAGAGCCAGCGCCACTCCCTTGAGAGCAATGTTTGACGATTCAGTGCTTCCTGAGGTGAAAATGAATTCTTCCGGGCTAGCGCCTAGATTACTAGCCAGAACCCCTCTAGCCCTGCCCAGGGCTTCTTGGGCTTCTATCCCCTGAGAATAGCCAAACTCCGAGGTGGCAACGGCGTAGATGTCAAAGAAGTATGGCTTCATCGCCTCCAGCACTCGCTCATCCAGACGGGTGGCGGCGGCGTTGTCCAGGTAAATAGGCCTGTTTAACACTTCTTTATCCTATCATATCATATGAAGAGAGTTATTGTTGATTCCCTCGCCTCATTTATATAGGTACCAACGGCGCAGTAATCTGATATCAAATCATCACGGAGGTCTTCTTTCTTTATTCCCATTATCTCCATTGTCATGTCACAGGCGAGGACTTTGCCTCCGAGTTCCTTGAAGTCCTGGAGGAGCCTCTCCAGAGATGCCACACCGGCCTTTTTCATCTTCCGCTTCACCATCCACTTGCCTAGACCCATCAGATGCATCTTTGAGAGAGGCCCTTTTCCCAACCCATCTTTCTTGAGACGCTGCAGTCCCCAGAAGGTGAAGTAAAGTGACGCTTCCATCCCCATTGCCAGGGCACCATTGCCTATAATAAGAGCGCTGTAAACCTTATCCATATCGCCGCTATGAACTATTATAGTTGCCTTACCAGCCATAGTTACTCCCCCTACCTACGTATTTTTATCCTCCAAACTCCGTCTTTCTCCTGAATATCAATAATCTCCAGCCCCAAAGCCTTGACCGCCATTGGTATCTCCTTCTTGGAAGAAGGATGGGTTCCGATAACCTCAACAATGTCACCTTCTTTTGCTTGCCTCAAAGCCTTACGGGTCTCAACCAAGGGAACCGGGCAAGTTTCACCAACGCAGTCTACCTTTATTTCAGCCATTTCTAAGCACCTCGCTTATGCTAAAGTGGTTGGGCAATAATCTTACCACGCTCAAAGTTTAAAGGCTACAAACCGCCTTTGCAAGATAGCCTAACTGGAAACGTACACACTCACAATGATAGTAAGCCAGCAATAACAAAGTCATAAAACCGTGGGAGAAAAAGTTACAGAATTATGACATTATGAGGGCACCAGCCGTAGCTTAGGAGGTTGAAGCTGCGAATAACCCAATCACGTCCAACAAAAACTTGATTTATTGCGCTGGTTCATAGGGATGTCCCCCTGCCCCCAATTGGGAGAAAGTTTATTTCCCTGGTTAAAGAAGCCTTCCAAGCCTGCCATGCCCAGCGAGTCATAGCCGGCTAATTATTGGCTAGACACCCTAGTTTCACGCCTTGCCAAGATAGGATTTGGCCCTAAGGGAAGTTAGCACCTAAAGCAGCCCAAAAAGGTAAAACACTGCCACCAAGATTGACGCTGCCAAAAGTGACCCAGTAACTAGCTGAGCCAGCGAATGGTGTCCTAATTCTATCCTTGCCCAGGCTACTAAAGGGATTAGCACTATAGCTGCCATAGACATAAAGCCATAGAGGATAAACAGTAGCGTTACCGCAGCAGTGATAAAGGCAGTATGAAGGCTTATCTTCCACCACAGGTTGATGCACATAAATATGATAGTTGCTAGGAAGCCAGCAGTAAACAAAGCTAATAGTGTTAATGGCGCGCCAAGAGAAACAAGGATGATACAGCTCACGCCAGCCAAGATAACCGCTAAACCGTAAATCCTAGTCCTTTGCTGGTGAACATCGACAAAGGCACGGTCAAGCCTGCGGCGTCGAAGCAGGTAGAGGGCAAATAGCCAGAGAGGTAGTATACTAACGAAGGTTAAAATCAGCCACCATTTAATACCGTCAGATACACTGACGGCTACCTGGAACGAGACTAGCGGGATTAATACCAGCCCTATCAAGGGAGGGCTGAAAAGGTTAGAGGTCAGATTGGCTATTCTTTTTCTCATCTCAGATGCGGTTCTTGACAGCCGCCTGCAATCAGGGCATAAGAGCGTCGGTCTATAGTAAACCATGACAGTACCTTTTGCCAAGGGGGGTGAAACGGCAAGCGCTTGACGCTGCTGGCTAGGTCTGGTAAATTACCACCAAGTAAATGATGAAGGCAGTCATCTTGATGGGCGGGGAGGGAACTAGGCTACGCCCCCTAACCTGCAACACAACAAAGGCGATGGTACCTATCCTGAATAAGCCTTTTGTGGAATACCTGATACGGTATCTCAAAGAACACAGCGTAACAGACATTATTCTGACCACGAGTTACCTTCCTGAACCCATTCAAAGCTACCTCGGTGATGGCGCTGAACTGAGCGTCCATTTGACTTACCTGGTAGAGGAGGAGCCATTGGGCACTGCCGGTGCGGTTAAAAACGCTGAGGTTTTCTTAGACGAGCCATTTTTTGTCCTCAATGGTGACATCGTGACAGGTATAGACCTCACGGCGATGATGAGCCGCCACCGGGAAACCAAGCCCAAGGTGAGCATTGCCCTGACCCCGGTAGATAATCCCACTATATATGGTGTAGTAGAGACCGATGCCAATAGTATGGTACGGCGCTTTGTAGAGAAGCCCAGCCGGCAGCAAGTCACCACTAACATGGTCAATGCCGGCATCTATATCCTCGAGCCTGAAGTTTTGGGCTACATCCCCCCTTCAACCCCTTCTATGTTTGAGCACCATCTTTTCCCTCTGCTTCTTAGGATGGGTGAGCCTATTTTGAGCTATCCCAGCGACAGCTACTGGATTGACATCGGCACAGCGGAGAAATACCTTAAAGTGCACCATGACCTGCTCCTAGACAAAGCCCCTTCTTTATCCCGCTATTGGGACAATATCAATGAGAAAGTCCAAATCGGCAGTAATAGCACCATTCATCCTTCAGCCGAGATTAAAGCTCCGGTGCTCATCGGTGAGGGCTGTGTCATTGCCCAGGGGGCGGAGGTGAGGGGACCTGCTGTCCTCGGACCACGATGTGAGGTTGCTGAAGGGGCTATTGTGGAAGGGGCAATACTGTGGCACGACTGCAAAGTAGGCAAAAAAGCGATACTGAGAAACTGCATCGTCGCCAGCCATAGCTACATCCAAGAGGGGAGCCAGGTTCTGGACAATTGCGTTGTCGGCGATAATGTGGTTGTGGGAAAAAATAATAAATTAGCTCAAGGCATTAGAATCTGGCCTGATAGGCAAATAGAGGCAGAGACCATCTCATTTTAAGCCGCAGAGCAAGGGCAGCCGAGTGCAGCAAGGAGAAACACAAAGATGAACATAATAGAAGTTGAGGAGTTGTCGAGAAATTTCGGGCAGCTAGTGGCGGTTGATAGAGTTTCCTTTCAGGTAGCTGAAGGGGAGATATTCGGCTTTCTCGGCCCAAACGGGGCGGGTAAAACGACCACTATCAATATGCTCTGTACCCTGCTGACACCTACTAGCGGGAGGGCAATGGTCAACGGATACGATGTAGTGAGACAGCGGAGTGAGGTGCGCCGCTCTATCGGCCTTGTCTTTCAGGAGCCTACCCTTGATGAATATCTAACTGCCGAACAAAATTTACGCTTCCATGCCTATGCCTATAAAATACCTAAGGAAATCAGGGAGAAGCGTATAAGTGAACTTCTGGAACTGGTTGAGTTGTCAGACCGCCGCAAGAGTAAGGTTCGCACCTTTTCCGGGGGAATGAAAAGAAGACTGGAAATCTCCCGGGGTCTACTACATAGCCCGCGAGTCCTCTTTCTGGACGAACCGACGCTGGGCTTGGATCCCCAGACCCGCCGTCATATCTGGGACCACATCCTGGCCGTACGCAAACAAAATAACTTGACTATCTTCTTAACAACCCACTACATGGACGAAGCCGAGAATTCTGACCGCATAAGTATTATTGACCATGGGCACATTATTGCCCTAGATGCGCCGGATAAACTCAAAGATGCCCTGGGTGGGGATGTGGTGATGTTGAAGGCTGAGGACAACAATGCTGCAGCACTTGAGTTGAAAGAAAGGTATGGTCTATCATCCGTCATTCAGAATGGGACAATCACTTTCAGCGTCCCTCAAGGGGAGAAGTTCCTGCCCAAATTAATGGATAGCTTCCAGAGTCGCCTCCTTTCCATCGGTATACGTAGACCTACTCTTGATGACGTATTTTTGAAACTAACCGGTCGCGCTATTCGTGATGAAGAGGCAGGCTCAAAGGAACAGATGAAAGGAAGAAGGATGAGAAGGGGACATGGGAGGTAATTTATGACAGACGTATTTCGTGGAATGTGGGTCGTGGGATACCGGGAACTACTCCGTTTCATTCAGGAGCGGTCTCGCTTATTCTCGTCCTTTGCTATGCCACTGCTGTTCCTGGTAATCTTTGGCGCCGGTTTTAACCGAATTATAGG
>Ga0136653_10001291_pt1 | contig 13569 bp, 9 predicted proteins | sample LakKivw275mmetaG_FD_94866 | JGI IMG/M metagenome (GOLD analysis project Ga0136653, IMG submission 94866) | Anoxic lake water microbial communities from Lake Kivu, Rwanda to study Microbial Dark Matter (Phase II) - Lake Kivu water 275m metaG... | ecosystem: Environmental > Aquatic > Freshwater >... | reverse complement strand
GTGAGCGCTACCATGACAAACGCGATCATATACAGGAATCGTCTGTTCTGCATTGCTTCTGTCATCTTTCATGTTTGCCAATTCTAGAGGAGTCACACCCAGATTTGTCTATGGGCACCAAACAGCTAGCCCACGTGGACTTCTCACATCCTCATATTGCGTGGTCAAACTTCAAGTCAGCTACCAAGGACTGAGATCGTTGGCTTGCAACTTTGAGGCGTTTCGGGTTGCCAACTTGCCTCTTCATCTTGCATGTCGAGCCTGCTGACGGAGGCTCCAGTCGGAAGAACCTGATCCCCAGTTACTGGGTAGGGAGCTTGGATCGCCTTCCGACAGATGTTCACGCTTGCGACACGATCCGCATTCGCCTCGAATCGACAGCGCACACATTTGAAGTATCGCCAGTTTCGCCGATCGCTCCGGGAGATGTGTCCACATCTGGGGCATGTCTGGCTTGTGTACTTGGCTGGAACTTCCAGTGTAGGTATTCCGAGCTGACTGGATTTGTGGGTGAGCGCATGTCTGAAGAAGCCATAGGGTATCCTGTTGGTCTTTCTTCGACTTTTGCGAGTCAGTTGTCCTTTGTGCCGTCGGAGCTTGTAGAGGCGTTCGATGGCGATACTTGCATTGTGCGTTCTGGCGAGATCGGTCAACTGTTTAGCGAGGAGCCAAGTGTTTGTGCGAACGTAGCTTCGTTGTCGTCCACTGAGCCGCTTGAGTTTGAGTCCTGCTTTTCCACGATGCCCGTTCTTGTCTCGGTACTTCTGCAGTACAGCTCGGCGGTTCTCGTATCGGATTTGTCGCAGCGAGATGTCGCGTCCAAGGTAGAGTTGCTTCAGAATCCTGCCAGTCCGCTTGTTCATCACGGTGATTCCAATGCCATTGGAGTTCTGGTCTACGCCGACCACATTCTCCGTGACTCGTGGAGCTGGCGGAGTCTTCTTGAGCAACACGAGGAAACGGTAGCGACAGGTCATCAAGACGCTTGTGGCAACCCAACCATCGCCGATATGTTCCAGCAATCGTTCGTAGGCTCCGTCCCGCTGGACGGGCAAGCCGACACGTTCATGGTTTCCTCGCACACTCAGAACCGGGTGCCCGTGCCTTGTACGATTCCAAGAGAACAACCGCTTATCGAATCGTACCGTTGGCCGCTCAATTCTATCTGTGATCTTGCGTCTCTGCCAAGCGTACCGTTGCGCTTCCTCAATCAGCTGGCTCGCTATCTGTCTGCGCCTATTCTCTGAGTAGACGATATGATGCAGTGCGGTGTATGTGCTTGGCTTGAAGGCCTGTATCGCCTGGAGCGTGGAGGATGCTGTCTCCTTGAAGGCTGCATAGGTTTCATGGAGCTTTCGCTGTTTAACATTGGTCAGAGGTTGAAGGTTGAGTTGCAGTATCTTCTCCGTCGCTACCTACCCACGAGAAGATGTCCTCTCAACAACTTAATGCATAGAGTTGCGTGAAAGTGCCCCGAAAATTCCTCCCTCGAATCAATTCGGGGGTTTCCTTGTGGCGTTTTCGATGAACCTTCCTAATCTCGTGATGGGGTGAGCCCGCTGCCCACATGTGTCAGTCATAAGAAGAAGATGAATCGTTGGGACAAGTGAGGATGGCATCGGCGGATTGAGAACTACGGCGGAGAAGATGGATCGTCCATAGAAAACTCGACGGTTGGCGGGTCGGAGTTCACGGAGTTCTACAGTGGAAACGGGATTGAACATATCGTCGCAAGCGTGCGGAGGCCGTCTATGATCGGTAAGATTGAGGCTTTCCATAAGGCGTACGTCTGCGAGTCATGGATGTTTCCCAGCCATCGAGGGTTCATTCATTACTGGAACTGTGAGCGGCCGCATCAAGGAATCCGTTATCTCTATCCTGCAAACATATACTTCCATGACATGTGTGGGTAGCTAGAACACATCTCGTGATGGTCTTACAGCAATCATGGCTGTCCACATGTTACACCAATCGAAGGCAACCGTCGATGGCATCTACAATGAAGGGCGATCAGAAATGGTTGTGGATCTTCGTTCCGATAAACGCAGCCACGGGCGGATTCAGTACGCTTCTTCCACTGTATCTTATTGATATCGGTGGAACGGTAATAGACGTTGGTAATGTAGTTTCGGCCTACAGCCTAGCGCTGATCCCGGCGTCAATTCTGTGGGGACTGGCAGTTGATAAGATAGAGAAGCGCAAACCTTTCGTCACTTACAGTTACTTGGGAATAACACTTCTGCTCGGCGCCGGATTCTTTCTTGCTGATGTCGCCACCTTGTTGTTTCTCTATGTCTGCTACGCTGCTATCTCCACCGGTGCGACCCCAGCCGTCAGCGTCCTGCTGATCGAATCTTCGCCGAAGAAGAAACTGTCGGTGACTTTTGCCAAGTATTCGTCTCTCACTCTTCTGGGAACGGCCCTTGGAACAACTCCTGGAACCTTCTGGACGCTCTATCTGCCCCTAAGAGCGTACTTTCTTCTCTGCGCCATTTTCTCTGGCATATCTGTAATCCTTGCTGCAAGATACCTTCCTGAACCTGAGTTTCCGCTTGAGCGAAAGGTCGTCGCTCTGACCCAAGACAGTTTCGTGACGAAACTAAGAACTGTTACCATGATCTTCATCACGATTCCTTCATTGGAGGACATCAGGTCATTCTGGAGAATGATGCGGAACGTATTTGCGAGATATCTTCCGTTGCTGTACTTGTCATTCTTCCTCTTCTATGCGGCGTTGAATCTCTTCTTTACTTCGTACACACCGTTTCTCAAGAGCCGTCAAATGGATGATACTGGAGTGTTCATGATCTTCTCCACGCTCTACATTCTCCAAGCTGCTGTTTACCCAATCACTGCTCGGGCGTGCAATCGTTATGGAGAAGACCGCGTGGCGGTCTCCGCAGTCTGGCTTCGTATAGCAGGATTCCTAGCAGCCTCGACGACGGTGGTGTTCATGTTTCGCAACTCCACGTTGACGATGACGAGTATGATGTCAATTGCTATGATTGGGACAGCATTTGCCTTCTACAACACATCATCGTCTGTTCTGCTCTTCCGTAGCCTAGCCGCCGGAAAACAAGGTGAATTGTTGGGAATCTACAGCGCCTTGACTGGCATCGCAGCCTTTGTCGGTGCAATCATTTCGGGTTATCTTTCGTACCATTTAGGCTACGGTGCCACTTTCGTAACCGCCGTGCTTCTCCTGGTTGGCTGTGCTCTGTCGTTACGCTCCGCGGTTACAGAGCACTATCCGTCGAGCTAGCTGCCTGCCCTAGTTTTCAGTTTGTTCTCAAAGACAGAGCGTGGTGGAAATCCAAGCGAGCAAGCATAGGTGTCGAAGTCTAGCAGGTTCTTCCCGTTCCTCAAGGCTTCCTGCTGAATCTCCGCGATGCTTTCGCCCAGTATTGCGTAGGTAGACGCGTACCCGGGCCCATTGCCTTGGTGAGCCGGAAATACCTGATGGTAGACGAGACTCTTGCTCAATCCGGTCTCTCTGTTTGCCCAGTCGATGAATTCCATTAGGTTCTGTTTGCCTGAATTAATTCGCGCATCTCCTATGATACGGAGGAAACGGACTATTCTCCAGAGATGTGTGAAGAATGCGTACTCGGCGAACACTTCGTCCGCTCCTCCATACTTGCCGAGGAATTTGACGAACGTGCGCTCTGTTGCGGTCGGCTTTCTCTGTTTCATCTCGTTCAGATAGTTCAGGAACTCCTTCTCTCTGTGAAATGAAATCCCTTCTGAGACAGCGTTGCCAGCCTGTGACTGAAGCATGTCAGTCAATGTGGGCTTCGCTCCGAATGAGAAAGCGGAATTCGAAGAATGTAGGCAATGACCGTACTCTTCGTGGACAAGCAAGTTGAGAAGCTCGGATGGTGAGGTTTCCGGTGCTCTTCTGGGGTCGGTAGTTGCAAGGAAGACTTGGAACGGCTTCTTAGTCAGATAGTCAAGGAACATAGCCCCGCCTGACGGAAATACTCCTGACAGATAGGTCGGTGTCTCGACTACCCTGGTAACGTAGCGCGGATTGATCTTCACGACGTTCGTGTTGATGAGTTTCGCCACATGCTGTTTCAGGCCTTTGATGTAGCCGACTACTCGCGACGCTTTCAGCGCTTTCTTCTTCGATATCGCATGCGCGACCGCTTCACCGCTTGCAGCGACTCCCAGCTTGGACGCAAATTCCTGAACCTCGAGCTTGAAATCCGGCAGCTCTCTGCGGAGCATGTTCAGACCTTTCGCTTCAAGTTCGGACGGGGTTTCGCTGTAATCGTATAGGTTGACCAATGCGTCTGCGTAGTAGTCGCTTCTACCGAGATCACAACCTTCCCTTGAACAGATCTCAACAACCTCGTCGAACCCGCTGTTCTTGAAATCGGGAAAGCCGAACCTCTTCGAGTAGTCATTTGCAGCACCGACCAAGCCGTCGAGCGCGACCTTGAGGACCTTACTTCTGGTCTGCTTCCCGACCGTGTCGGTGACTTCGATAACGCCCGCGCATCTGATTGAAGTAAGGAGTCTGATGCCAGGTGGACATGACTTGCCAGTAGTGCCTCCCGTGTACGCGTTAAGCGCTTTCGTCGCATGGTTCGCCAGCAATATGAGATGGTTCTGGACGATTCTTTCCTTGATCAAATGTGCGAAGAAAGCGTTGACGACCGTGTCAGGCACAATGTGCGCTTCTCCCATCAAGGCCAGTTTCATGTACGCCTTCAAAGAAGCAAGAAGTCGTTGCTGGGTTTTCGACTCGGCCTCGGAGCTTGTGTCATCTATCTTTCCAACTAGGCGTTCAAGTTGAGCAGTGTCGTAGACAAGCATCTGTCCCGCACATTCACTAACACCCCCAGTGAATGCTTCTGAGGGACTCGTTTCTTTCCATACTTTGAAGATGGTAGTCTCAACCGGAGTTCTGGGCTTGAATGGCAAGACGTTTCCACCGTTTCTGTTCCCATACAACGGCGACGGTTGTTTATGTCATCTTCTGATCGAGCGTATCTCCGTCAGAATGACGCGTTGAGTCATGAGAACGCTTTTATAGATTCGCGTCAGTAGCCGCGGAACGTCACGGTTGGAATGGAAATGAGCGCCAAAGCATCTGAACTCGCAAATCCTGCTCCACTTGGTTTGATGGGCTTTGGAATGACAACGATCCTGCTGAACCTTCACAACGCGGGGCTGTTTCCAATGAACAGCATGATCCTAGCCATGGGCATATTCTACGGTGGAATAGCCCAGGTGGTCGCCGGGATAATGGAGTTCCGGAAGGGCAACACCTTCGGAACTCTTGCCTTCACATCATATGGGCTCTTCTGGCTGTCACTTGTCTACCTAGTTCTCCTTCCAACGGACAAGTCTGCTTTTGCTCCCGATAATGCCGCGATGGCGGCATACTTGTTCATGTGGGGACTATTCACACTTATCATGTTCTTCGGGACATTGAAAGCTAACAGAGCGCTGCAGTTTGTCTTCATGAGTCTCGCGATACTATTCTTCTTGCTCACAACAGCTCGCTTCGTCCCGCCCTTGCTGCCTATCGCCGGCATTGAAGGAGTCATCTGTGGCTTCAGCGCATTCTATCTATCACTCGCAGAAGTGCTGAATGAAGCTCACAAGAGGACTGTGCTACCGATAGGTCCAGTGAAATCTGTCTAGGTGTCACTAGCGAAGCTCGTTTAGCTCGTCCTTGTGTACGAACAAGGCGCGCAGTTAGTCAGTAAGGTCACTTCAGGCCGGCTCTGGCATTTCGCAGTTCCGATACCGTGTACTCAAGTCCAAGGTTCTTGAGCTTCTTTTCTGTTGGGAGTCCGGTTGTCTTCTCCCATTCTCTCAGCTCATAGTACTCGTCAAGCATTTTGTCAAGATATACGACGTGTCCCTTAGCTCGGCCTGACGGAGATTTCTCCTTCAGCAATCGTTGGGGCTGGTTGTCATCTTTCCTCGTGATTCCGTGTCGCACGTTGTACATTCTTTGCAGATTGACGGTTCTCTCACCTACCTGTTTGAGACCGGCAACATCTAGGTTCATTCCGGTTACGAGTGAAACTGCCTTTGCTATGTGCTCCCAGTACAGGGCTGGCGGGAAGAATGTTCCAAACTTGCATATGCCAATGGAGTCGACGATGGCGCCGAATTCTTCTCCGTCTTTCACTACCATGGCCTTGTACATCGTCTGTATGCCGTCAATTATCTCAGGCATGTACTGTTGTCCGTACCTCTCGACAGCTTCGCTAGGATATCCGGTCTCGTCGATTGTGGGGAATCCCTTGAGGTGGTCTGCCCCTCTGCTGGAGGTGGCCTGCGCTAAGCCCATTGATTGTTGAGATCTGCCGTCCTGGGCAGAGATCTCTTGTCCTTTTATGTGCATCGCGTAGTATTCGGATCCTTTTCCTATTATGGAGGCTGCTCGGCGAACTCCTTCAGCCAATACGTTTCCGAATTCTTTTCTGTATGCGATTCTGTTTATTGCCTCGATCACTGTGTCCGGGTTGCCCCATGTGAGATCGAGGTTCGTGTCCTTCCGGGTGACTATACCTTTCTCGTAGAGTTCCATCGCAAACGCGATTGCGCATCCGGTCGATATCGTGTCGAGACCGTAATCATCGCATAGGAATCCTCCCTTCACGATTGAGGGCAGGTTCCGGTTCCAGACTCTGGCCCCAAGTGAGTCAATTGTCTCATACTCGGTGACAAGATCCACGGACTTGTACTTTCCTTCCTTGACTTCGATGACATGGTGGCAACCGATGGGGCAAGCGAAACATGCGATTCTCTTGACGAAATGATTCTTCTCAATCTCTTCGGCGCTTATGTCTTCCACATACGGGAAATGTCCCATCTGAAAGTTCTTCGTGGGGAACCTCCCCACTTCGCTCATCAGGACAGAGAGTTGCGGTGTCCCGAAACGCGTCAGGTTGGGGGTATACTGGTTGCTAAGAATTGCGCGCTGAGAGTCCAAGCATGCTTTCAGATATTCATCAGGCTTGGCGATTGGTGTCTTTAGGTCGCCTCGAGCTGCAACGGCTTTCAATCGCTTGGAACCCATTACGCAACCGATTCCGGCTCTTGCTGCTGCACAGCCATGCGTCATTACTGCGGCGTATCGGACTAGGTTCTCGCCTGCTTGGCCAATTGAAGCGACCTGAATGCTGTTGTCTCCATGTCTTTCTCTGACAAGAGTCTCGGTTTCGTGTGTGCCTTTTCCCCACAGGAATGAGGCGTCCAGTAGTTCCGCATGGTTGTTCTCTAGCCGAAGATACACGGGTTTCTCGGATCGGCCTTGGAAAACAATCATGTCGTAACCTGAACGTTTTATTTCAGGGGTGAAGTGCCCGCCGGAGTTGGCGTCACCGTATATTCCTGTTAGCGGCGATTTGGCTATTACCTCAAGTCTTCCCGCGGTCGGAAACACAGTTCCCGTTAGCGGTCCCGTTGCGAAGATCACACGATTCTCTGGTGCGAGCGGATCGACATCCGGCCCCACTTCATCCCAAAGGATCTTCGTTCCGAAACCATTTCCGCCAAGGAAATCTCGTGCCATTTCTTCAGGAAGCGGAACATCGTTGATGCTACCGATTGTTAGGTCGACGCGGAGATACTTTCCCGTATATCCTCCGAATTTGAACACCAAGTAGCGAAGCCCTCAGGGGGCTGCAATCAGGGAGCGTTCAGGCTATTAAGCACTTTAGGCTCGTCCCTAACGACTGCATCGTGTGCGTACGACTTCTATAGGAACCAATTCTACGCTATTGCTCAAGGTTTCATTGAAGAAACAATGCAGGCAACACGACAATCGTCTACAGACGTACTGGACTTTGTCTCGATGTCGCTTTAGAGAGGCGTCTCCGTGTTTTGAATGCCCTTCCACGAAACATTCCTTGACCGTTCCAGCTGTCGAAAGATGGTGTTACTCACCGGGCCTACTGCGAAGACTAGTTTGCCCGTTTCGTATTACGCAGACCGGTTCCGAGTGGCGTGCATATGCTTCTCGCAGGTCGCTGGACTCCAGAATCACAAGGTTTGCCGGGTTTCCTTCAGCAAGGCCATAGCCGCTTAGCCTCATCACTTTGGCCGCGTTAAGTGTGATCATGTCGTAGAGAGTCTCGCGGTCCTGCCGTGACATCATCCACAGGAGGTGGCTTGCAAGAAATGCCACTTCAAGCATGTTGCATCTTCCGTATGGGTAATATGCGTCATAGATGTCGTCCTGACCGAGCGCAACCATGACTCCGGCGTCAAGTAGCTCCTTCACTCTCACGTGCAGGGGGCCAGTGTGAGGATCCGTCACGATTCCGACCCCTGCTTTCTTGAGTATAGCAATGAGCTTCCTGTGATACACGTCATTGTAGAGCGCTGTAGCGCGAGCATGGCAAGCGGTCACCCGTCCAATCCAACCGTTCCTTATTGCGGACGTAGCAAGGTACTCCGTTGTCCTTAGCTCGGGATCGCCAGCGTCGTCAGTTAACATTGCCACATCGACATCGAACTTTCTTGCAATCTCAAATGCTATATCGATATGTTTCTTCGAATCTTCCTCTGTGAGCTCTATCCATGGAATTCCACCAATGACGTCGGCACCCAATTCCATTGACTTGTAAAGCAGCTCCTCCGCTCCAGGCTCCCTGATAATTCCATCTTGCGGAAAAGCAACGATCTGAATGGATACGTGATCCTTGAATTCGTCCTTAGCTCTCAACAACGCCTTGATGCCGATCAGCTGTGCCTTAGTATCAACGTCAGCGAAGGCTCGTAGGTGGCTAACTCCAAATCGCTCAGCTTCGGTCAACACAGCCCTGACGCGTTCCAAGATCTCGGATTCTACATAGAACTCTTTGACCCGTGAGGCGAGTTCTATTGCGGTCATTGCTCCTTTCATGGAAGAAGCTTGGTACTCAGCCAGGGTGGCCTCTTCTGAAAATGCCCCTGTTAGCACTTTGTCGAGATGCAAGTGGGCATTCACAAAAGGTTCAGTCACCAGTTTCAGGTTCGCATCAATTACCTGTCCCAAGGAGGAGGAAGCGCCCTCGCGTAGCGCTGCAATCCTTCCTTCGCTAATGGAGATGTCGCAGACTTTCCCCGAACGCAACTTTGCGTTCCGAATCAGAAGTGCGGAGCTCGTATGCCTCAGTCCTCCCTCTTGTAGGAAAGCAGTAAGGCTGCGGGGGCTCTCGCTCGTCTTGATACCGCTATCAAAACAAGAATTGTTAGTACGTAGGGAAGCATTAGGAATAACTGGTATGGGATGTTCCAGCCAACTCCCTGCAGCGATAGTTGTAAGGCGTCTATTCCGCCAAACAGTACGGCGCCTGCCAAGACCTTCATGGGACTCCAATTGGCGAATACGACCAAAGCAATGCAAACCCATCCACGGCCTTGCGTGAGGCCTGGAAGGAACATGCCTGCCTCGGCAAGTGAGAGCCAAGCGCCTCCAACTGCGCTCAAGACTCCAGCAACTACTAGGCAAACATATCGTGTCTGGAATACGTTGATACCAGCGGTCGCTGCGGCGTCGGGGTTTTCGCCAACTGCTCGCAAGGAAAGACCGAACCTGGTTCTGAACAGTATGAAGGCTGAGATCGGTACGAGAATCAGCCCAATGTATACCAGCGCGTACTGATTGAACAGCACATCACCCAGGATTGGTATTTGACTCAAGTAAGGAATCGGAATAGTGGTGAATGGACGCATGTGGGGTGCAACTCCGCCAACATCCGAAACCCATACGCGGTAAATGTAGAAGCTGAGTCCAGAACACGCAATCGTTAGACCGAGACCGGCAACGTGCTGCTGAGCACCTACTGATACGGTCAGGAAAGCCATGATGAGCCCAAGCAGAACTCCAGTGAGCACAGCTGCGCCCATGCCCAACCATAGGCTACCTGATTGGTATCCAACTAGGAACCCCACGCTTGCTCCCATGAGCATCATCCCTTCGATGCCTAGGTTCAAGACTCCAGCGCGTTCTGTGAAGGTTTCGCCGATCGTCCCATAGATCAGGGGGGTGGCCATTCTTACTGTCATTGCGAGCACACCAGTGATTAGGGTGAGATCAAGCAACGACAATCATGCTCCCCTCCTCAAACGGTATTTCGTGAAAAACACTCCAACCAAGAGGCAAAGCAGTATGATGCCTTGGATTGTCTCGGCCAACGCCCATGGCACGCCCGTAGCGCGGTGCATTGCCTGTGTTCCTTGGACGACAATAGCCATTAGCAAGGAGGCCAGCACGACACCGATCGGACTCAAACCGCCTACCATCGCGATTACCACGCCGGTGTAGCCAAATCCGGGGGAAATGTCGGTTGTCATATGAAATAGGATGCCTGCTAACTGTCCCACACCAGCTAGGCCCGCGATGCCGCCGCTGAGAAATGCCGCGAATATGAAATCTCTTGAAACGTTTATGCCCGCCGGGTAAGAAGCAGTTTGACTACCGCCTATTCCGAGGAGCTCGAACCCCAATTTCGTCTTTCTGATTATTACGTAAAATGCCACTGCAACGAGTAACGCCAGCACTATGCCAAGATGGAACCTAGATCCAGGGATAAGGATCGGAAACTTCGTGGTGCTCGAAATCACCGGTGATTCAGGCCATCCTGTCACAGGGTCTTTCCATGGGCCGAATAGAATTGCTGCTACGGCGTAGGTCATGACCCAGTTGCCTAACAGAGTCGTTACAACATCGTCAACCTTCAGCTTCACTTTTAGAATTGCGGGGATTATTGCCCATCCTGCGCCTCCCAAGAAACCCACAACCAACATCACGGGTATCGCAATGAAGGATGGAACAGAGGTAGCGTATACAGCGAAGAAGGATGCGAATAACGCTCCACAATAGAGCTGTCCTTCGGCTCCGATATTCCAAAACTTGCAGGTGAAAGCCAAAGCAACAGAAAGCCCGCAAAGCAGGAGTGGAGCAAACATGACAAACGTTTCTGTCAAGGCAAGCTTGTCGCCGAGTGCTCCATGGAGAAGTTCGGCGTAGCCGATTAGCGGATTGACCCCGCCTCCATAGATTGGAATTGCCGATATGAGCAGCGCTACGAGTGTCGACACGACAGGCGCCGCAATACTAAGACGTTGGGAAGGGAGTAGACGCTTTTCCACGGTCAATTTGAGAGGGGACAGGTCTTATGCCCCCATTCTCTTGGAACCTGCCATCATCATTCCAATATCTTCAAGCCTAGCATTTTCCGCTTCAACTATGCCCATTATCTCGCCTTCAAACAATACAGCTATTCTGTCACTCAGCGAGAGTATCTCGTCAAGGTCTTCAGAAATCAGTAAGACCCCGCGGCCGCTTGACCTCTCTTCTAGCAGTTTGGAGCGTATCTCTTCTGTCGCTCCTACATCTAATCCTCGTGTGGGCTGTGAGGCTACTAGTAGGCAAGGGCCCATTGCAAGCTCACGTGCTAAGATGAGTTTCTGGAGGTTGCCTCCTGACAGCGTTTTTGTTGGATAGTGCATGTCAGGCGTCTTGACATCGAACTCCTTGATGATTCTCGCTGCGTACTCGGACGCAGCATGGTAGTCCAGCAAAGGTCCTCTAGAGAAGTCTCGGTACCTCTTCATTATCGCGTTATTCAGGATCGGAAGACGCATGACCAGTCCGACTCCCACTCGGTCTTCTGGAATGAAGCCAACGCCTAGCTCGGCTCTTGCTCTAGGGCTATCATTCGTCACGTCTACACCGCATATTGTCACACGTCCACTGGTGACCTTTCTGATGCCCATGATGATGTCGGCGAGTTCTCTCTGTCCATTGCCTGAAACTCCCGCAACACCTAGAATCTCGCCTTCTCTAACGAGAAACGAAACTTTGTTCAGCGCGTTAGCTTTCATATCGTTGAGTGCGTAAACCTCCGAAACCTCCAAGATTGGTTGCCCTGTCTTTGTTGAGGACTTGGAGAGCCGGAATACTACATCTCTCCCCACCATCATGCGAGCAAGTTCCAGCTTGCTGGTTTCCGTCTTCGGGATATCCGATACTGCTCTTCCCTGCCTTAGAACGGAAATTCTGTCGCTGATCTCCATCACCTCATCAAGTTTATGACTAATGTAAACGATGGATTTTCCTTCTTCCTTCATCTTGTGCAGGATTCGGAACAGATCCTTGGTCTCTGAAGGAGTCAACACTGCCGTGGGCTCATCGAGAATCAAGATCTCAGCCTCTCTGTAAACAGCCTTCAGAATCTCCACGCGTTGCTGCTCGCCAACACTCAATTGCCAAATGTAACTATGCGGATCAACCTTCATCCCGTAGGTGCCAGACAACTCACTGATTCTCTTCGCGGCCGAAACTTTGTCAACCACGACCTTGTTAGACTTCAAGCCCAACACAATATTCTCGAGAACATCCATCGCCTGCACAAGCATGAAATGTTGATGTATCATTCCAATCCTCAGGGCGATGGCGTCGTGTGGTGAGCTGAAGGAGACGGGCTTGCCGTTGACTCTAATTTCGCCTTTGTCTGGCCGGTACAGGCCATAAAGTACGTTCATGAGCGTGGTTTTGCCGGCTCCGTTCTCGCCTAGCAGAGCGTGTATTTCGCCCCGTCGCAGCTGAAATGTTATGTTATCGTTCGCGAGGACACCTGGAAAGGTCTTGACGATGCCCTTCATTTCTACGACCCATTGCGGGGCATCCATTCTGTTCCATCCCCGTCGCGAACGGGCATCATTAGAAAAAAAGTGGGAATTCACATCGGTTCTTGGGTTCCTTCAACCTGAGATTGGTTCGGACTCGTCCATCGGTACAGTGAACCATCCACTGAGTATCTGGTCGGTCATGCTGCTTACTATTTGTTCGGCGTTTGCTTGCTTCATACTTGCAGCAATTTCCGGTCTCAGTCTGCTTTCCCAGTCATGCCAAGGAGCTAGTGACGCACCACCTTTGCCCATCATCGAGTAGAACCTGAGATCTTCCGCCACCCACTTCTGCTGCATTACCAGGTCGATCTCATGTTTTACTGTAGGCCACATGTCCCATACGGGTCCTGTGAGGACTACGTCGGGCGCAAGGTTCCACTGGTCTTGCAGACTTCCGAAGACTGGTATATGCATCTGTTCTGCTGCTTCTATTCCGCCTTGTCTCTCACTGTACAGTACGTCGGCCCCAGCGTTGATCTCTGCCAGTGCAGCTTCTTTTGCCTTAGGTGGATTGAACCACTCGCCCATGAAGGTAACTAGCACTTTGACTTTCGGGTTGACGGCCTTTGCACCATCTCTGAATGCGTTGATTAACCTGTTTACCTCAGGGTCGGCTACGCCTCCGACGACTCCCAGTATGTTGCTTTTTGTCATGTTTCCTGCAATCATGCCGCAGATGTAGGCGGGTTCGTGTATCCAGTCGTCGAAGACAGCTACGTTGTCGCCGAAGACGTGGTTGTCTGTTCCGAGAACGAAGTAGGTGTTCGGGAAGTCTTTCGCTGCTGCACGTGCAGTATCGTCGGATCCGAACGCGTCAACAAAAACCAGATTGAAGCCGTTCGCCCCATACTCACGCATGACTCTCGGAGTATCTGAGTACTGCACGTTCTCAGTCCACTTGTATACTATCTTGTCGGGTCC